>Ga0185342_1000358_pt1 | contig 23937 bp, 18 predicted proteins | sample ConPoolayeEmetaG_FD_128045 | JGI IMG/M metagenome (GOLD analysis project Ga0185342, IMG submission 128045) | Hot spring microbial mat communities from California, USA to study Microbial Dark Matter (Phase II) - Cone Pool mat layer E metaG... ...
CAGCCGTGGGCGGATTACAAGTTGTTCGACGTGGAGCGTGGGCGGGCGCAGCCCGACGATCCGCAGCAGCCGCTGGACCCCGAGCAGGCGGGAACGTCGGCTGATCCGAACCAGCCGCAGCCGCCGGTGGTGGCGCTCAAGACTGTGGCGCGCCTGGAACCAGACGGCACTGTTGGCCGATGGCCGACACCTGGAGGCCCTGCTGCACACGGGAGGGAAAAAGGCCCGGGCTGTTCCGCTGGTATGCTTCCTCCCTCCTACCGGCACTGTCCTGCTTCCCAAAATCCGATCCAGAAGCGTGTTTCCCGGACGGGATAATAGATCCCCATGTTTTGGTTCGGGTTTGGCTAGCTCGCCAGGAGAGCACACAATGGTCCATGTTGGCGGGGATGCTCATCAGGCGTCAACGACGTGCTGGTTTTTGCATCCCTGGCGGCCGAAGGGCGCTCACGCCGCTCGACGGTCGCTGTCCTGTAGCCTTTGAGGTGGGGCGCCGCAGCAGTGGTTGGCGGCTCAGGTGCAGCGTCTGACGCATCGCGTGCAGGTCGCCAATGGCAGCCGCAGGCCGAGAATGCGGAACGGGCCGGTCCACGAACCAATCTCATGTGCCCCAGGCCGCGGATCATCCCCGCGAGCCGAGTGAGTACGGATGAAAGGCTGGCCATCGACCGTCCTAACCGTCCGGGCTTGACAACGGTACACTCATGGAAGGCGTTCTGAAGGTTCATTGCCCGGCTGCGGCGTGGCCGCGGCCGGCAAAGGCGACTCTCGATGAAACGCAGACGTCATACCGCCGAGCAGATCGTTCGCAAGCTCCGGCAGGCCGACGCCGAGCTGGCCGCCGGCCAGCCGATCGCCGCCATTTGCCAGAAGCTGGGCGTGGCCGAGGCGACCTTCCACCGTTGGCGGAACCAGTACGGCGGCCTGAAGGCCAACGAGGCCCGCCGCCTGAAGGAGCTGGAGCGCGAGAACGCCCGGCTCAAGAAGCTGGTGGCCGAGCAGGCCCTCGACCAGGCCATCCTGAAGGAAGCCTTGCGGGGAAAATACTGAGCCGACGCGGCGCCGTGCGGCCGTCGCTCACGTGCAGGAAGGAGTTCGAGGTCGCGCAGCGTCGGGCGTGTCGCGTGCTCGGTCAGCCGCGGTCCACCCAGCGGTACAGGCCGCGGGCCCCGGACCGAGACCGGCCGCTGGTGCAACGGATGTTGGAGCTGGTCCGGTCACATCCGCGTTACGGCTACCGTCGGATCACGGCGTTGTTGCGACAGGACGGCTGGCTGGTCGAGTTCTGCTCGACACAGTTCGCCCGCAGCTCCGCCGTGACTCGGCGCGGGCCCCAGCCCGGCACCGCCCACCTGACAAGAGTGTCTCGGCCAAGTCCTTAACCGTCTCCCGGGCGCGGGGTGTCCGAAGTTGCGACTGGCAGGTCGGGTGCGGTCCGCCGCCGGGCGGAAGCAGCCATGCGAATCACTTTCCGCAGAGGAGACCCAGGGCGCCCAAGCGCCTTCGTGCAATTCGCGTTGGCACTGCCTCCCGGCGGCAGCCTGCACCAGTGTGCACCGGCGGTTTGGAATCATCGCGCCACGCCGGCTGCGGACCGAGCGCCTCCGTTACCTGCCGCCGCTGAGCAACGCGACGAAGGGGTTGATGTCCTCGAAGCCGACCGTGCCGTTGCCATTGATGTCGCCGTTTTGCCACGGGCAGCCCGGGTACGACTGTTGCCAGGCTGCGAAATCGGTCAGGATAAGTACGAAGGGGTTGACGTCGCCGAAGTTGACGGCGCCGTCGCAGTTGAGGTCGCCTGCTTTAAAGCACGGCCCCAGGCCGGTCAGGTCCGTCATGAGGAAGTCCGGCGGGACGCCCTGCCCGTTGGACAAGCCTGCCAAGCAGTGGGTGGAGCCGACCTCAAGGTAGCTGAGGGTGATCGTGCCATCATGGAACAACTCGATCTGGAACGTATTGGGCAGCGCGCCCCACTCCGGGACGCCGTCCCAGGTCACGGCCACGCGGTCGGTCAGCTCCTTCCACGACACGGTCCCACCCTGCACCGGGTTGAGGTCTTCGAAGAGCGCGGAGATGCGCGGCATGTTGAAGTGGGCGGCGAGTGACTCGGTCCACTCCGTATCGCCGTCACCAAACGTGATGTAGCCGTTGCTGCCGATGAAGATTGTGTCATAGCTGATGCCGTACAACGCGACGGGCATCGTCAGCGTGATTTGCGCGAAGTCGTCGTCCTCCAGCGTCAATGGGTTGCCGCCGGTGGGATCGGTCGGCAGGGCGTCGATCACGGACTTGCAGGCCGCGTACTGACTGAGCGAGGTATCAGGGCGGAGCGTGAAGCTGGTGTATGCCACGTCCGGCGGCGTGGTGAACAGCTCGGTGAAATAGTCCGGTGCGGGGGGAGTCACGAACGTGTAGCAGACGCCGCCGCTGTCATCGATGGTGATATTCGCGCCGGCGTCCTCCGCCTCGACCGCGAAGTAGTACGTGTATTCTGGCGTAAGGCCGGTCAGCAGGATTGTGTGCTCGGTGACGAGGCCGGCGGCGCTGGCGACACGGTCGAGGTTACCGCACGCAGGACCAAAGCGGACGCGGCCCAGGGCGGGCTCCGAGGTCGCAAACGTCACGGTTGCGCCGGTACCGTAGAGGTCCGTAACCTGCACATTGGAGATGAGCGCGGGCTGGCAATCGACAAGCGCCTGGTCCGTAAGAACGACGTTGTAGCCACCGATGCCGTTGTCCGCATCGACGTAAGTGGCGGTAACCAGGTCGCCGTCGCTGACGAGGAGCGTGCCGGGCTCCCCCGTGGCGCGAAGCTGGACCGAGCAGACGAAGCACGCCGAGTCGGGAGTGTTCTCTGTCAGGGTAACGGCAAGACCAACCGGGTCGGTGGTGGAGACGATTACGACGTTGGTTGTCTCACGAACGGTGGGGTCCAGGTTCAGCCCACAATCGAGCACGCGGATCGTGGCCGTGCTCGCGCAGTTGTATGCCGCGCGGTCCAACCACACGGTGCCGAGTTCCGAGCACTGACGGTCCCCGAACACGCCCGTGTTGCGCGCGTTGATGCCGTAGCTCGGCCGATCGGCCAGATCGCCGCGGGCCGGCGCCGGCGTGTCCCAGGCGTGCACGAAGCCGTTCCAACTCGACGCAACGATTTCGAAGAGTCCATCACCGTCGATGTCGCCCACGGCGACACCCGAAGTCCCACTGCCGCTCAACTGCTTCGGAAAGCCCGGCAGTACCTGACCGGCGCCGCTGACCGCGTAGATCAGCCCCTCGTCGGCGGATACCAGGATGTCCTGCTGGCCATCGCCGTCGACGTCCGCCACGGCGGGGAAGGCGTGGAGCCAGACAGGCAGTTCGACGGAAAAGCCAGGCAGGGACGTGTGCGTGGCAAGGTCGAAAACGTTGATGCGGTCGCCACCAAACAGGTAATTATCCAGCGCGATGAGTTCGGGTAGGCCGTCGCCGGTTACGTCGCCGAGGCCCAGTGAGTAGAGCTGGCTGCCCGTGTTGACCATGATGGGGAAGCCGTCTACCGCCGAGCCGTCGTGGTGCCGGGCCAGCGCGAACGAGATCAGGCTAAAGTTCCAATACCCGAAGAGCAGCTCCAGGTCGCCGTCGCCATCCAGATCCACCGGGACGGGCGCGCCGTCCATCAAGTATCCCGAGTCGGTGAAGGTCTGCACCGGGCGCGGATAGCCGGCCTGTTCGCTGCCGTCCGGGTTGAAGACATGTAGGATGAAAGAGGGCGCTTGCCACGCGAGGGCGAACATCTCGCGCTGGCCGTTGCCGTCGATGTCGCCGAAGTGCAGGCCCTGGACACTCTCGGTGTCGGGCAGGTGAATCGTGAACTGCCGGACGCCAGTATGGTCGTACGCGGAAATCCGGTTGTAATCAAACGTGTTCCCGACCGTGTGGAAACCCCACGCCTCTAGGTGCCCGTCTCCGTTGACGTCCCCCAGGACGAAGGGCGAAAAGAGCGCATTGCCGCCGCCATCCGGCGCCTCTTGAGGGAAGCTCAGCAGGTTGGTGCCATCCAGCTTGCGTCCGTTGAAGGTCCACATGCGGAGCGTCTGGTAGTACCAGTCCCGCAGCATCCACAGCACGTCTGCTGTGCCGTCGCCGTCGAAATCCGCGACCGAAGGTCCGGGCAAACAAGCATTCGTGCCGTAGCCCATGGCGTACATCTCGGTAGTGGGCCAGCCGGGCAGAAACGATCCGTCACCTCGCAGGCCGAATGTGTACCCGCCCGTCACGAAGATTTCCGCCGCCCCGTCCCGGTCGATGTCGTACAGCGTCGGCGTATAGGAATACCCCGCGTTGTTCAGGTGCAGATTGACCGGCCAACCGGTCCGTGTGCCGGCACCCGACCTGGCCGCACCGCCACCGCCCGATAAAAACGCCGTCCCCGCCGGCGGCACATCGAGTAGGGCCGCGCGGTCGCGGGTCGGAGTCTGCGCAACAAGCGGCAGCGCCAGGGCGACGATGAGTGCAGGAGAAGAAACCGCCGGCAAAAGATATCGAGCGGAAAACGCTTCCGGCCTAGCGGCACATCTCAGAATTATCCTCGTACACATGTCTGATTCGCCTCCGTCCAACCGGCGCCTCCGCCGGCGAGGTCCCCGAGCCGGCTCCGCTGCCGCCCGCGGCCACGCCTGCCGCGGAGAACATGTCGGCACTACACCAGGCGAGGATAACGGTCCGCAAGGGGGCGTGTCAACTATTTTTGTGAAATCTTTCGCGAAAGCCGTCAGGAAAATTTACTTTGCCAATTGGACGCCGGTTCCTCGGCATGGTAAAATCTTTAGGCAGAGAGGTATCCGTCCTATAATGTTGCAAGCAGATACATCAAACCTGAAGGTTGCTTCCTTCGAAGCTCACGCCGTCGATGCCCTGCGGAAGATGCGCGGCGCGCTTGGCGCGTTGATCGGCGGGATTCCCGGCGGAGTTTCCAAGCCAATTGAGCTACAGCGGGCGTTGGGCATCGACGCCAAGCTTAGCTGGTCCCTCTTCCAGATCGTCGGTGCCGTCGACCTTCTGGCTGGCGCACGGTACGTCCCCGGCCGTCGCGCGATGCAGAAGCTTCTTCGCGCCGCCGCGCGGCATGGCGTCGCCCCCAACCTGATCCAGTCCGTGTCGGAGGCGGCCGAGGACTTTGAGCGGGTGGTCAGGCTGCACGCCGGCGATCTTTCGACGTTCGACCTGATGGTCAGCGGCCGGACCAGCAACGGTGCCGACGAGATCGACCTGACGCATCGGCGGGAGGCCTTTCGAGGCAACAGCTATGTCTGGGGTGTTCAGGCCAAGACCATGCTGCTGGCCCACTTCCTGCAACCTGGCACCGAATACGGAATGACGGATGGAGCAACGGTACGCGGCCTAATCGCGTTCCGACGGATTCGCCCCAACGTCCCCTGGGTCATCGCGCGGGCACGGTGTATCGACATGGACGGCGTGCTGCGCCGGGTCCCGGAGCGCGTCCCGGTTGAGGCGCTCGGCGACGCAGCGGCGGGCGGCACGCTCGCGGTCCCCTTCCTGACGGAGTTCTGCACGAAACCGCTGCCCGAATGTCGGCGGATCGAGAGGACCGACGGGTATGTCGAGCATGAACTGGTCGAAGGGCCGGTTGGAAGCACGGGCGCTGTCACTTGTGTGATGGCCGATGTTGTACGCAACGCCGCCTCCTACTTCTGTGACGAGCATAATCGCCACAATGAGTACTTCGCCTTGGTCCGCACCCCCTGTGAAGTGCTGATCAACGACCTGTTCGTGCATGAGGATATGTTCGGTCCGCTCAAGCCAGAACTAATCGTTTACGGCGACCTTCCGGGCGGACCGGACTACCCGGCCGGTGGTCGCGAACCCCCGCGACTTCCGATCAATGGGTCCGTGGACTACCTTGGAAAGGGGGCGGGGGTCGTCGGTACGCCGGATGTCCCGCGGTACGTGGAGCTGGCCCAGTACGTATTTGATCGACTCGGTTGGGATGGGCAGCGTTTCGACGTGTATCGTGTGCGTGTGGCGTACCCCGTCTTTTCGTCTATCGTCGTGATGAGACATCCTCTGCGCGACAGAAGCCCATGCCCGTAGGCTCCCTGAGTTCTTCGTTCGTCGGGTGCCCCCGAGACCCCCAAGTCTGGCGGGCATGCGCAGCACAACGATACTCCCACGGGCGCAGCCCTCGCCGTTGGCCACGACCGCAATGTCCCCCAACGACATTGTGCGGCCTTACTTCTCAGGTCTGACCCCGGACCGCCGCGGCCAGCCGGTCTGCCGCAGTGATCCGGCGATACCCGTACCGCGGATGCCGGCTAACCATTGCCAGCATCCACTGCACCAACGGCCGGTCGCGGTCCGGGGCAGGCGGCGTGTACTGGCCTGCCTGTGGTTTATATACCAGTCGCTATGAGGGTCGAACCAAGTTTTCGATCCCCGATCGGCTGCGGTTGGTGCGATCATAGCGACTCATCGGTGCTTTCCTCGGCGTCCCCGGCGTTGGGCAACGGCTCGTCGCGGCTCGTGCCACTGCTGAACCGCCCCCGGGTGAACCAGCGCATAAGCTGCTCCACAATCTGGGCTTGCAGGCGTGGGTCGCTGGTGCGGCTTTCGGCGAGTTCGTCAAATCGCTTCCTCGCCGCGTGCAAGCGGGCATCGACCGCTCGCAGCAGTTCCAGGCACGCCGTTTCTTCCGCCGGCACGTTCACCCAGCCGGATAGGCCGACGTTCGCCAAGCGAATGATGAGCTGGGCCTGTCCCTTCGATGTGCAGTCCACCTGCGTCCCAGCGCTGCCGGTCCGGCCGACCCCAGACTGGGCATGGCCGACGCGCCCCCTACCGGCCCCGGCACCCTTACCGCCGGCCCGCCGACCGAAATAAACCGTGTTCGGGTCGAACATGGGCGAAGGCGACAGTTCCGCGGGGCGCTCTTCGGGGATGTTGACAGCCTGAACCGCAGCGGCCCCGGCCGACGCCGTGATGCGCTCGGCTTCCTTGCCGACCCATTCGGCCAGCGGCGTCAGATCGGGTAGCTCGGCGGCGTCCCAGGCGTCGGCCGCCAGTTCCTCAACGGTGAACCGTCGGCCGCCGGTGCGACTGCGCTGCTCCTGCTTCTCGATTTCGACCACGCGGATCTGACGGAAGTGCAGCGCTGTGGCCTCATGCAGGCGTTGCACAAGCTGCGCCCGCTCGGCCGCGTTGCTCACGCCGAGCAATTCGAAGACGGCATCGTCCAGTTGGCGCCGATCGTCCTGGCGCAATTCTTCCGACAGCACGAGCGGCCCCGCGGCGATGCGCCGGGCGCGCTCCGGCGAATGGCAGTCCATGAGCTGTTCTTCGACCAGGCGGCCGACCGTCCGCCGGCTCATCGACCGCATTGCGTCGGCCAGCCGCCTGGCCAACTCGGCGTCGATGCCGCGCGGGTCCGGCAGTTCGATCATGCGCGCGTCAATGACTTCGGTGTCAAGCGACCCCTCAGTGCCCGTGTAACGGCCGTAGAAGTTCTTCCATAAGCCCACGAGAGTTGAATTGAGGATCGCCACGAGCGCGTCGCATTCCCGCCGACAAAGCGAATCACTCGCCACATCGAAGAATCGCTTGTTGCAAATCAACCGTTCCGGGTTTGCCGGTATGATGTGACGGTACTGCTGCGCCATCGGCCAGAAGGCGAAGCCGGGTTTGACGAGCTTGGTCAGGTCGTACCACGGGTCGCGCGCCGCGCACGTCGAACGCTGGGGGACCGGTACGGCCTTCGATTTCTTCGAAGCGAATGTAGCCTGTTCGCCGTACTTCAGGTACTTGTGAACCCACGTCCCGCGCAGGTCCTTCATCGGCTGGCCGACCAGAAGGATTACGCGGTCCAGGTCCTTCGCCCGCACCGTTGGACGATCAACCAGCATCGGCGAATGAAGTTCGGGAGCCAGGTATTGGGCTTCAATCGCGTGAATACTGCCGTCACCCGCTTGAATAATGCGCAGCTTACCCGCCTCCACGTCCTTCCGCGGCGCGCCGCCAGCCCGACGTTTGAACGCCGCATCGGTCGCGCATTCGCGCAGAAGTTCATCCGTCACGTCGCGGGGCATGAAAAAAGCGTCGCAGCCGGTTTTGACGCCGAATCGCACGTTGGCGATTTCGCCCAGCGGGACGAAGCGGCGGCCGAAACGGCGCATGATGTCGAAATAGAAGTCCGGCGCACGAACGTAGCGCCCCCACTTGCCGGCCACGTACTCACCCGCAGCAAAATCGAAGTGCGTCTTGGGCTCGCCGTTGCCTTCGCCGTCCGCCCCTTCACCGTCTTCGTCGGCGTCTTCCGCGTCGGCTTCGCCGGGCGACACGTCGCGCAGGATCGAGCCGGCCCGCACGCCGTCGGCCCACAAGTCCCGTTGCCGCTTGACGATGATCCGGAGCGCGTCGTCTTCCTCATCAGCCGCAGCGGCGAAGATGCGGTCACGCAGCCGTTCGAGCGCCTGTTGCCGCTCGCCCTCGTCGCCGGCGCCGGGTACGCGGATGATCTCGCGCAGCGGCTTGTCGAAGCGGACGAAGCGAACCAGGTTCGCCATGCGCTCGGCTTCATCGTCACAGCGTTGCGGGATTGTGATGGTGGTCTTGACGCGCGCGTCGGGGAACCACGGCTCCGCGTTGCTTTCCATGACCGCCAAGAGCTTAAAGTGGCGCAGAGTCCAGCCTTGCAGGGCGAAGCCGTATTCCACGTCCAGCCACGATGAGCTGGTCAGGAAGCCGAAATAGCCGTCGGCCTTGAGCAGCTTCGTCGCCACGGGCCAGAAGTAGCAATGCAGGTCCGCCCGGCCGGACAGCTTCAGATCCGGCCACGCCTGGGTCACGAGCGCGGCGTAACGGGCCTTGTCCGCCTTGTCGATCTTCTCTTGCCGGACGTAGGGCGGATTGCCGACCACGGCGTCGAGCTTTGGCAGGTCGACGCCTACCGTGCCTCCTTGCATGGCAGGAAGCGTACAAAACGGTCGCGGCCTCTCACCCCCGTTACCGTTCATGGCAATGCACGTGTCGAAGAAATCGCGCCGGACGATGCGCGGGTAGTTCGCTTCGTCGTTGATCTCGCGGGCGGCCAAGTTCAACGTGGCAAGGTGCGCCGGATAGAGGGCAATGTCGCAGCCGAACAGGTCAGCAAGCAGGTCCAGGTGCCTGCGTGTGGGATCCAGGTAGCGTTTGCGATAATAGGCGCGGACCAGAAAGCTCCCCGAGCCGCACGCCGGGTCAAGCACGCGGGCCGCGCCGTCGCGGATGCAGAACGCGTTTATCAGGTCCACCACGTCGTCGGCCGTGAAATGCTGGCCGTAGCGGTGCCGTTCTTCCGGCCCGATGAGCTTTTGGAAGATGCGGCCCACAACGTCGGACGGCACGGCGCGGAAATCCACGGATTCGATGCCACGCAGCAGCCCGCGCCACGCGTCCAGGGCGCCCGGGGGTTCGAAGACAATTGCCGATGCCCAGTCTTCGGCGCTGGGAAACAGCAGCGGCTCGTAGTCTCCGCTGCGCCGTACCGCCATCTGGAAGTAGTGGTCGAACACCCTCGCCGCGTCGGCCGGCGTCTTGACGGTGCGCCTCAGCTCCAGCCGGGGAAGGTCCGTGAACCGGGTGCGCAGCGCCTTGTAGAAGATGAGCCGGTTCGCCCACACGTAGGCGAGCGTCTTGGCCATGTTGTTGAGAACGGCCCGCCACTCGTCCGGGTCGTTACGAATGAAGATCCAGTCTTGGTCGGCAAGCCACTGCTGGACTCGGGCGTCGAACGTCCTGTTGCGGTCGGTGCGGTCGATCAGGTACGCCGTCGCAAGCTGAACCGGCCAATCCAGGTGGCTTTCCAGCGAGCGGATGAAGATGTCGTCCGCCGGCATCGTCCAGTCGCGCCGCCGGCCGGTGTAGATGTCGGCCAGGTCGCGCAGCAGATCGGGCAGGAAGCGGGTGCGGATGAATTCCAGGTTCTCGGGGCGGGCCACGTCCTCGGGACTGGTCAGCGTCAGCCCGAGTCTCCACTCGCGGACGCGGCGTTCCAGGATGGGCTTATCCCATTGCGCGCGGTCCCACAGGACGAAGACGTTGACGTTCCACGTGAAAAAGAAACGGACGGCCGCGCTGTCAGCCTTCTGTGCAGCGTCCCGATAGACGGCATCGTCGTACGGCGAGCGGCCTTCGGGCGTGCCGGGCAGCTTGACTTCACCGCACAGGGCCAGCCGGCCGCCCGGTTCGAAAAACCGCAGGTCCATCCGCCTTCGCCGAGCGGCCCCGGTGCCAAAGCCTTCCAGCCGAGCTTCGGCGAAGGGGAAGTTCGGGTCCTGCGCGTGCATCGCAGCTACAGCCGTCGCGACTTGGCCGCAGAAATCGACCTCGTGGATGGTCCGTTCAACCGTGCCGCTCATGGCCCTTGCCGCCGGTACTCACCGATCGCTCTTTGCGGTGGCCGATTATGGGGCTTGGGCGGCGGGTGTAAAGCGGTCGGGATCGCGCGGGAAGTGGAGAGTGGCGCCGGTCGGGCAGGCTATATTGCGCTGTCCGATTGGCCGGTTGCGGCGGCAGCAGGCACCGCCTGCGGCCGGCGCTCGGAGGGTCGGAGGTAAGCGGCCGGCGGGCCGGCTGGTCCGCGCGGCCGGCGGTGCTCGCTCACCAGCTTCTCCCGTCGGGCCAGCTCCAGGTCAGCCTCGGTCATCATCACGACCAGTTCATCGAAGCTGACGGTTGGAGCCCAATTCAGCAGGTTACGGGCCTTGCGGGCGTCGCCTTGCAGGCAGTCCACTTCGGCCGGGCGGAAGTAGCGCGGATCGACCTCGATATACCGGTACGGGTTGAGCCCCAGGTATTGGAAGACCCGCTCGGCGAATTCCCGCACCGAATGGCTTTCGCCGGTAGCGATCACGAAATCTTCCGGTCGATCCAGTTGCATCATCCGCCACATCGCCTCCACATAATCTCCGGCAAAGCCCCAGTCTCGCCGGGCCTCGAGGTTGCCGAGGTAGAGACGGTCTTGTAGCCCCAGCTTGATGCGGGTGGCGGCTCGGGTGATCTTGCGGGTCACGAACGTCTCGCCCCGTCGCGGGGACTCATGGTTGAACAGAATCCCGTTGCAGGCGAACAACCCGTAAGCCTCCCGGTAATTGACCGTTTGCCAATAGGCGTAGACCTTCGCGCAAGCGTAGGGCGATCGCGGGTGAAACGGCGTTCGCTCGTTCTGCGGCCGCTCGGCCGCCTGGCCGAACATCTCGCTGCTGGAGGCCTGATAAAAACGCGGCCGACGCGGCAACCCCCGAATCGCTTCCAGCAGCCGCAGTGTGCCCAGAGCATCCACATCCACCGAGTACTCGGGCTGGTCGAAGCTGACCCGGACATGACTCTGGGCCCCGAGGTTGTAAACCTCGTCCGGCTGGATCTCATGGAGGATCCGGGCCAGAGCTCCCCCGTCCGTCAGGTCCCCGTAGACCAATCGCAGCCGGCCATCCCCCTGATGCAGGTCCTGGTACAGGTGATCGATCCGTCCGGTATTGAAGGACGATGAGCGACGGATCATGCCCCAGACGGTGTACCCCTTGGCGAGCAGCAACTCGGTCAGGTAGGACCCGTCTTGGCCGGTGATGCCCGTGATGAAAGCGGTTTTGGGCATGGGGCATTCTCCATATATGGTTATCGGCAGCCGGCCCAGCGCATCTTGCGGCGGACGGTGAGGGCTGGGGGCGACAATCACGCGCGAACTGGGTTGGCGGCGTGCTGCCTCCTGGTGCCAGGTCGCGCGCTCGTCCTAACCGACCACGACGGGTGCTTCGGCCGACGGGGTTTCCCCCAGCCCTGCGGGATATTCCCCAGCTCGTCCTGGCACCTGGACGCCGCCCCTGGGGTGTGGCGGGGTGGCAGTTAGGGTATGATGCCGGTCCCGACTTGGTCCGTGCCTTGCAAGGTTCCAGGGCGGGCTGAGCCGATCTGCGTGGACTACACGCCATGTGTTTGGCAGTCCCCGGCAAGATTATCGAGTGCAACGGCGACGAAGTGCTCGTCGACCTCCAGGGCAACAAGCTGAAAGCCAGCCGGGTGTTGACGCCGGAGGCCGCGGTTGGCGACTGGGTCCTGGTCCACGCCGGCTTCACGATCACGCGGCTGGATGAGTCCGAAGCCCGCCAGACCTGGGACTACCTTCGGGCGGTCCTGGAAGATCAGGTCGACGGCGGGGCAGACCGGGCGGACCAGGCGCGGTCAAGGAACCCGAATTCTTGAAGACCAGCGCCGACCAGCTTGCCTCGACTTTACGGGACCTGTGTGCGGCCGCAGGTCGGCGCATTCAGCTCATGGAGGTCTGCGGCACCCACACGGTGTCGGTCTTTCGTCATGGCCTGCGTTCTTTGCTCCCGGAGGAGATGAGGTTGGTGAGTGGCCCCGGGTGCCCGGTATGCGTGACCGCTCAGCGTCACATCGACGCCGCGATCGAACTGGCCGGGCGGCCCGGGGTCATTCTCGCGACCTACGGCGACATGATGCGGGTCCCAGGTCGGTCGGGGAGTCTGGAGCAGCTCCGGGCCGGCGGCGCGGATGTGCGGGTGGTGAACTCGGCCCGGGTGGCCTTGGACCTGGCCCGGGCCAACCCCGCTCGCACGGTGGTATTCTTGGGCGTGGGCTTCGAGACCACCGCCCCGGCCACCGCCGCCACCGTCCTGGAAGCCGATCGGGACCGGATCGACAATTTCACGGTTTTGATGTGTCACAAGCTGGTGGTGCCGGCCATGCAGGCGTTGTTGGCCGCCGGCGATGTGCCGCTGGATGGGTTCCTCGCTCCGGGGCACGTCAGCGTGATTATCGGAGCTGCGGCCTATCGCCCGATCGTCGAGCTGTATCGCCGGCCGGTGGTGATTGCCGGCTTCGAGCCGGTGCAGATCATGCTGGGGCTGGTGGCCCTGGTGCGACAGGTGGTCGAGGGTCGGCCGGCAGTCGAAAATGTGTACCGTGGGGTAGTTACCGATGCCGGAAACCGCGTAGCCCAGCGACTGCTGGCTCGAGTATTCGTGGTCGCGGACACCCCTTGGCGTGAGCTAGGCCGGATCCCCGATAGCGGGCTCGAGCTGGCGCCCGCCTTCCGCCGATTTGACGCCCTGGAACGTTTCGGGGTCCGGCTGGGGGAGGATCAGGCCCATCCGCTATGCCGCTGTGGGGAGGTCATTACCGGAAAGGTCGAGCCGGTGGAATGTCCGGCGTTCGGGATGGAATGCACCCCGCTCAACCCGATCGGCCCTTGCATGGTCAGCAGTGAGGGGACTTGTTCCGCGTGGTTCAAGTATCACCGACCTGCCGCGGTCGGCCGGAGGCCGGGATGAATGCCGGCGTGGTTGGGTCTGATATACACGATCGCGTCGTGATTGCCCACGGCGGTGGCGGCGAGCTGATGGGCCGGCTGATCCGCGAGCGGCTGCTCCCACCCCTGCGAAACGAGAAGCTGGCCGCCCTAACGGACGGAGCCGTACTTGACTGGCCCGCCGGCAGCCTGGTGTTCACCACCGATTCATACGTGGTTACGCCGCTGGAGTTCCCCGGCGGCGACATCGGCCGACTGGCCGTGGCCGGGACAGTCAACGATTTGGCGGTCATGGGCGCTCAGCCGCTGGCCCTCAGTCTGGGGTTGATCCTCGAAGAGGGGCTGCCCCTGAATATGCTCGACCGGATTGTGGCCTCGATCGCGGCGACCGCCCGGCAGGCCGGGGTCGAGATCGTGACCGGCGACACCAAAGTGATCGAACGCCGCCCGCAGGCGATCACCTCGGGCGGGCCGCAGGAGGGATTGCTCATAAACACTGCCGGCATCGGGCGGCTACGTCCCGGCCTGCGTCTCAGCATCGATCGAATTCAGCCCGGCGACGCGATTATCATCAACGGCCCGATCGCCGAACACGGGTTGGCGGTCATGTCGGTCCGCACTGGAATCGAATTCGCCTCCAGCTTGCGCAGCGACGTCGCCCCACTCAACGGCCTGATCGCCCGACTGCTGGACTGCGGCGCCCACCTGAAGTTCCTGCGAGATCCGACCCGCGGCGGCCTGGCGGGCGTCCTGGCCGACATCTGTGAGGCCCGAAACCTCACAGTCGAGATCGAAGAGCAGCGTATCCCCATCTCGTCGACCGCCCGTCACGCGGCCGAAATGCTCGGCCTGGATCCGCTTACCGTCGCCAACGAGGGCAAATGCGTGATAGTCGTCGCGGCCCAGGATGCCCAACGGGTGCTGGCCGCCTGCCGCGATCACCCGCTCGGCCGCGACGCGAGCCTTATAGGACGCACCGTCGACCGGTCGCCGCCTCTGGTGGAACTGGTTACCCGCATCGGCGGCCGACGCATCGTCCAGCGACCCTACGGAGAAGAGCTGCCCAGGATTTGCTGAGTGACCGCGCGCGAAGGTCCAACGCAGATCAGAACACCAAGAGCGAGCCCGCGCGGACAATGCGCAAAGCTACCGAGGTGCGGCGATCTGGTTGACTCCGCGAGCCGGCGCGCTCGGATGTAGCATCGTCCCATGCATGAGATGTCCCTGGCGGCCAACCTGATGGACCAGTTGCTGCGGATCGCGGCCGAGCACCAGGCCGTGCGGGTTCTGGAAGTTGAAGTGCATTGCGGCGTAGCGCAGCAGGTGGTTCCCGAGGCTTTGCAACTGGCCTTCGAGGCGCTCAGTCAGGGGACGGTGGCGGCCGGGGCCCGGCTCAACATCGTCGAGCAGGGTCTGGTGGCCGAGTGTCGGACCTGTGGGGAGCGTTTCGAGGCCGCAATCGACGATTATCGGTGCCCGCGCTGCCAGGTAGCAGATGTGGATTTGCTGGCGGGTAGAGAGATCATACTAAGGTCGGTGGTGTGTCAGACGTGAAGATCAATGTCATAGAGAATGTGCTCCAGGCGAACGATGCCGTGGCGCGTGAGAATCGGCGGCGGCTGGACGCAGTCGGTGTTCTGGCAATCAACCTGATGAGCGCGCCGGGCAGCGGCAAGACCTCGTTGCTGGAGAAGACCATTCCTGCCCTGACCCCGTCCCAGCCGTGCGCGGTTCTGGTGGGAGATTTGCAAACTACGCGCGATGCGGAACGCTTAGCTGGCATGGCCGCTCAAGTTACTCAGATTAACACCGGGTCAGGCTGCCACCTTACCGCGGCGCAAGTATCGGCCGGGTTGGACAGCCTGAAACTGAAGGGCCTGGATTTCCTGTTCATCGAGAACGTCGGGAACATGGTTTGTCCGGCGGCGTTCGACCTGGGTGAGCACTTGCGGGTCGCGCTGTTGAGCGTGCCGGAGGGTGATGACAAGGTCGCCAAGTACCCGACCCTCTTTCAACCCGCAGATGCGATCCTGTTGACCAAAGTGGATCTCATCGGCGTGCTTGACTTCCAGCGGCAAAGAGTGTATGAGGATCTTTCTCGGATTAACGCGCGTGCTCCGCTGATCGAGTTGTCGGCCAAGACGGGGCTGGGCCTGGATCGCTGGCTGACTTGGTTGCGGGAGCAACGCCAGGCGAGGGTTGTCACCAGCTAGGTACAACTCCCGGGTGACCGCAAGGTCTGGCTTCAGTCGTCGAGGATTCACATGAGCGAGAACCTCGCGTCGGCGGTTGAGGAAATCTGTCAGGCATGCGGACGCGATCGGAGGCGGATGCTGGACATCCTCCGGGCCGTGCAGGAGCGCTTCGGTTGCGTTTCCAGCCGGGCGATGGACCTGATCGCCAAGCAGCTCGACGTCCACCGCATCGAAGTGGAAAGCGTGGTCTCTTTCTACAGCTTCCTCTCCAGCCAGCCCAAGGGCAAGGTGGTCATCCGGCTGTGCAATGATGTCGTCGATCTGATGCAGGGTGCCCAGGAAGTGGCCAAAGCGTTCGAGGAAGAGCTGGGCATCCAGGTCGGGCAGACCACCCCGGATGGCAACATCACGCTGGAATACACGCCCTGCATCGGCATGTCCGATCAGGCTCCGGCGGCCCTGATTAACGACGTCCCGGTCACTGAGCTGTCCAGCGACGCCGCCCGCCGGATCGTCCGCGAACTCAAACGCCATCTGGATCCCAATCGCCTGGTTCACCGCCTGGGCGACGGCAACAACGCCCACGAGTTGATCCACGCGATGGTGCTCAACAACATCCGGCAGAAGGGGCCGATCATTTTTTCGCCGGCCAACCGCGGGGAGGCGATCCGCAAGGCGCTGGCGATGTCCCCGGCCGAGGTGATCCGGGCGGTGAAGACCGCTCGTCTGCGCGGTCGGGGCGGGGCCGGGTTCCCGACCGGGCTGAAGTGGGAGTTCACCCGGGCGGCCCCCGGCGACAAGAAATACATACTCTGCAACGCCGACGAGGGAGAGCCGGGCACTTTCAAGGACCGCGTCATACTTACCGAGCTGCCCGATCGCATGTTCGCCGGCATGACCATCGCCGGCTACGCGGTCGGCGCCGACGAGGGGATACTCTACCTGCGCGGCGAATATGCCTACCTGCGCCGCTACCTGGAGCACGTGCTGGAGCAACGCCGCAAAGATGGCCTGCTGGGCCGCAAGATTCTGGGCCGGCCGGATTTCAATTTCGATATTCGCATTCAAATGGGGGCCGGGGCCTACGTGTGCGGGGAAGAGACCGCGCTGATCAGCTCGTGCGAAGGGCTGCGCGGCGACCCGAAGAACCGGCCGCCTTTCCCGGCTCAGAAGGGCTTGTTCGGCTGCCCATCGGTGGTCAACAACGTCGAGACGCTCTGCTGCGTGACCAAGATTCTGGAGGAGGGGCCGGCTACTTTCTCCGAATACGGATCCTCGGGCAGCACCGGCACCAAATTGCTCAGCATCTCCGGCGACTGCAAGAGCCCGGGCGTGTTCGAGGTCCCCTTCGGAATCAAGCTCAGCGAAGTGCTCAAGCTGGCCGGAGGCGAAGAGGCCATCGCGGTCCAGGTTGGAGGAGCCTCCGGACAGATGGTCGGGCGTGAAGAGTTCAACCGCACAATCTGCTTCGATGATCTGGCCACCGGGGGGTCGATAATGATCTTCGGGCCGGATCGGAATGTGCTGGAAGTGGCGGCCTGCTTCCTGGAGTTCTTCATCGAGGAAAGCTGCGGCTACTGCACTCCCTGCCGGGTCGGCAACGTGCTGCTCAGGGAACGCCTGGGGCGGATCATTGCCGGCGCGGGCGAGCCCGGCGATCTGGAGTATCTTCAGAACCTCGGGCAGACCATCAAGACCACCAGCCGCTGCGGCCTGGGCCAGACCTCCCCCAATCCAATCCTCACCACACTGAAGAACTTCCGACCTACCTATAATGCCTTGGTGAAGAAGCGGACCGACCGGATGCAGCCCAGCTTCGACCTGTCGGCCGCGGTCGGCGCGGCGGAGGCTATCGTCGGACGCCGGTCGGAGCATGCCCATGTATGAGGCGCTGCCCGACCCAGTACCGGCCAAGCCAGGCCCGGCCACGCGGCGCTGAAAGGACCCTAAATGACCACGGCAATCAACCTGACGATCGACGGAAAGGAGATTCAGGGCAGCCCGGGGCAGACCATCCTGGAGGCTGCCCAGCAGGCCGGGATCTATATTCCGCGCCTGTGCCACATGCGGGGTCTGGTCCCCTACGGCAGTTGCCGGGTCTGCACCGTGCTGGTCAACGGCCGTCCCCAGGCGGCCTGCACCACCCCGATCGCGGCCGGGATGGTGATCGAGAACAACACTCCGACCGTGAACGGCTATCGCCGGGACCTGGTCGAGATGCTATTCGTGGAAGGCAACCACTTCTGCATGTTCTGCGAGAAGAGCGGGAACTGCGAGTTGCAGGCCCTGGCCTACCGATTCGGCATCACTGCTCCCAAGTATCCTTACCTCTTTCCGCGACGGGACACCGATTTCTCCCACCCGGATATTTTCGTGGACCGCAATCGCTGCGTGCTGTGCGGGCGGTGCGTCCGGGCCTCGCGGGATGTGGACCGCAAGCACGTTTTCGATTTTATCGGCCGGGGACCGCACCGCCGGATCGGAGTGAACGCCGAAAGCTGTCTGGCGCAGACCAATGCGGACGGCGAGGACCGGGCCCTGGAGGCCTGCCCGGTCGGAGCGCTGATGAAGAAGCGGGTGGGGTACGCGATCCCGATCGGGCAGAGATTGTACGACCATAAGCCGATCGGATCGGAGATCGAGACGGCAAAGGCATGAGTTGAGAATGGCCAGTAGCGGATCGCGGTCGGCCGACCGGGGCGATTCGTTACTGCTCATTCGCCTGATAGCTCGAGGGATAGAGCCATGGCCAAACCCAGAGTTGCGACCGCGTCGCTGGCCGGCTGCTTCGGCTGCCACATGTCCCTGCTGGACATTGATGAGCGGATTCTGAAGCTGGTCGAGCTGGTGGATTTCGACAAGTCTCCCATCGACGATTTCAAGAGCTTCACCGGGCACTGCGCGGTCGGTCTGATCGAAGGCGGGTGCTGCAACGAGGAGAATGTCCGGGTGCTTCAGGACTTTCGGGCCCACTGCGATATTCTCATCTCCGTTGGCGACTGCGCCATAATGGGCGGCATCCCCGCCATGCGCAACGGCCTGCCCTTGCGGGAATGTTATGAGGAGGCCTACTTGAAGGGCCTGACCGTGCACAACCCCGAGGGGCGGATTCCCGACGATCCGGAGCTGCCGCTGCTGCTTGACAAGGTCTACCCGTGTCACGAGGTGGTCAAGATCGACTACCACCTGCCCGGGTGTCCGCCGCCGGCGGATACCATCTGGCGGGCATTGGTGGCCCTGCTGAGCGACAAGCCGGTCGAGCTCCCGTACGAGCTGGTCAAGTATGACTGAGAAGAGCGAAGACGCAGTAGCCAGCGGCGGATTGCAGATGCGCCCGGCACCGGCGGGGAAGCGATGCAGTCTGCGCCCGGCCGTCCGCCATTCGCCATTCGATATTCGATTCTCGACGTCCCGAACTGCTCAGAGGTGCTGCCGTGGTGGCCAGTAAGACCAATGGCCTGCGAAAAGTCATCATCGAGCCGGTAACGCGAGTCGAAGGACACGGGAAGGTCTCGATCCTTCTGGACGAGAACCGACGGGTCAGCCAGGCTCGCCTGCATATTGTGGAGTTCCGCGGGTTCGAGCGTTTCATCCAGGGCCGCCCCTTCTGGGAGGTACCGGTCCTGGTCCAGCGTCTGTGCGGCATCTGCCCGGTCAGTCATCACCTGGCCGCGGCCAAGGCCATGGACCTCATCGTCGGCGCAGAGAAACTCACCCCCACCGCCGAGAAGATGCGCCGGCTGATGCATTACGGTCAGTTCTTCCAGTCGCACGCCCTGCACTTCTTCCACCTCTGCTCGCCTGATCTGCTGTTCGGCTTCGATGCCGATCCGGCCATCCGCAATGTCATTGGCGTGGCCGCCAAGTACCCCGATCTGGCCGTGCAGGGCGTGATGATGCGCAAGTACGGGCAGGAAATCATCCAGCGCACCGCCGGCAAGAAGATCCATGGCACCGGGGCCATTCCCGGCGGGATCAACAAGAATCTGTCGATCGCCGAGCGCGACTTCCTGCTCAAGGACGTCGAGCAGATGCTCACTTGGGCCCGGAGCGCCGTGAAGATCGCCAAAGACTATACCATGCAGCACCTGGACCGGCTGCGCGACTTCGGCGCCTTCGATTCCAACCATCTGTCGCTGGTTCGGCAGGATGGCGCCCTGGACCTATACCACGGCGGCCTGCGGGCCATCCGGGCCGACGGCGCCAAAATCTTCGACCACGTGGATTATCGGAAGTACTACGAATACATCGCCGAGGAGGTCCGTCCCTGGTCCTATATGAAGTTCCCCTTCATACGCTCGCTGGGGCCCCAAGAGGGTTGGTACCGGGTGGGGCCGCTGGCCCGGCTGAACACCGCCGACTTCATCGACTCGCCCGAGGCCGAAGCGGCCCGCAAGGAATTCAAGGCCCTCACCGGCGGCAAACCCAACAACATCTCGATGGCCTATCACTGGGCCCGCATGATCGAACTGCTGCACGCCGTCGAGAAAATCCGGGACCTCCTGCACGACCCCGACCTACAAGGGCAGGACCTGGTGGTCCGCGGCCAGCGACGGGAGGAAGCGGTCGGGCTGGTCGAGGCGCCGCGGGGCACCTTGTTCCATCACTACAGAGTGAACCAGCAGGACCAGGTGGTCATGGCCAACCTGATCGTCTCGACCACCAACAACAACGAGCCCATGAATCGGGCCGTCCAGAAGGTGGCCCGCGATCATCTCACCGGCGTGGAAATCACCGAGGGTCTGCTCAACCGCATCGAGGTGGTCATCCGGGCCTATGATCCGTGCCTGTCCTGCGCCACCCACGCCCTGGGCCGCATGCCGCTGGTGGTCGAGTTGCTGGACCACACCGGCCGGGTCGTCTCCCGCGGCCATCGCGATGAGACCTAGCTTGGAGCGCACCCGGCCATGGAGCTTCCGCGCGTGCTGGTGATCGGATATGGCAATCCGGGCCGTCGTGATGACGGTCTGGGTCCGGCATTGGCCGCCGAGCTGGAAAGGCTGAACCTGCCACACCTGCGCTGTGACTCCGACTACCAGCTCACAGTGGAAGACGCCGCCACTGTGGCCCAGCACGACCTGGTCATCTTTGTGGATGCCGATGCTTCGGGCCCCGAGCCATTTTCCTTCCGGCGTATCGGTCCAGGGCGGGCGGTCACCTTCAGCTCGCACAGTCTGAGACCCGAGAGCGTATTGACCCTGGCCCAGGACCTGTTCGGGGCCCGCACCGAAGGCTATCTGCTGGCGGTTCGCGGGTACGAGTTCGACGAGTTTGGCGAAGGATTGTCCGGGCCGGCCCGGGCTAATCTTCAGTCGGCGTTGAGGTTCATCCACGCCGCCCTGCGCGATGGCAGCGTCCGGCAGTCGGCCGCTCCGGCCGGCCAGGCACCCGCCGACCGAGCAAAAAAAGGGGATCTCTGATGCAGCAAGGAAAACCTGTCATTCTCGTGGTGGACGACGACCAGGACCTGCTGGACGCGATGCGACTGGTGCTGGAGAAGAACGGCTACGCGATGGTCGAGGCTCGCAGCGCCCAGATCGGTCTACGCAGGTATCAGGAGACCAACCCCGACCTGATCATCGTGGACCTGATGATGGAGGAAGTCGATGCCGGAACTTCCCTGGTCAAGGAACTGAAGGCCCTCGGCAACACCAAACCCGTGTACATGCTCAGCTCGGTCGGCGACAACCTCAACATCAGCATCGATTACGCCGAACTGGGCCTGGCCGGCGTCTTCCAGAAACCGATCAACAACGACCAACTGCTGGCTGTCCTGAGAACTACACTCAAGAAGTAGCCGACGGCCGCTGTTCAGTCGGCGGATTGCGGCCCGACGTCTCGCAGCGAGCGGCTCAGCGCCATCAGCCCATAAGCGGTCCCGTAGGGCTTGTCATAGGCGTGGTGGTCGTAGTCCCAGGTCGAACCGTCTTTCTGCTGAATCTTGATGATCTGGTATTGCAACTGCGGCCAGAGCCGCCGCCGATCTTCGGCCGGTAGCAACTCGATCACCCGGGCAGCGTAATAGTGACCGAACATGTAGAAATAACCCGAGTTCTGGTAAAAAGCTTCGTGGGGAACCGGCTTGTGCAGGGCGATGTCCAGGAAACGGTGCTCGCCGAAGAACACCTCGATGCCGGCCAGTAACTGCTCCTCCGATACTTCCTCTCCAGCCAGCCGCAGAGCCAGGTTGCACACCTGGATGCGGGAAAGCGAGCCGTTCACCCGATCGATCGATCCAATCCGGCGCGGGTGGGAAATGGGCTGGATCGAGTAAGTGTACGCCCCATTGGGCAGCCGGCAGTGTCGGACGGCCTTGACCGCCCGGTTCAACATGCCTGAGTCGAAGTCCAGGCCCTGCTCGCGAGCCTCGACCAGTGCGACGATCCCTGCCGCAGTCGTGAAGCTGGTGGCCCATTGAGGGCGAGCCGTGCGGGGAGTTTCGAACTCCAGATATCCCCAGCCGCCGCTGAGCGACTGGTGGTAAGCCAACTGGACTAGCTGGGTTTGGGCCGCTCGCTGAACCTGTTCCCGCCGGTGCGGGTCGGCGTAACGCGGATGGCCATAGGCCGCCGCTAGGGCTTGCAAACCGTAGATGTTGGCCCAGCAGTTCATCGTGTCCCACTCGCTGGGACGTTTCACCCGGGCATTGGCGGCCAGATAATCAAGCCCCCGATCGGCGGCCCGGAAGACCTCCTCCGAATCCGCGACCTCCAGCAAGGCCATGAAGCACAAACCGGTGGTCGCCACACGCCACGAACGGTGCGATTCGGGATTCGACCAGGTCTCGCCACTCCAGGTGGTTATGGAGTCAGCGGCTCCGCCCCACGAGCCATCCGGATTCTGAGATGCCAACAGGAAAGCGACTCCCCGCTGCATCGCCGCCCGTACCAGAGTCGGAGTCATGGCCTCGGGCGTCAGCGGTTGGTGTCCGGACACCAGCACCGCCGCTGCCAGCAGCCCCCACCCTGGACCCCAGGCCATCACGGCTTCGATTCCCCCGATTGGGGTCTTTGCTCACCCCCGGCTTCCAACTCTTCCCGCGCGTCGCTGAGTTCCTGTTCCAGCCGCGCCACCTCCGCCTCGGCATTCAGTACCGCCACCTTCCGGTCGATTATTCCCGACTCGTTATCGCGCTCGACCTGAAGCACGGCCCGCTTCTTCAGCTCTGCGGCCAAGTCCAGCTCCTCCTGCTCCAGCGGCAAGCTGACCTCGATAAGTACCCGCAACTCCTCCCGGCGCAGCTCGAGATCGCGCTGAGTGCGCTCCAGACGCCGTCTGGCCCGCTCGATCACGATCTCCTTGGTCTGGTCGGCGAACTGCTCGTCGCGGTACATCAGCTCCAGTTGCTCCAACTCCTGGCGGGCCTCGAGCAAACCATCTTCGGCCTGCTGAAGCTCCAACTCCGCTCGCGCCTTGCGGTTGGGAGCGGTCATCTTCGCGAAGATCTGCTGACGCTTCTTGGCCAGCTCGAATTCCTTCTCCGCCTGAGCCAGAGCGTCGCGATACTTCAGGTCGCCGATTTCCACCGCGATCCGCGCCTTCGCCAGGTTGAGTTCTGCAACCTCAAGACTGCGCTGGAGCTTGGCGACCTTACGCTGCCGTTCGCGAGCCTTCTTACTCTCTTCGGACAGACCGCGACCCTCACCCTCAGGTTCGGCCTGCTTCCCTTCCAGAGCCGGCCGGGTTTCTTGCACGGCTGACCCCTCCCGGCCCGGAGGCGGTAGGTTCCCCGAGCTGGCAACCGCGGCCGGCGGCCCGCTGGTCTCGGCCTGCCCAGTTCCGGGTTGCGGCTGAGGCTGCCGGTTTGCCATCCCGCTAGCATCGGGCGACTGATTGACTGCCCTCTCTTGCCGTAGCGCCGGCTGACATCCAGCAACTGCCCCGGCCAAAAGGAGTCCTGTCGCTAGTAGCTTGACGCGGCTGATTGACCTGAACATGGATCGCTCCCATCCGGGCACTCGTTTCCGACCGGGCCCCGCTGTGCGGAACCTGCGTATGGTTGAATGGCTGCGGGCTACCCTGCGGCCCACATCAGGCCCCCAGGTGCCGGCCAGTTCTGACAGCCTGGACTCTTGCCGGCGCTGGCCGTCGTCATTGCGGCTGCGGACTCGCCCGCTGAACCATAGTTCAACGTATTTGCGGATCCCTCGCAAGTTCCCGGCAGGCCGTCCCGCAGGCCCTATTCAGCTCCGCGCCGTGCTGGCTCGCAGACCTGGCGGCAGCCGCCAAGTGACACCCGATCAACCGCGGCCTGGCAGCCCCGGGTCGCCAGGCCGGTTCCGCCGTTCGCCGTCGAATGCAGAACGCCGAAACTCCACATCTGGCGATCGTGCAAATAGCACTGGACCTCCGGGTCTGGCGTTTTCGGCTCGCCAGCACGGTCACGCTGGACTGGCAGGTCCAGTGCGGCGGTTTCTCAACCGACGGCTAGGGGTTGGTCAG
>Ga0185342_1000361_pt1 | contig 23796 bp, 16 predicted proteins | sample ConPoolayeEmetaG_FD_128045 | JGI IMG/M metagenome (GOLD analysis project Ga0185342, IMG submission 128045) | Hot spring microbial mat communities from California, USA to study Microbial Dark Matter (Phase II) - Cone Pool mat layer E metaG... ...
GTGGACGAGCTCGCCCGGACGATCGTCGAGATCTCGGGGAAGACGATTCATTTCCAACACGTCGAGGGTCCGGTGGGCGTCAAAGCTCGCAATTTCACCAACGACCGGATCACCTCGATCGGCTGGAAATCCCGCTTTTCACTCCGGGAAGGGCTGGCCAGGACCTACCCCTGGATCAAAGCTCAGGTGGAAGCCCAGAAGGAAGAAGCGAAAACACGGTGACGGCCGCGGCCTGGGACTATCTCATCGTTACCGCTTCGAACGAAGAGCAGGCTTCGGCCTTCAGGCAACAGCTCGAGCTGCGAAAGAGGCTCGGGTTTATTCCGCAGGCAAAAGAGATCCTCGCGATTTCAGATCCGGGGGGGAAGCGCGTCGGAAGCGGCGGGAGCACGATCCACTGCCTGATCGAGATCCTAAACAGAGAAATTGGAGGGGGCGGAGCGAGGGATCGCGGCCTACCTCCGAGGGCGGGCGCCGAGATTAATGATCGCGCCGGCCGGCTCGAGGCGCTGAAGCGGCTCCGGATTCTGATCGTTCATGCCGGAGGGGACTCGCGCCGTATTCCCGCCTATGGGCCTTGCGGGAAGGTCTTTATCCCGGTGCCTGGAGAATCCGACCGCGGCCTGAGCATGACGCTTCTCGACCGCCTGCTCCCGACCTATCTCGCGCTGCCTCCAGGAGGGATCAGACAGGGACAGATCGTCGTCACCACGGGTGACGTGTTGCTCATGTTCGATCCGGGCAAGGTGAAGTTCGCCGACCAAGGCATGACCGCGCTGGGGTGTTTCGTGGTGCCCGAGCTCGCCGCAAACCACGGGGTGATCTGCCCGGATGCTGAGGGCAAAGTGCGGCTTTTTCTGCAAAAGCCATCCCCCGCCGAACAGAAGGCCAAAGGAGCCCTCGACCGCCACGGCCGGGCAGTGCTCGACATCGGCGTGATGAGCCTCGATGCCCGCACCGCGCTCGAGCTCGTCGATCTGAGCGATGTCAGGCGGAGTCCATCCGGGAAAATCGCCTGGACGGGACCGATGGCCGAGGCCATCGAAACGCGGGGTCTCGATTTCTACCGCGAAATCTGCTGCGCGCTGGGAACGGAAACCGAATTCGAGGATTATGTTCGGTCGGTCCGGGCAAGCGGGTCGAAGCTCGAGGCTGCGCATCTCAGGCGCATCTTTGACACGATGTCGAAGATTCCGTTTTTTCTATCAGCCTTGCCCGAGTGCGGATTCTTCCATTTCGGGACTTCACGCGAGCTCATCCGGAGCGGCAACGATCTCCTCAGCATGGATGACGGTATCCAGCGAGGCGGTTCCTACCTCAGCCTCAATAACCATATCAGCGGAGACGGTCGGATCGAAGGCGCGAACGCCTGGGTCGAAGGGTGTCGGGTCGAGGCGCCGCTCACGCTTGGAGGCGAAAATTTGGTTGTCGGAGTCGACATCCGAAGCCCGCTCGCGCTTCCTCCGAAATCCGTCCTGGATGTGATCAAGGGAAAGGACAAGCGAGGCGCAGAAGTCTGGTTTGTGCGCTGTTATGGCATGGATGATGTGTTTCATAAGCCTCTGGAAAGGCAGATTGTAGGGCCTGCGGCGGACTCTCAATCAGGTTTCGGAGCGGGAGACAGGGATCGGCCGGAGGCAAATCCGGAGGGGACAACAAATCAAGAGGCAAAGGATGACACAAGAAAGAATTCGGCGGCCGGAGGTGGGGCCAGGTCCGCGGAACTTATCGAAGAAAAATTGCCCATAGGAGAAGGGGCCGATTCGGATAGGGAATGCGCCCGACTCGCCGGAATGCCGCTCCACAACTGGCTCGGTGTCATGGCCGCAACGGCGGATGATCTTTGGGACGCAGGAGTCCCTCCGGATGAGCGACTCGTCTGGAATGCGAGGATTTTCCCCGCGGTCGGTCGTCCGGAAGATTATCGGGAATGGCTTTGGATGCTGTCTCCCGAAAAGGCAACGCCGGAAATGAAAGCGAAGTGGAGGAAGGCGGAACGCTATAGCTTCGCGGAAATGCTCCAGCTTGCCTCCCAGGAGGACTTTCACAGGCGGCGGCTGGAAAACCGGGCGGAAGAGATGCGGCGCTCCCTGCGCCGTCTCTTTCGGCGGGGGAGCGGATTTTCGGCCTCTGAACTGGCGTTCATCCTCGAGTTCATAGGTCCGGAGAAAAAACAGGAGTGGGCGGTCGACCTGCTCCGGTTAACCGCCTCTTATGTCCCCGGAGATGCGGAAGCGAAAAAATCGGCCCCCGGAATCGAACAACTCGAGCTCGCCCGCATTCTCCATACCCTGGGCTCCGCCTTGCTCAAGGTCCCTCCGGGAAGCGAGACGCCCGCCGATCGCTCGAGCGGGGATCATGTGCCGCGAGCCCGCGAAATTCGTCTTCCTGATCGAAGCGGCTCCAAGGGCCCTCCCGGTTCGCCGGCCGGATCTTCTCGTCCGGGGGATAAAAATCAAGGCCTGGCCGTCAATTTCCTATCAGCAGCCTATCGGACGCTCTCCCGACGGGAACAGGCTGCGCTCACGGGAATCGGCCTTCCGGCCGAATTGGCCCATGATGCCCGAACCTGGGCCCTGCGAGCGCGCGAAAAAGCCTTCGAGCAAATCGGACGGACGATCGTCCTGAGCCGGGAGAGATTTCGCGATTTCCCAAAAAACTCCCTGCGGACCGACGAAATCATCTGGGGGCGAGCGCCGGCACGGCTCGACCTCGGCGGCGGCTGGTCGGACACGCCGCCTTACTCGCTCGAACACGGCGGATGCGTCATTAACGCCGCCGTCAACCTCAACGGCCAGCCGCCCATTCACGCCTACGCCCGGGTCATCAAAGAGCCTGAGATCCACATCAGCTCGATCGACCACGGAGCCCGAATCGTCATCGGCGAACTCGACGAGCTTCTTGACTACCGTTCCCCCGAGAGTGAGTTCGGCCTGGCCAAGGCCACGCTCGCCCTTTCGGGCTTTTCCCCGGAACATGCGGATTGGCCGCGCGGCACCCGCACTCTAAGAGACATGTTGCATCTTTTCGGCGGCGGGATCGAGCTCACCACTCTGGCCGCCATCCCGAGCGGAAGCGGCCTGGGGACTTCGAGCATCATGGGGGCTGTCCTCATGGCGGTCGTTCACCGCATGGCCGGACGCAGTCTCTCGCCGAAGCAGCTTTTTCACAATGTCCTGCGCCTCGAACAGGAGCTGACGACCGGGGGCGGATGGCAGGATCAGATCGGCGGTGCGCTCGGCGGTGTCAAAATGATCACCACGGAGCCGGACCTTGTTCCCGACCCTCACATCCGCTTCGTGCCCGACGATGTCCTCAACCCGAGGGTCAACGGCGGGCAAACTCTTCTCTACTATACGGGATTGAGGCGCCTGGCCAAGAATATCCTGCACTATGTCGTGGGCAATTATCTCGACCGCGACCGCGAAGCGATGGCAACGCTCCGCAGGCTCCACGCTTTTCCGCCCATGATGGTCGAGGCCATGACGAGCAAAGACATGAAGCGGTTCGGGGAACTCATCGCTGTCGCTTGGAATCTCAACAAGGACATCGACCCGGATTCGACGACCCCGGAGATCGAGGCCATCCTGGAGCGCATCAGGCCTCACATGCACGGCGCCAAGCTCCTGGGCGCCGGCGGCGGCGGGTTTCTGCTGATCGTCTGCAAATCTCCGGCCGCCGCCATGGTCATCCGGGCTGATCTCGAAGCGCGTCCGCCCAACGATCGCGCCCGCTTCTTCGATTTCGACATCAGCCCGGAGGGCCTTGCCGTAACCTCCTGCTGACCGGGAGTCAGTTCTTGACGATTGACAAATTGCTTTGTTCCCCCTTTACGCATCTGCCGCGTCCGGCGGAAAGAATAAAGCAGAAAAAGCCCGGCAGGGCTGAGCTCTCAAAATCCAACCCCTTTGCCCCGATCGCCGATGGCATATTCGACGAGGCACAAAATGGTTGACTCGCGCTTGACAGCCCCCCGCCTCCGTCCTAAACTAAAACGTCAATCCGGAACGAAAATTCTGCGAGGAGGTCTTTTTTGAAAGTCGTTAAATTATCCGTCGTCAGGGACAAAATAAAGGATCTCGTCCAGCAGGCGAATTTCGAGCTCCAGGAGGATGTTCTCCAGGTGATCAAGGACATGGCCGCTAAAGAAGAATCCCCGGCAGGGAAAGAGGTCTTCAATCAGATGCTCCAGAACGCCGCGATCGCCCGCGAGGAAAAGCTCGGTCTCTGCCAGGACACGGGTCTTGCCGTCTTTCTGGTCGAGCTGGGCGAGGATGTCAGGTTCGACCGGGATGACGGCCTGGGCAGCCTGCGCGAAGCCATCACCGAAGGGACCCGCCTCGGGTACGCCGAAGGATACTTAAGAAAATCCGTGGTCGAAGACCCCATCCGACGGAAGAATACTGGGACAAACACCCCGGCTTACATCCATTGGGAGCTCGAACCGGGCGATATCTTCAAAATCACCTTCATCGCCAAGGGCGGCGGCGCCGAGAACATGAGCGCGGTCCGGATGTTCGCTCCCGCGGCCGGTCAGGAAGGGATCGAGGATTTTGTCGTCGAGACGGCCGACAAGGGGGGCTCGAACCCCTGCCCGCCGATTGTCGTCGGCGTCGGCGTCGGCGGCAACTTCGAGTACGCGGCCTGGCTGGCTAAAAAGGCATTACTGCGGCGGCCCCTCGGCTCCCACAACCCGGACCCCTTCTACGCTGACATGGAGCGCCGGCTCCTCGAGCGGATCAACAAGCTCGGGATCGGCCCCCAGGGAATGGGCGGACGAATCACCGCCCTCGCCGTTCATGTGGAAGCCTTCCCCTGCCATATCGCTTCGATGCCGGCCGCCGTCAACATCCAGTGTCATTCGCACCGGGTGATGGGCTTCGAGCTCTAAACGTTATCTTAAGGGAAAAAATCGGGACCATGGAGCGCTCTCTTTTCCCTCCCCTCATCCTGCAGAGAAATTTAGGGGAACACAGATCGCCCTCCTCCTCGATCGATCGTCCCGAGGACATAGACAATAGCTTTCCACTCTAAGAGAATAGCAATTGGCGTGAGAGGAAGACAACCGGAAGGAGAATTCGATGATTGAGATCAGATTTCACGGCCGGGGCGGACAGGGAACGGTCGTCGCCTCCAAAGTCCTGGCCGACGCTCTGGCCATGGAAGGGAATTATGTCCAGGCCTACCCGGAATTCGGCGTCGAGCGGCGCGGCGCTCCGGTCTTCGCCTTTATCCGGATCGACGACAAGCCGATCTACGATAAAAGCCGCATCTACGCCCCCGACCACGTCGTCGTCGTCGACCCGACGCTCGTCGAGGCCATCGATGTCACCGAAGGACTGAAGGACGGCGGCGTCATCATCATCAACAGCGACAAAAAGCCCGAAGAGTTCAAATTCCCGTCCCAATTCCGCGTGGCCACGATCAACGCCACGGAAATCGCCGTCAAGCACAGGCTGGGGACTCTGGCCGCGCCGATCGTCAACACGGCCATCGTCGGCGCGGTCATCAAGATCCTGAACCTGACCCGGCTCGATCCGCTTCTCGAGGCGATCAAGGAAGGCGTGCCGATTAAACCGGAGGACAACATGGCCGCGGCCAGGGAGGCCTATGAGCTTGCCGAGAGGGTGGTGTGAGATATGAATAAAACAAAAAAGAAGACCGAAAAAATCATTTTCGAATCGGAAAAAGATGTGCCGTTGGTCCCGATGTCGCTCGGATCCATGCTTTACAACAAGACCGGCGCCTGGCGGAACATCCGACCGGTCATCGACACCTCCAACTGCCTCCAGTGCGGGATTTGCTGGAAATTTTGCCCGGATGTGGCCATCCTGATCGAGAACGAATTTCCCGTCGTCGACTACGTTTACTGCAAAGGCTGCGGGATTTGCGCCGAGGAATGCCCCTCCAAATGCATCGCCATGGTGGAGGAAGAGAAATGAAAAAAGTCATCATGGGAAACCACGCCCTCTCCTGGGGTGCCACCCTGGCCCGCGCCCAGGTCATCGCCGCCTATCCGATCACGCCTCAGACTCAGGTCGTCGAGCTGCTGTCCGAAATGTGCGCTTCGAAAAAGCTCGACGCCAAGTTCATCAAGGTCGAGTCGGAACATTCGGCCATGGCCGCCTGCATCGCCGCCTCGCTCGCCGGCGCCCGCACCTTCACCGCGACATCGGCTCAGGGTTTGACGCTCATGCACGAGCTTCTCCACTGGGCCTCGGGCGGTCGGATGCCCGTCGTCATGGGCAATATCAACCGCGCCATGGCCCCGGGCTGGTCGATCTGGACCGACCAGAACGACAGCCTCAGCCAGCGCGACACCGGCTGGATGCAGTTCTACTGCGCCTCGAACCAGGAAGTCCTCGATACCGTCATTCAGGCGTTTAAGGTGTCGGAGGCGCTGATGATCCCGAGCATGGTCATCCTCGACGCCTTCGCCCTCTCCCACACCTATGAAGTCGTTGAGATACCGGACCAGGATAAAGTCGACGCCTACCTTCCGCCGTTCAACCCGCCCGTGCGCCTTACGCCGTCCGATCCCCACGCCTTCGGCGGCCTGACCGGACCCGAGCACTATTTCGAACTCCGTTACAAGCTTCAAATCGACATGGAGAAGGCGCCGGCTCTGATCGAAGAGAGCGGACGCGAGTACGAGAGGATGTTCGGCCGCTACCTCGGCGAAGTCGAGGACTACCGCTGTGACGACGCCGAGCTTATTTTCGTCTCTTCGGGCACAGCCGGCTACACCGGCCGGGTGGCTGTCGATGCCCTTCGTCAGGAAGGCGTCAGAGCCGGGAACCTGAGGATCAAAGTCTTCCGGCCTTTCCCGTTCGAGAGGGTGCGCCGGATCGCCGCCGGTGCGAAAAAAATCGCCGTCGTCGATCGGAATATCTCTTACGGCCACCACGGCATCTTCTACCAGGAAGTGAAGTCGGCCCTTTACGGCAAGGATCATGGTGTACCGGTTTTCGGCTACATTACCGGTCTGGGCGGCCGCGACGTAACGCCCGACACATTCAAGGAAATCGCCCGGCACGCCCTGACTAAGGACGAGCCAGACGAGGAAATCGTCTGGATCGGAGTGAAGAAATGAAAAAAGAAAAAACGATGAAGCTCAGCTTGCCGACGGAAGAATTGATGAGCTCCGGCCATCTGGCTTGCCAGGGATGCGCAGCCACTCTGGCCATGCGCTATGTCCTCAAGGCGCTGGGGCAGAAAACCGCGCTCTGTATTCCGGCCTGCTGCTGGTCGGTCATCGACGGACCGTTCCCCCATTCTTCGCTCGACGTCCCGATCTTCCACTGCGCCTTCGAGACGGCGGCCTCTTCGGCCTCGGGGTTGAAGGCCGGGCTCGAAATGGTCGGCGACACCGAGACGACGGTCGTCGCCTGGGCCGGAGACGGGGGGACGTTCGACATCGGCATCCAGGCCCTGAGCGGCGCGGCGGAGAGGAATGACGACATCATTTACGTCTGCTACGACAACGAAGCTTACATGAACACGGGAATCCAGCGCTCGAGCGCCACTCCCTACGGAGCCTGGACGACGACGACGCCGGTCAAGCACTTTAAGAACCGTCCGAAGAAGGACATCGACGCCATCATGGCCGCGCACCGGATTCCGTATCAGGCCACGGCCAACACGAGCTACCCGGAAGATCTTTTCCGGAAGATGAAGAAGGCGAAAGGGATCAAGGGAACGCGGTTTTTCCACATTTACGCTCCCTGCCCGACCGGCTGGAAGTGCCGGCCCGAGGACTCGATCAAGCTCGGCCGGATGGTCGTCCAAAATTGCATGTTCCCTCTCTATGAGGTCGAAAACGGCGAAAAATACACCATCAACATCAAGCCGCGGGAAAAAAAGCCGGTGGCGGATTATATTCGGCTCCAGGGCCGGTTCCGGCATCTCACCGATGCGGACATCGCCTATATTCAGCAGGAAGTTGACCGAAATTGGGAAAGGCTTCTCAAACGGGCCGAGTGTTAGGCCGGAGGTCAGGTTAGAGTCGTCGCTTGATGGCGGCGGCAATCACTTCCGGCGGTTCGCCGAGCAGGAATTTCATCGGGATATCACGAATATAGTCGTCTTTCCAGGAAAAGTTTTCCTCGTTGAGGACGTTCTGGATTTCCAGGATTTTGTCGCCGAGAACCTCCTTTTTCTGGGCTAAAGACAGGCCCTCGGCAAAATCCACGTGAAAAAGAAGCAGGCGTTCGAGTCTATTTCCTGCTCCTAAAAGAGGGACGATCAGGATGGAGGCTCCATCCGAGCGCCCGCTTCCCGCGTACACCTCCCTGTTTTTTACGATTGTGCGTTTGGACCCCATCAGCGGGGCACCTGCTTCCGCTCTCGACCGCATTCCGGCGGCCATACCCCCCCGCCGTTCGACGGAAATCGTCGTCGCGTCAACAGGGAGACCGTCATCGTCGAGCCCGTCCAGCCGGTATTGGGTATAGCCTCGCACGGTCTCGACCGCAGGCTGGAGCCGTTTGATGGCCAGGACGGCCTTTTGCGTCAGGTTCTCGGCCGAAAAGCCGAGCGCTGCCAAGGCATCGAAGACGACGCCCCGAAGAGACGGGTATTTTCGGCTGGTGCCGACGGTGACGGTTTTGGCCTGATGGCGGATGGCGTCCACGGGGCGGCTCAACTGATCGATGGCCTTTCCCACCACCGCGTCGAGAAGATCGAGCGGCGTCATCCCCTGGCTCGCCGGGAAATCGCGCCTGAATTCTTCGGCCGGAATCCTGGCCGTGGCGTACTTGAGGAGAAGGGTCAGATCGGTGGCTGTATCCACATTGAGATTGGCCACATGGCCAGCGGCCCGCCAGAGGTTGAAAATCGCCTCAAATTCACCGACAACGCGATGAAGCTTCGGGTCGGTCGTGCTTTCGAAGATGTCGAGGCCTAACTCCTCCTGCCGGGAAAGAACTTCGGCGAGTTTCGAACGGAAACGCCGCAAATGGCCGGCCTGCTCGTCCAGACTCGTGGCCGCATAATAGCCCCAGAGGTGGCCGGCGAGCGTATTTAAGATCACCGACACCGGGAAATCGGAACGCGGCACGGAGATGACGTGATCGACGATAGGATCGAATCTCTTCTCTTCTTCATCGGCAATGACCACGACCCGGGAGGCGTGGGCTTTGAAAATCGCCGTGTCCTTGACGATATCCTCGAGCACGATTTCGGGGCTTCCGGCCGCCAGCACCAAAATCAGCGGTTCGGCGGAGAGGTCGATGTGCTTTTTGTCTTCGATGATGTCCGAAGAGATCGTCTTGTAGCAGAGCTCGCTAAGCTTGATCCGCACCTCGTCGGCGGCCACCTTGTTGGCGCCGCTTCCGACCACCGCCCAGTGCCTCTTAAGCCTGGCCAAATCCCAGGCGGTGCGGCGGATCTTCTCTCCCTCAGCGATGACCCGGTCCATCAGAGCGGGCGCGCGCTCGAGGGCTTCAAGCTCGCGGACGATCGTCTCCTCGGGCAGGACGTTCAGAAGCTGGGCCAGGAAAAGCGTCAGGACGCATCCCGCAGCGATTTGAGAATAGAAGGCTTTGGTCGAGGCGACCGACATCTCGATGTCGCGGCCGTCGCTCGTGTAGAAAACGCCGTGCGCTTTGGTCGTGATGTCGGACTGGCGCCGGTTGACGATAGCGATGACCGAGGCGCCTTGGTCCCTGGCGATGGCCACAGCCCGGTTGGTGTCGGTCGTCGTTCCCGACTGGGTTACGGCGATGACGAGCGAGCGCGCCAGGTCTTCCGCAGAGGCAAAGCCGCTCAAGTCGCTGGCTTTCTTCGCCCGGATGTTCAGGCCGGCGTTCTTGAGGTAAATGACCATGGCCTCGGCGATGGCGCTACCGGCAACAGCGGCGGTCCCTTGACCGATGATAAAGACATTCCGGATTCTCCCCGAGGCGAGGTCACGCCGCGTCTTTTCCGGGACGACTTCGGGCCCGAGGTTGAAGGCGACGTTCTTTCCCAGAATCCTACATTTACCGCGGAGAGTTTTTCGGAAAGAGGAGGGCGAATCCGAGATCTCCTTGACAAAAAAATGCCGGTGGAGGCCGCGGTCGATGTCGCGTGTCGTGATCTCGGCGCTCTTGATGTCCGAAGCGGTAAGCGTGATCGGGTGTCCGTCATAAGACAGGGCTTCGATCCCGGCGAGACCCGGCCCTCGATCGTTGGAAAGAATAAAAATTTGGCCCTGAGAGGCGGGATCGCCTTCGACCCGCGGCTTCTCGCCGTCCATCTTGATGAAGACCGGAGTCCCTTCGATCAGGCCGTAGACTTCCGAGGCGAAAATATACTGGCTGTCCGCGATGCCGACGAAAAGAGACTGGCCGCTGCCACGCAGCGCCAGGTAAACTTTCCCGGGTTCCAGGTTGGAGGTCATGGCGATGGCGTGGGAGCCCTCAAAGCCGAAGACGGCCCGGCGGAACGCCTCTTTGAGGTTGCATCCCTCAAGGAGGTGGGCCTCGACGGCGAGAGGAATGGCCTTGGCATCCGTTGTCACGCGCGGGTCGGTATGGCGCCCTTTCGCCTCGCTCGCCCGCTTGATTTCCAGGTAGTTGTCGATATCTCCGTTCAGGGCGACGTTGATCGACCAGCGCCCGACGCCGTAGGCGGGATAAATTCTTTCTGGGGCGACCTTCCCTTCCGGGCTGCGCGTGGAATTGTCCACGGGATGGCAATTGAAGATGTTGATGGCACCGACCGAGGCCCAGCGGGTGTGGGCGAGGCAGGTCTCGTCCAAAATCCCTTCGGCGGAAAAACATTTCAGGACGGCGTCGCCGGCGATCACCGCGCGGAGTTCGCGGCAATTTTTTCCCAGCTCTCCGGTGATCGAGGCTGTTTTATAAGCGAACCCGATAAAATCCTTGAAATGCCGGATGGACCTGTCCACGAGGTCGCCGCCGGTTGTCCGCTTTTCGAATTCGTCCATCAGACCCAACTGGCGAAGACGAATGAGCGCTCGATCCATAGCGTCCGGCAGGAGCCTGAACCCGAAATACACTCCGGTCGAGTCGCGGCCTCGGACTTCCAGCCGGTCCATGGCGTTGAGGACGAAATTCAGCCGGTGGAATATCCGAAATTCGGAGGGTCCGACCAGGCCGCCGCTCAAGGCGAGAATTTTTTCCTGGTTTTTGATGAGGTCTTCTCTCAATCCCCAGAGGATATCGTTGAGTTTGATAAGCCGCGAAGAGGCGGCCTCGACGATCGGCGTTGAGATCTCGCCGGCGAGTTTTTCCAAGAGCTCGCTCTGGTCGCGGACAAAAGAATCGAGCCTGTCGGCGAACCTCTTGAGCTCATCCCAACCGCCCGACTGATGGAGGGCATACTGCAGGTCGAGATCCTGCTGGACGGCGAAGATTGTTCTTTCCATTTCCAGTACGGCCTCTCCGCCGAGGAGGCTACGGGCGATGGCCCGAGAAGAGGGATCGGCGAGACTCTTGGCGCGGATGTGCTCGAACAAGCGGCCGAGTTTTTCCGTCAGACCGGTCCGGCGGACGGGCGTTTTGACGGCGACGATCCCGGCCAGCCCGCAAAAAAGCGTCAAAGGGACGTGGGGGAAGAAAATGATGGATTGGGGGGGGACCAAAGCCGGATTTCGACCGACGAAAATTCTCCAGCCTTTGATTCCCCGCCTCATCTTGCCGGTCATGCTAAGAATATAGCTTCGAGAGCCGAACTCTGTCAAGGCGATCCCGCGCTCGAGAGCGAAAAGCGGGCTGCGAGAAAGATCGCTCCGGTTCAGAAGGCTTGAAAAAAATTCCTATTAAATCTATAATTTTAGTGTATTTTGAAGCTCCTCCCGGTCGGCGGATGCTCCGAAAAGCGAAAATCCGTGCCGGGCAAAAAATTTAGGCCCCAAAGGAGGCTGTGGTGAGAAAGATATTCTTGGCGATATTCGCCCTCGCTCTTTTGACCGCAGGCGCAGTCTTCCATCGAGACGTCGCCGCTCAAGCCGGCTTCGCGGCCGCGCCCGACTTCCGTCTGACCGATCTCAAGGGCAAGACGATCTCCCTGGCCGATTACAAGGGCAAAGTCCTATTCCTTAATTTCTGGGCCACCTGGTGCCCGCCGTGCCGGGCTGAGATTCCCGATTTCGTCGAAGTCTATTCCGAAATGAAGTCCCAAGGATTGGAAATCCTCGGCGTCTCGCTCGACACAAAGGGGAAGGATACGGTCGTTGCCTTCGTCGAAAAGTACAAGATCAACTATCCGGTCGTCCTCGAATCAAAAAGAGCGACGGAAAAAATCATCAGCGACTTTCAGCCCGGACAGTTCATCCCGACGACGATCGTTATTGATAAGCAGGGCCGGATTAGAGACAAGTACGTCGGACAGCTGGACAAGGCCCAGATTCTGAAGTATTTCCACCAGCTCAGCAGCGAATAGCCGGGCCTTCCCCCCCGCTTCGCCTCCCCGGCGAATTCTTCGGGCCGTCCTGTGCCCCGGGCGGGGGCGATGCATGAACTCAAGCCGCGCGGCTGAGGGGCGCTGATCCCGCCGCCGGCAATCGGTCTCCCCGCGACAGCCCGCAGAGCCTGTTCGCGCCCTCGGCAATTCATAGAGCGGAATTTTCTATTTCTCAGGAAGCGAGAAGACGATGGGGCGCGGTTTATCGTGCGGCGCCCATCGCCTCGCTCATCCGGGCGAGCAGTGTTTCTTTTTTCACAAACCCAACGATCCGAAGCTCCGGCGCTTCTCGGCCGTCCGACTTCAGAAAGACGAGGGTCGGCACTCCCTTGATTTGATATTTTTTCTTCAGCCGGTTCGCCGCTGGATCCCGCGACGAGGTGAGATCCACTTTGAGCATGACGAAGCGGCGGGACAGGGCCACGACTTCCGGCTCGGGAAAAGTAAACCTGTCGAGCTCTTTGCAGGGGAGGCACCAGTCGGCGTAGAAATCGATCAGAACAGGCAAGGATTGATCCTTCGCCTGGGCCAGGGCTTCGTCGGAATAGTTCGACCAGCGGATTCCGGTCTCGGCGCTCGGCCCGCCGAGTCCGCCGGTCGAAGCGGCGCTTTCGATTCGCTCCTCCACATAACCCTGGATTCCCTGGGTGGCGATGATCAGCCCGACGGCAAAAAAAAGAATCCCTGTAAGTTGCCTGAGGACGGAAAACGCCCTGCCGGAAAGTTTTGTCGGCTCGATCCAGGCCATGTAGACTCCGCCGGCAATAAATATCATGGAGAGGGCCAGATGATAGGAGAGAGTCGAAGGAAAGAGCGGCCGGATAAAATAAACCGCCATGCCGAGAAGGACAAAGCCGAAAATCTTCCGCACCCAGACCATCCACAGGCCGGATCGCGGCAGGCGATCCAGGCTTCCCGAAAAAACAGCCAGAAAGAGAAATGGAATTCCGAGGCCGAGAGCAAGGATAAAAAACATCAAGAAACCGAGGACGGCATCGCCGCGCTCGCCGACATAAGTCAGGAGGCCGAGAACAAACGGGCCGATGCATGGGGCGGCCACAATCCCGACCGTCAATCCCATAAAAAGCGTCCCCAGATAGCCCTTCCGGTTTCCACCGGCGAGCCGACTCAGAAAAGACGGCAGACGGAATTCATAAAGATCGAACATGCTCAAAGCCAAAGCAATCATGACCGCGCTGATGATGAGGAGGACAACCGGATTTTGAAGCGCTCCGCCGAAAAGGCTTCCGGTCAGGGCGGCGGCGACTCCGAGGGCGGAGTAGGTGAACGCCATCCCCAGGACGTAGAAGAGGGCATGGATAAGAACGCCTCCCTTCCTTCCCTTCGCCTGTCCTCCGAAATAGCCGATGGTGATCGGAATCAGGGGATAAACACAGGGAGTCAGACTCAGACCGAGCCCGCCGATGAAGACCAGAATAAAAGTCAGAAGGAGCCCGCGTTCTTGGACCGTCAAAGCAAAGGCGCCTTCTCCTGTTGCGGGGGCCGCCTCTTTTTCCGGCAAGTTTTTTAATTCCTGAGCGGGGCGGTCAATCTCGGCGTGCTCTTGAAGAGCTCCGGACTCCTCCGCTGTTGCCTGGATCGTGGGCGATGAAGAAACGGGAGCGGCGACGGGAAAAACCTTCCGGAACTCGATTTCGGCCGGCGGCAAGCAGGTAGTGCTATCGCAGGCCTGGTATTCAAGACGGCCGTGGATCATCACTTCATTCTTCGCGAAACCTTTGGAAAGCCTGACGCTCGTGAAGATACGGACAGTCCCTTCATAAACTTCGAGCGGCGCCGAAGCAAAGTCGAACGTTTTGACGATCGGCGCCGGATATTCTATGCGGCCGAATGTCACACCCTCCGGGCCGGAAAAGCTGATTTGAGTGGGAATCAGGGCTTCATCTTTCGGCCGGGAAGAGTTGATATGGAAGGGAGAAGCGATCTGGATTTCGACCGCCAGCCGATGCTCCTCTCCTGGCCGGAGCTTATCGACCGGGCTGAGGAGGCTTAGCCGGACAATGTCGTCGCTCGCTTGCTTCCCGCCGGGGATCGGGACGGCGAGCGCCGCCAGATAAACTGAAAAAATTCCGCAGCAAACGATCGATCCCTTCTTCACTTTTTCTTTCCAAAACAGTGGAACCGCATTATAACACCCTCGGTCGAGCGGATCAAACTCATTTTCATCCTTGTCCCAGAGCGTTTTTATCCCTTTCAGGATCAGGTCGTCATAAAGGCAAAATTCTTCCTCGCTTTCGCTCGCCTCACCGGCAATGTTGGCTGAGCCGTAAAACGGCTGATTTATTCATTGTCAAGACCTGACCCCTGGTCGGACCCCGGTTTCTACCAGCGATAGGCAACGGCGGCCCAGGTAAAACCGGCGCCGAAGGCGTCCATCAGGACGATGTCCCCTTTTTTGAGTTTCCCGGCCTCGGCGAGTTCGTGGAGGCTGATCGGGATCGAGGCCACCGACACGTTGCCGTATTTCTGGATATTGACATACACCCGGTCGGCCGGAAGATGCAGCCGCTCTCCGGTGGCCTCGATAATCCGGGTGTTGGCCTGATGGGGGATCAGCCAGCGGACATCCTCTCTCTTCAGCCCCGCTCTCTTCAACGCCTCGACCGCCGCCTCGCCCATCCGCTTAACGGCATGCTTGAATACTTCGTTTCCCTTCATCTGAATGGTGTGGAGATTCTCGGCCACGGTCTCCTCCGAAGCCGGCATCCGCGTCCCGCCCGCGGGCACATAGAGGAGATGGCCGAGCGACCCGTCCGCTTTCCAGTAATGGCTGAGCATCCCCGATTCCCCGTGGCTCTCTTCGAGCACGACGGCTCCGGCCGCATCGCCGAAAAGGACGCAGGTCGAACGATCGTTCCAGTTCGTGATTCTGGAAAGGACTTCCCCGCCGATGAGAAGGACGCGGTTCGAGGCGCCGCTGAGAATCAAACCTTCGGCCACGATCATCCCGTAGAGGAAACCCGTGCATCCGGCGCTCACGTCGAAGGCGGCGACATGATCGGCACCCAGACCCTGCTGAACCCAGCAGGCGGTCGAGGGAAAAACCGTGTCCGGTGAAGCCGTGGCGACGATGATCAGATCGATGTCCTTGATCGCAAAGCCGCCGTTTCGAAGGGTGGCGCGGGCGGCTTTGACGCAAAGGTCCGAAGTCGCTTCTTCCTCCGAGGCGATGTGGCGTTCTCGGATCCCGGTTCGGGTAACGATCCATTCGTCGGTCGTGTCGACGATTTCCTCAAGGTCGGCGTTGGTCAGGATCTCCTCTGGAGCATAGAACCCCGTGGCCGAGATTTTGACTCGCCTTGGCCGATCGCTTTTCCGCATGTCTCGGACTCCAAAGAATGATACTCTATAGCACACCTTCCCTGATTTTTCAACGGCGGGAGCAAACCCGATTTGAGAAACAGCCCGGGAACTGGTAGAATCGTCTCTTCCAATGAACGGACAGCGCTCGGCTCGGATTTTGCTCCTCCTCGTCTTCTCCGCTTTGATCGCTCTCCCGGGGATCGTCCGAGCGCAGCTCGCGCTCGGTCAGTATGAGCCCGAAGCTCCCCTCCGGACATGGAACACGTTCGGCTTCGAAAGCGCGGCTTCGATCGGCCGCGGCGGAACGTCGTTCGCTCTGGTCGAAGACCCTGCCACAGCGCTCTCCAACCCCGCTCTCCTGGTCGACCTCCCGGGGACGGCCCTGATCTTGAACGGCGCCTCGAATTCCGCCTCCCTTTATCGCTATGCGCTGGTCAACACGGGAGTCTTGAGAAGCGACGAGAACCTGACTCTTCATTCCCTGGCTCTCGATTTCGGCGGGGTTTCGTTCCGCTGGGGCGATTGGGCTTTCGGCCTCGGCGCGGCGATCAGCGAAATCTATGATCGGCCCGGCGTGAACTACGAATACCGCACTCAGGGCGAGCTCGCTTATCGCCTTGATTTCAGTCAGAGCGGGTTCCTGAGAGTCATCCATCTCTCCGTTGCCCGCCGTTTCGGCTCAAGGTTTAGGGTCGGATTGGGAATCAACTCGGCCGGGGGCGGACTCGACCGGGAAACCGTGGAAAGCTATCCTCGGTCCGGGGTCACGATCAGCGACCGCAAAGAACACGATTTTTCCGGAATGTTTATCAACGGCGGGATAGCGGCGGCCCTGTTCAGCCGTCTGGAAGCGGCTCTTGTCTTCCGGACGCCTTACATGAAGAAAGCAGAAAGCCGGAGCAGGCTCCGCTACAGCGCCCCGGCGGGGGGAACGGACATCCGGATCGACGCCGATGCCGAAGACCATTTCCGGCAACCTCTGGCCCTGGGCTTCGGGCTGAGTTTCCGAGTTTCAAGGGCCACCCGTCTCCTTGCCGACGCCTCTTATTTCGACTGGTCCAATTACAGGATCACATTTCTCGGCGAGGATCTCGAAAGGAACTTCAAAAACACGATTAAACTCAACATCGGGGCCGAGACGATGATCGTCCTGAATATTTTCGGCTCGAAGGCCGCTTTGCCTCTCCGTATCGGCATGAGCTACGATCCTCAGCCCGTGCGGGAGCCGGCCTCCTCTTATACTTCATTCTCTGCCGGGATCGGACTCCGCTGGCGGATCATCGCCCTCGACTGCGGGGCCTCGCTCGGCAGCGAAAAAGGATCAGGAAGATCCCTCGAAGCGAGACGAATCTCGTTCTCGCTCGGCCTGAGGCTCTAAATCAACGGAAGAATGGCCATGAATCAGCGGACGGAAATTCCCATCGGCCGCGAGCGGCGGAGGAAAAATTTCTTTGTCGCGGCAATTCTTTTTCTTCTTTCCTTCGACTGGACGGTTCAAGGCCAGCAAAAAAGCGCCCCCGGCGAGACCGACCGCCCGGAAATCGTCAGCCTGGAAGCGACCCGAGATACGACGGCGACTCTCCGCAGCCTCGGGCTCGACCTTCTCTTTGAATGGGAAGGCCGTGTCTATGCCCTGGCGAATGCCGACGACCTCCTTGTTCTCAGCCGGCTCGGCTTTCCCTATTTCATCGAAACCCAAAGGTTTCCATCTTCCCGGACTTCCGAATTTGCCGTCACGGGCGGAGCAAACGGGGACTATCATTCCTATAAAGAGCTCGAGGCCGACCTTCAAGCCCTGGAACGCTCATTCCCCGGCCTGGCTAAAATCCACACGCTCGGCACGAGCCTCGAAGGGCGAAAAATCGAAGCGTTGAAAATCAGCGATAATGTCGCCCTGGATGAGGACGAGGCCGAAGTTCTCTTTCTCGGCTGCCATCACGCCCGAGAGTGGATTTCCGTCGAGGTTCCCTTCTTGCTCGGCAAACACCTTCTCGAGAATGCTTCCTCCGCCCCTGAAATCCGCCGGCTGGTCAACGAAAGCGAAATCTGGATCGTCCCGCTCGTCAACCCCGACGGGCTTGAGTATTCGATTCATTCTTACCGTTACTGGCGAAAGAACCGTCGCCTGAATTCGGACGGGACCTTCGGCGTCGATCTCAACCGGAATTACGGTTATGTCTGGGGGATCGACAATATCGGCTCGAGTCCGAACCCGGCTTCCGATATCTACCGCGGAGCCGCTCCCTTCTCCGAGCCGGAGACCCGGGCCGTCCGCGATCTCTTTCTCAAAAAGAACTTCCAGGCGATGATCAGTTACCACAGCTATTCCCAATTGATCCTTCATCCCTGGGGTTACACCACGGCGCCGTCGGACAAGGAAGCCTTGCTGAGAGAAATCGGCGAAGCCATGGCCTCGGTCATGACACCGGTCAACGGACGGGTTTACAAGACCGGCCCGGCGGGAGCATTCCTCTACCTGACGAACGGCGACACGACTGACTGGACATTCGGTCTCTCCGGCATCCCTTCTTACACCATCGAGCTGCCTCCCGTGGATCAGCTCGGCGGCGGATTTTTCAATGCCGAGAAGGATATCCTGCCGATCTTTCGGGAGAACCTCCCCGCCGCCCTCTATCTCATTGATTGGTCGGTCAAGAAGCACAATGCAACCGGAGGTGATACGCAAGAGAAAAGAGCCTCAAACGCCCGCTCAAACAGCGCAAAAAAAAATCATTGACAACAGAACTATTTTAGGATAAACAAGTTAGCATCTTTCCTGCCCCGGAGGGAATTTTGGAGCTGGTTGCTTTTCAGGCCGTGCCGCCCATCGAGAAGGAGGGCCTGCCCTACTGGATCTTCTGGTTCATGCTTCTCATCATCATGCTTCTTGTCGTGTTTATCTTTCTGCGTGACAAAAGCCTGCGCCAGCGCATCAGCACGTTCCTAGCCGGAGCAAAACGACGCTCGATCCTCATCCGGCTCAAGTTCCAAATGAAAAAAGAGAGACAGAAGCGGATCGCCTCGCTTAAGAGACTCGGCGAAAAAGCCTGGGCCGAGGACATCCCGCACGAGGAAAGCGAGGCCATCCGCGCCGAACTCCGGGGACTTTTCGAGAAGCGCGGCGCTTTCCAGATGGAATGGGACGCCGCGTTGCGAGAGCTCGAGAAACTTCATAAGAAACTCGAGGAGACGATCGGCTTTTACCGGAAGAAGGTTGAGGAAGAGCTCCTCAAAAGGAAGCCCGACGATGAGCTCCTGAAGCGAAAGAAGGAAGAAGAGAAAGCGCTGAAGAAAGTCCCCCATAAGGATCTTGAAATCGAACGACAAATCCAGGAAGTTAAAGCAGAACAGGCGATGATCCGGGACCATATTAACGAGGTCAACGCGGCCGTCGGGGAGATCGAAAGCGAGGGCCGCGGCAAACGCCGCGAAGTGGAAAAAGAGATTCATCACTGGGAAAAAAAGAAGGAAAAAATCCAGGATCGGATCAAGGAGATCGAGGCTCATCAAGAAGAGCTGTTCTTCGCTCTCGGCCGGGTGTTTGACGATCGGAGGATCGACCACCCTTCTCTGGCCGTGCTTTATCATGAGATCGACGACATCGACCATCGGATCAGCACGTTGCAACACCGCATCGAAACACTGAGCGGCGGATAGGCCTTCCCCTTATTCTCTTTCCTTCTCTTTTTCTTTCCTTCTCTTTTTATCCTTCTTCTCCTTATTAAAAAGACAAGCCTTCAGATCGTTTTCTGGTCTCAAGAATCTTGATGATTCTTCCGATAGGACGGGACGCCTTCGGAAGCATCCGGATGGAGAACGAGGTGTCGGGCAGCGCCGAACGCGAAATGACGAAAAAAAGAAAATCCGATAGAATAGTCTTCCCATGGCCAAGCCGAAACTCCTGGCTCACGTCTGCTGTGCGCCCGATGCCGCCTATGTGGTCGGGCTTCTCCGGGAGAGATTTGACCTGACCGCCTACTTTTACAACCCCAACATCCATCCCCGGGAAGAGTACAATCTCAGAGTCGACGAAGCGCGGCGGGTCGCCGGCCGTTTCGGATTTCCGATGATCGAGGGAGAGTACGACGATGACCGCTGGCGGCGCCTGACGGAAAAATTCAAGGGTGAGCCCGAGAAAGGCCGCCGCTGCGACGTCTGCTACGCCCTCCGGCTCGAGAGGACAGCCCGGGCCGCCGCCGACCTGGGGTTCGAATTTTACACCACTGTCATGAGCCTGAGTCCCTGGAAAAAGGCCGCCGTCCTCAACCGCATCGGCCGGATGCTCGGCCGGCGATTCCGCGTCCGCTTTCTCGAAGCGGATTTCAAGAAAAAGGACGGGTTCCGAAAAAGCACCGAGCTGAGCCGAAGCCTCGGACTCTACCGCCAGGATTATTGCGGCTGCCTCTACAGCCGGCAGGAGCGTCAAGCCCGGCTGTCAAGACATCCGGAACACCCCGATCATTCGGCCGACGAGAAAAATGACTGAAATGAAGAAAAAAGCGCTCCGGATCACCGTCTTCGGGGTTGTTCAGGGCGTCGGCTTCCGACCATTTCTTTTCCGCTTGGCCGAAAGGCTCGGCTGTAAAGGATGGGTAAAGAACATCGGGTTCGGCGTCGAAATCCACCTCGAAGCGGCGCGGAAGCACGATCTGACGAATTTCCTTCAAAAACTCGAGACCGAGAAGCCTCCTCTCGCCCGGATTGAAAGCATCGCTTCCCGACCGGTGAAGTTCCGGGGATGGGCTGATTTCCGGATCAGAAAATCCCGACCGGGCGAAAGCTTCGTCTTTATCTCGCCCGATATCTCGACCTGTTCGAGCTGCCGCACCGAGATCATGAACCCCGAAGAGCGGCGCTTTCATTATCCCTTCACCAATTGCACCGATTGCGGCCCCCGCTACACGATTGTCCGCTCTCTTCCCTATGACCGGCCGAAGACGACCATGGCGGGCTTCACCATGTGCCCCGATTGCCGGCGGGAATACGAGGACCCTCACGATCGTCGCTATCATGCCCAGCCGATCGCCTGTCCGGCCTGCGGCCCTCATCTGATCCTCAGAGAAGCGGGATCGGGAAAGATTCTTGAAGGGGGAATCGAGGAAGCGGCAGCCCTCATCAAAAAAGGAAAGATTTTGGCCGTCAAAGGCTTGGGCGGCTTCCATCTCGTCTGTGATCCGTTCTCTCTCCCGGCGCTCCGCCGCCTCAGGCGTCTCAAAGGCAGAAAAACAAAACCCTTGGCCCTCATGGCGCGCGACCTCCGTACAGCCGGCCGCTACGCCAGGATCGGACCGGCCGAACGCCGGGAGCTTCTCTCGCCCAGCCGGCCGATCGTCCTTCTCCAAAAGAAAAGGGATCTGCCGCTCATCGCTCCCCACCTTGATGAAATCGGGGTGATGCTTCCTTATACGCCGCTTCATCATCTCCTCCTCGAAATCCTCGGCCTCATCGTCGCTACAAGCTCCAATAAAAAGGACGCGCCCATCGCCAAGGACGAAAGCGAGGGGATCGAAGATCTTTGCGATATCATCCTCACTCATAATAGACCAATCGAGACGCGGGCCGACGACTCGGTCCTGAAGGTCTCAGGCGGCGATCCGCTTTTTCTCCGCCGGGCGCGGGGATATGTCCCCTATCCCCAGCGGGTCCCGCCCGGGCTGGCGATTCCCGGACACATCCTGGCCTTGGGAGGAGAACTCAAGGACACGATTTCGGTTTATAAAAACGGCTATATCATCACCAGCCAGTTCCTCGGTGATCTCGACGAGTACCGGAATTACCGCTATTTCGAGGAGACGATCGCTCATCTCAGCAGACTATTCGATATTCGGCCCTCAGCCGTCGTCTCCGACCTTCACCCGGACTTTCGCACAACCCGCTATGCCCAGCGGACGGGATTGCTCCATTTCCAGGTTCAGCACCATTACGCCCATGTCCTCGCCGTCCTCCTCGAGCATGGAGTCGAGCCCGGGAAAAAAGTCCTGGGTGTCTCGTTCGACGGATACGGATACGGAGAGGATGGGTCGGCCTGGGGAGGAGAGTTTTTGTTGGCCGGTTATGAAGGCTTCACCAGGATCGCCCATCTTGAAACCGTTCCGCTTCCGGGAGGAGACCTGGCGGCGCGGCAGCCGTGGCGGATGGCTCTTTCCTATCTCCGGCATTCCTTCGGCCCGGCCGTTCCGGATGTCCGGGTGCTCCGAAAAGTCCCTCCCGAAAGACGCCGATCTGTCCTCAGAATGATTGAGGCCGGCATCCATTCGCCCCTGACCTCAAGCTGCGGCCGGCTGTTCGATGCCGTGTCCTTTCTCGCCGGGGTCGCGCCGAACGAAATCGAGTTCGAGGCCGAGGCACCGATGCGGCTTGAAGCCGTCTCCCGAAGGACAACGCGGACCTCTTATCCCTTTCGTCTAATTACGGGCGAGCTCCCCTGGCGGCTCTCATTCGTCCCCACTATTCGGAAGATCGTCGAAGACGCCGAAGCCGGCCTTTCCGCAGCCGCGATCGGGACAAAATTCCATTCCGCACTGGCCGAGGCGGTCGCCGCCGCCGCTCAAGAATGCCGGAAGGAATTCGGCACCGATACGGTCGTCCTCGTGGGAGGTGTTTTTCTCAACCGCATCCTTCTCCAGCGGACAACCGACCAGCTTCGCCAACTCGGCTTCACGGTCCTCCGCCCAGTTCGTTATTCCCCCAACGACGAATCGATTTCTTTGGGTCAGATCGCCTATGCTCTGGCCAGGTTGAGCAAAATGAAAGAGAAAAAACCCTTTTCAGCCGCTAAATTGTCGTCGGGATTTCCCCGCGGGCGACGTTCCCAGCGCAAGAGCAGCGAGAAGGAGAAATAAAACTTCTATTTTTTCCGTTATTCGTCAGACTCTCGTTTTTCGGTCTTCTCCAGCCCGACCTTGAATCCGCCGACGATCGAGGCGACGACATTAAACAGATGGGCTTCAAGATAACCGAGGACGGCAAAGAGAACAAAACCCAGGACACCCCCCAGGGCGGCAAAGATCAGGCCGCCGACAAGAGTTCCATGGAGAGTCGCCAGAAACTCCGGAAAACGCGAAGCGAAGCCGCTGAAATAGCCCGAAGCGCCGACAAAGGCGCCAAAGAGAATTCCCAGGATGAGACCCGTCCCGCCGGAAAAAACCAGCATGGATCCAGGGCTCAGACGGCGAAAAATTGAGTTTTCGCCTGCCCTTCCCCGGAAAGGCTGAGCTTCGGCTGGGGGAAAGTCGTCTTTTTCTTGGCTGCAAACAGGGCATTTTTGATAAACGTTTTCCAGCTTAAGGCCGCACTTCCGACAGAATGTCTCTTTGATTTCCAGGCTCTCACCGCACCGTTCGCAATATTCGGCCCCACTCGGATTCTCCAGGCCACAGGAGTAACACTTGACTTTCTTCTCCTCCCCGGCCGGAGGCTCTGCCCGAACCCAATCCCGGCCGTCGAACCGGTACCACTTCCCCGTCTGGGCCCCGATCATCCAGTAGTGCCCCTCGCTATCGCGGAGGCGCAACTTCTTCAACTGATCAATAAACTCGCGCCGGGAGATTTCTCGCTCCCTGAACCGACGACGAAGGTCGCGAAACGAATTCTCGACTTCGCGGAACTCGCTCTTCATCCTCTATCCCTATAAATTATTTATTAACAATGATTTATAATGAGGATCAAACGGTCCGCCCGGATCTGACGAAAACTTGTGCAATCCGTCATATCTCCATGATAGGACGAAATTTGAGAGCCTTTGAACAGCCACTTTTCCACAACATTTCCACAATTTTTGTGAATAACTCAGAGGCCCCATTGAGGCACCAAATCGATCAGGCTGTAACCCTTGATGGGAGCCGGAATAAACGAAAGGAGAAAGATGGCTACGATCAGCGCACCGAGCAGGCGGCGCCCGGGTGAAAGAGACTCCCGCTCGTCGATGACGCGCGGGTGCTTCAGCCCTAAGAGAAGGATGATCAGCGCCCAGACGATCCATCCCACCCAGAAAAAAACGCCCATGACGATAAACAGGCCGAGAAAGATTTTGGCCAGCGGTTTGGATTTCTGCCCGAAGAGAGC
>Ga0185342_1000362_pt1 | contig 23786 bp, 25 predicted proteins | sample ConPoolayeEmetaG_FD_128045 | JGI IMG/M metagenome (GOLD analysis project Ga0185342, IMG submission 128045) | Hot spring microbial mat communities from California, USA to study Microbial Dark Matter (Phase II) - Cone Pool mat layer E metaG... ...
AATCCAGGGGGGAGAAATCCCCCTCTATCCCCCTTTTTCAAAGGGGGATAAACCGCCAAAGAAAAACGGCTCGTCTCACTTTCGTAAAGGGAGAGTGAGAAGGATTTACCCTACTGAATCCCCACCCTTTACACCCTCCCCCTCTTCAGCTACAATAGCAGTAGTCAGATGATTAAAGCCGTCTTCTTTGACCTTTACCAGACCCTCGTCTCCTTTGAGCCCCCGCGGGAAGAAATCCAGGCTAAAGCTCTTCAAGAGTACGGCATAGAGGCAAGCCCTGACGCCTTCCGCCGTCCACTTTCAATCGCCGATGAGTTCATCTACCAGGAGATTGCCCGCTTGCCCTTCAGCCGCCGGTCAAAGGAAGAACAGGCAGTCCTCTGGGCGAAGTACGAGCGTATCGTGCTCAAGGAAGCCGGCGTACCCGTCAGCGATGACCTTATCCGCTTCCTGCTCCAGAAGATGCACCAGACAAAAATGAAGACCGTGCCCTTTGCTGATGTGATACCGGCGCTCACTGACCTCAAAAAGCGCGGCATTATTCTGGGACTTATCTCCAACGTGGAGCGCGATATTTCACCCCTGCTGAAAGAGACCGGGCTTGAGCCACTGCTTGACGTGGTCGTGACCTCCCAGGACGCCGGGGTAAACAAGCCCAACCCGGAGATTTTCCACAAGGTGCTCCGGCGCGCCGGTGTTAAAGCGTCTGAAGCCATCTATGTAGGTGACCAGTACCAGATTGACATCCTCGGCGCGCAGAAAGCAGGCATGAAAGGTATCCTCCTTGACCGCAACGGCTACTACGCTGACATCACTGATTGCCCACGAATTCAAAGCCTCTCGGAACTGCCGCATTACCTGACCGAATAGCACAGTTCTTTCACCAGCGGGCAGGTGCCACATTTCCCCTGCGTACAGAATGTCTTATACAGATGGAGCAGTCCCTGCTGACGGCAGGCGCCAATGACGATGTCCCGGCTGACACCAAGCTGGCGCACCATGTGGCGCTCAATGGCGTTCATGGAGAGGCGGGGATAATGATGATAAACCTCCCGGGCTTTGCTGGCAAGCTCCTGAAAAGAGTTATGCCATCCCCAGGCAGACATAAACGGCAAAACCACATTCACCACGATGACTGCGGCACGCTCTCTGCCCAACAAAGCCGGTCCAGGCAGTTCCCCACAACTCCCACATGACACCATCAGCATCTCTTCCAGCGCTCCGGGCAATTCTGCCACCGATGTATCCCTTAGCCTGCCTGCTATTTCGCGCACCATGCTTTTCCCCCGGTAGCGAACTAGGAGACGGCTCATGGCAGAAATCCGCCTGAGGGGAGAATTGAGCGGTCTATTATGGCAGAAATGCCAGTCTTTGACTGACATCGTCCGCCTGCGGTGTGCGTGATTTCCCTGCCTCGGTTTTACCAGTCCGGCAACCATAAGCAACCGCGCCTGAATCACTTGAGCACATGCATCATCTGAATAGGCTTCTTTCAGCACTGCCAGAGAATCTGCCAGCGGCACACGGCGAGCCAGCTCTCTAAAGGCTTTCCTATTCTCAGAATACCCCAGCGCCTCCATGATTCCCTGATAAAAGCACTGGTCAGCCTCAACTTCAGACAAATCGTCCTTGAACATGACGGTTTTTGCCAGAAAACGCCCTTCGCCCGCTATATCCAACTGCTCTGCAAGCCACTCTCCACCTCCCTGCTCTGCAAGGCGGCGACAGGCAAGGCTGGAATCAGGAGGAGTTTCAGCGAGCTCAAGTGCCTGCATACCGGATTCAAGATAACGCCGTATTTCCAGAATGTCAGCGCTCCCACCATTCTGAAGAGGGGTAGACTCTGTCCCATCGCTCTGCATCACCACATGCAGGATAACACGATTGTATGCCGGGTCTTTTTGATGGTTATGTCTGTGCCAGTCACTCGCACGGGCATGTATCTCAATATCTCCCCCCTTGACCAGACCGCCAAAAGAAACAACCGCGTCTTTGATGTCTGCACCATGATTGCCCACTATCCTTCCCGGATAGATAACCCGCACCGGACCGCCACCTTCAGTCATCAGGTCAGGTCTCAGTGAGATTGAATCAAGCCAGACTTTCAGGATAATGCTTTCTGGAACAGGTCTGCCCATCCGGATTACACTTTTACGGGTGTTTACCAGCCAGTATACACGGTTCCGTGTAATCCGTCAATGACTGGCGTCCTTTTGAAGCTCTTCCGGGTGAGCGTCATACCTGAATTGTGCCTGCTCTGCAACGATGGAAAGCAGGGTGGCTGAAGCTCCGCGTGGACGGTACATCCCGGTCTCCCAATCACTGATGGTTTGCTGGCGCGTCCCCAGCTTTGCCGCAAGCTCTTGCTGGGTCAAGCCCATATGGCGCCTGAGCGCCTGGATTCGCTCTTTGTCCCACTGAGCACGTTCAGTTTTCTTCCCGGTCATAACCTAAGTTTACACGGTACAGTATAATCTGTCAAAGACATTGATTGCTTTTCCGGGAAACCAAAATTGAAAGATAAAACACATAGATTAAGATAAATAGCGAGCGCTAGATGCTCATAGATTGCTGTCATTTACTGTAAATGGATGCCGAACAGGTTGCGATGAAAGCAAATCTAAAGTAATATATAACTGTTAGCACTCTCATGCCGAGAGTGCTAATCATTGAAATCAGCGGAAAATTAATTAAAAAGGAGGAAAGTATGGCGGTTAAATTGCAGCCACTGGGTGACCGTCTCGTGGTCAAACCAATTGAGCGAGAGGAAAAAACGAAAGCTGGCATCTACCTTCCGGACACAGCCAAGGAAAAACCACAGGAAGGGAAAGTAGTTGCCGTGGGACCGGGAAGGCTCACCGAGGACGGCAAGCGCATCGCCCCGGAAGTCAAGGTGGGTGATGTCGTGCTTTACGCCAAATATGGCGGTACAGAAATCAAACTTGATGATGAAGAGTACATCATCCTTAGTGAAAAGGATATTCTCGCCAAGAAAGCTTAAAAATAGCGTAGTGTAAGGAGGAAGAAATGCCGAAACAGATTATTTTTGGTGAGGACGTGCGTCATTCCCTGAAAAAGGGCATTGATACCCTCTTTGACGCCGTCAAGGTAACCCTGGGACCTAAAGGTCATTGTGTTGCCCTGGACAAGAAGTGGGGCGCGCCATCAGTTGTGGATGACGGCGTAACCATTGCTAAAGAGATTGAGCTTCCGGAACATTTTGAAAACATGGGCGTCCAGCTGGTGAAGGAAGCCGCCAGCAAAACAAATGACGCCTGCGGTGACGGCACCACCACCTCAACCGTCCTTGCCCATGCCATGATAAGCGGCGGTTTCAAGAATGTTGCCGCCGGGGCAGAACCCCTGGGACTGAGAAGGGGTATTCAGAAAGCCACGGAGGCTATCATTGAGGAACTCAAGAAAGCCTCCAAAGAAATCAAAAGCAAGGAGCAGATTGCCCAGGTGGCGACCATCACCGCCAAGGACAAGGAGATTGGTGACCTCATTGCCGAGGTCATGGACAAGGTCGGCAAAGATGGCGTCATCACCGTTGAGGAGTCCAAAGGCACCAAATATGAGACTGAGTACGTAGAGGGCATGCAGTTTGACCGGGGCTACGTCAGCGCCTACTTTATCACCAACCCGGACCGCATGGAGGCAGTCATTGAAGACCCGTATATCCTGATTACGGACAAGAAAATCTCCGCGGTAGCAGACATCCTGCCGGCGCTGGAGAAAATCCTCCAGGTCTCCAAGAACCTGCTCATCGTTGCGGAGGACATTGAAGGAGAAGCTCTCGCCACGCTGGTGGTGAACAAGCTACGCGGCACGCTCAATGTGCTCGGCGTTAAAGCCCCTGGCTTCGGTGATAGACGGAAAGCCATGCTGGAAGACATGGCCATCCTCACCGGCGGCAAGGTCATCTCTGAGGAAGTCGGCCGCAAGCTGGACTCAGTGACCGTTGAGGACCTGGGTAGAGCCCGCAGAGTGGTCTCTGATAAAGACAATACTACCATCATTGAAGGTAAGGGCTCTGAAGAGGCTATTAAAGCCCGCATCAAGCAAATCAAAGCTCAGATTGAAGAAACCACCTCTGACTTTGATAAAGAGAAACTGCAGGAGCGCCAGGCGAAGCTCGCCGGGGGCGTTGCCGTCATCAAAGTGGGCGCGGCTACTGAAGTAGAGCTCAAGGAAAAGAAGCACCGCGTGGAGGATGCGCTGTCCTCTACCCGCGCCGCAGTGGAAGAGGGCATCCTGCCCGGTGGCGGAGTGGCCCTGCTCAATGCTGTCTCCGTCCTGGATAAGATAAAGGCTTCCGGCGACGAGGCGACCGGCATTGACATCGTCCGTAAGGCAGTGGAAGAGCCTATCCGCTGGATTGCTGAAAATGCTGGCAGAGACGGCTCAGTGGTCATTGACACCGTCAAGAAGAGCCCGGCGGGCATTGGCTATGATGCCGAAGCCGACGATTTCGGTGACATGATCAAGAAAGGCATCATTGACCCGACCAAGGTGGTCAGAACTGCCCTCCAGAATGCGGCAAGCGTGGCATCAATGGTCCTGGTGACTGAAGCGCTCGTGTCTGACATTCCGGAGAAAGAGAAAACCCCCACTCCCGGCATGCCGCCCGGCGGAGGGATGGAATACTAAATCCAGATAACACCTGAAGCACGGAAAGAGCCGCGGTTGTGATGACTGCGGCTCTTTTTATTTTGGAGTGGACTAAAGCCTGAGCAAATCCTCCAGAGGCTCATCCGGTTTAACCGGACCGACCACAGCCAGCCTGAGCCTGTCCCCGATGAGCACATCATTCGCCACCTTCCTGACATCTTCAATAGTGATAGCATCAACGATGCTCACCACCTCATCAATGGTGCGGATGCGCCCGGTGAGAATCTCCTGCGCCCCCATCCACCCCGCCACACTGTGGCTGTCTTCCATACGCAGGATGAGCCTGCCCTTGGCGTATTCCTTTGCCTTCACCAGTTCCTCTTCCGGGATGCCCGCTTTCAGTTTAGCCAACTCCTCAAGGATGGCTTTGATAGCAGTGGTCAGGTTCTTCAGGTCCACACCAGCGGAGATGGTGAGAGAGCCGGTGTCCAGAAAATGGTCAATATAGCTATGGATGCTGTAGGCAAGCCCGAGCCTGTCCCTGATTTCCGTAAACAGGCGACTGCTCATGCCCTCGCCGAGGATGACATTGAGCAGGTCAAGGTGAAAGCGCTGGGGGTGGAGGAGCGGTACACCGGGAAGGGCTAATGCCACCTGCACCTGGTCAGTCTCGCGCGTCTCAATAAGCACCCGCCGTGCCGGCTTCTCTTCATACGCTGAGTATCTTGGCACCGGCTTACGGCTGGTCCAGCGACCGCACAACTCGTTGACCTCAGCTAACGCCACCTCGTGCTCAATGTTACCGGCAAAAGCGGCAACCATATTACCGGGCTGGTAGTGCGCGTCAAGATACCCCAGCATCATGTCCCGTGTGATGGCGCTCACTGACTCCTTTGTCCCGGCGATATCCCTGCCCAGAGGATGCCCATACCACAGAAGCTCGTCAATAAGGGTACATACCCGCTGGGAGGGAGAGTCATTGTTCATATTGATTTCTTCAATGATGACCTGCCGCTCTTTCTCAATATCCGCAGGGTCAAACTTGGAGTTCAGCATCATGTCCGTCAACACGTCAAGGGCAATGCGGAAGTGGGGCGTTGCCACCTTGCACCAGTAAACGGTCAGCTCTTTGTCCGTGCCAGCATTGAGGATGCCGCCGATGCCTTCAATCGCCGTGGAAATATCACGTGAGGTGGGCCGCCTGGCAGTGCCGCGGAAAAGAAGATGCTCAATGAAATGAGAGATGCCCCCCTGAGCATCCGTCTCATAACGCGAGCCGGCGCCAATGAAAAAGCTCAGTGAAACTGAGCGCAGGTGAGGCATAGGCATGGACACCACGCGCAATCCGTTGTCAAGAACCGTCTTCTGGAACAAACGGCGTCTCCTTCCAATGTTTTCCCCATTGTAAGGGTAAAGGGAAACAGTGTCAATTGAGAAGATTGGTTTTTCCTTGCCATAGCATACGTGCTGTGGCATAATAAATCTATTCATGGAAATCATCAGAGACGCGTTAGCACAGGGGCGGCGAACCCTGAATGAATATGAAGCCAAGCGGTTTCTCGCCAGCCTGGGCATTCCCGTCTGCCAGGAAACTCTTGCCCCATCTGCTGATGATGCAGTGAAAGCGGCAGAGAGAATCGGCTTCCCGGTTGTTCTCAAAGCGTCCGGGAAAAACTTCTTTCACAAGACGGATGTGGACGGCGTAGCGCTGAACCTTGCTGGCGTAGAAGCGGTCAAACGGGAAGGCAAACGCCTCCTCAGGATTCAGGGCGCGGAAGCGCTCATCGTCCAGGAGATGATTAAAGGCGACCGCGAGCTGGTGTGCGGGCTGGTTCGTGATGCGCACTATGGCCCGTGTGTCATGTTCGGGCTGGGAGGCATCATGACTGAAGTCTTCAAAGACGTAGTCTTCCGCGTGGCGCCCATCACCACCTCTGATGCGCAGGAGATGATTGGTGAAATTCAGCACAAGAAACTGCTTGAACCTTTCCGCGGACAGGCGGCGGTGGACAGGGGTGAGCTTGCCCGCATCCTGATGACCCTCAGTGAAACCGGTCTCAAGCATAGTGAAATCCAGTCAATTGACATTAATCCACTCAAAATCCGCCGTGACGGCAAGCCGGTGGCGGTAGATGCGCTCATCAGCTTAAGCACACATAAACCGGCTGAACCCAGCCCGGCACCGAAGCAATATGGTCTGGACAAGTTTTTTGCGCCTGATAGCGTGGCAGTTATCGGCGCGTCAGGCACACCGGGGAAAGCCGGCTACACCGTGGTCAAGAATATTTTGGCGAATGGCTACAAAGGCAGAATCTTTCTGGTCAATCCTAAAGGCGGTGAAATTCTGGGGCTTCCGGTTATTCCTGCCATCGCTGACCTGCCTGAAGGCATTGACCTGGCGATTGTCATGACCCCGGCGAACACCACCGTCCAGGTGGTCAGAGACTGCGCGGCTAAGGGAATCAGGTATTTCATGCTCGCCGCTGGGGGATTTTCAGAAGTGGACGAGTCAGGTGAAAGCCTGCAAAAGCAACTGGCGAACGTCATCGCCGAGACGGGCGTGCGCGCCATCGGTCCCAACACATCAGGGCATACTTCTACGCCACACAATTTCACCTCCGGCTTCTTTCCTCTGGGGAAAATACCGCGCGGCAATATCTCTTACATTGCACAGACGGGCAACTTTGCCACGCATACCATGCGTTATATCGCCACTGCAGAAAACTATGGCGTGGCGCGGGTCATCGGTCTGGGAAATAAGATTGATATTGACGAAACAGAAGCACTGGACTACATGGGGAGCGACCCGGAGACAAAGGCGGTTTTCCTGTACCTTGAGAGCATCAAGCGGCCACGCCAGTTCATTGAGATCGCCCGCAGGGTGAGCCGCATAAAACCAGTCTTCTTGCTCAAGGGCGGTAGCACTCGCGAAGGTTCTCAAGCCGCGGTAACCCATACTGCCGCCATGGCTTCAGACGAACGCATCACCGATGGAGCGATTGCCCAGGCAGGCATCACCCGCGTTCATAATTATTCCCACCTCATCCAGGTGGCGAAGGCTATAGCCATGATGCCTCTACCACAGGGCAACCGGGTGAGTTTCCTGGCTCCGTCAGGTGCCATGCTCGTCGTCCTGGCGGATATCTGCGCCCAGCGCTGGGGGCTCGCCGTGCCGGAGCTTGAAGAAAAGACCCGCCGGCGCCTCCAGGAAATCAGCCCGGCGTATATCAGGATGCGCAACCCGGTGGATATCTGGCCCTCCGCCCTGACGCACGGCATAGAGTTCAGCTACCGCGAAGGCATTGAGGCGCTGATGAACGACCGCAATATAGACGCCGTGGTGCCCATTCTCATGCTCACCGATGACGTGGGCGTGCCGCCGCTGGATTTTATCGTGGAGCTGGCGCAGAAGTATCCGCAGAAGCCACTTTACGTTACCTTCAGCGGGGAAAAAAAGCATATGGAAATGGCTAAGGCATTCCTTGAGCCGAGGGGCGTGCCCACCTATCCATTGATTGAAGAGCCGTTTGAGGTATTGTCTATTCTGAACAGATGCCGCATGAACATGGCAAGACCGCTCTGAAAGAAGTGTGGAGGCAGTTATGACAATAAAACAGGACAATCCGAGACTCAAGCTATTTCCCGTAACCGCAGAGGTGAATAATAAAGGACACCTTGTCATCGGCGGGAGTGATACCATTGAGCTTGTGAAAGAGTTTGGCACCCCTCTCTACGTCTTTGACGAGGCTACCTTGCGCGGCAAGTGCGCCGAGTTCAAGAAAGAGTTCGGCGAGCGGTATGAGAATACGGTCATCGTCTATGCCGGGAAAGCCTTCATGAACCGCACCCTCTGCCTCATCCTGAAAGAAGAGGGGCTGGGACTGGACGTGGTCTCTGCCGGAGAGATGGCTGTCGCCCGCTCGGCAGGCTTCCCACTGCAAAAAGCTTACTTCCACGGCAATAATAAGTCGGCAGATGAGCTCAGGCATGCTCTTGAATGGGGGGTGGGCTACATCGTGGTGGACAATTTTCACGAGCTGGATATGCTGAGCGCCATCGCCCGGGAAAAGGGCAAAAAACAGGCCATACTTCTGCGCCTCACGCCGGGCATTGACCCCCACACCCACAAGTTCATCACCACAGGGACTACTGATAGCAAGTTCGGCTTCCCCCTGATGACCGCTGAAGACGCCATCACGAAAGCAATGACTGCGCCCAACCTCAACCTCATCGGTCTCCATTTCCACCTCGGCTCGCAGATTTTTGAGGTGGAGCCGTATGAACAGGCGATTGGCGTCATCCTTGACCTCGCCGCGAAAATGAAGCAGAACAAGGGCTTCATCCTCAAGCAACTGGACATCGGGGGCGGAGTGGGCGTCCAGTACACTCTTGATGCGCCGGCGCCATCAGTCTCATCTTATGCAGAGGCGGTGACTTCTTCAGTAAAAAAGGGATGCCAGAAGCTCAAGCTGGAATTGCCTCAGCTGGTGATTGAGCCGGGGCGCGCCATCGTCTGCCAGGCTGGGGTAGCCCTCTATCAGGTGGGGGCAATCAAAGATATACCTGGCGTGAGAACTTATGTCTCCATTGATGGCGGCATGGCGGACAATATCCGCCCGGCAATCTATGGTTCAAAGTATGAGGCGGTGGTAGCGAATAAAGTGACTGCCAGAGATACAAAAGTGGTGACCATCGCCGGCAAGTTCTGTGAGTCTGGTGATATCCTCATCAGGGACATCAATCTGCCAGAAATGACCGCGGGAGATATCATTGCCGTACCCTGTAGCGGTGCTTATTGCCTTGCGATGGGGAGCAACTACAATTCTTCCCTCAAGCCGGCGGTCATCCTGGTAAACAGGGGAAAGACGCAGGTCATGCGCCGCCGTGAGACCTTTGACGATTTAATCCGGCTGGACATGGCTTAAGAAAAAGCATGTGGCGCACTATCGGGCATGAAAAAGCGGTGTCTCTGCTCAGACATGGCCTTGAGCGGGGAAAATTAGCCCATGCTTATCTTTTCGCCGGTCCGCCGCATGTGGGCAAGATGACACTCGCCATTGACCTGGCGCAAGCGCTGAACTGCGAGTCAAAGGAGCCTCCCTGCGGCAGATGCCTGTCATGCACGAAAATCGCTGAGGGGAAACATCCAGATGTGCTGGTGGTGGGGTTGCTTCCTGATGAAAAATCAGCGGAAGGGAAGCTGAAGACAGAGATTGGCATAGACCAGGTGAGGCAGGTCCAGCATGCGGCAAGCTTGCCTCCGTTTGAAGGCAGGTATAAAATAATAATAGTAGAGAGTGCTGAACTGCTTTCTCTTGATGCGGCAAATTGCCTGCTGAAGACGCTTGAAGAGCCGGTGGGCAAAGTGGTGTTCATCCTGCTCACGGCGAATGATAAGCTCCTGCCAGTGACTGTTATCTCCCGCTGTCAGCGCGTTGAACTGGCGCCTCTCCCGGTGAAAGATGTGGAGAAAGCTTTGCTAGAAAGCTATAAAGTTGAACCGCAGAAAGCAAACCTGCTCGCCCGGCTCTCACATGGCTGTCCAGGCTGGGCAATCCAGGCGGTGAATGACGCCTCACTGCTCCAAGAGAGAACGGGAAAGGTGGATGAAGCGCTGGCGGTTATTGATGGTGATAGTGAGGCACGTTTTGCCTGCGCCGCCCAGCTTGCCACCCGATTCAGTCAGAACCGAGCCTCAGTTCAGGAAACTCTTGATGTATGGACTGACCTGTGGCGGGACCTAATGCTGGTAAAGCTGAATTGCAGTGAGATGATCACCAATAGCGACCGGTCGCGGTTGCTTGCTGAGATAGCATCTCATCTATCGCTTGCTCAAATAAAAGGTTTTATTGAGAGCATTCAAAAGGCAGGCGAACAGCTCAGGCAGAATGTGAACGCCAGACTGGTGCTGGAGGTACTCATGCTTGATATGCCAATCAGGGAAGTAAGCTCTCAGGCAAAGCTCACGGCAAAGGGGTAACCTATGGCGGAAATAGTTGGTGTCCGGTTTAGAAGAGCGGGGAAAATCTATTACTTTGACCCGGCTGGTTTGGAACTGAAGGTGAATGACCCTGTCATCGTTGAGACGACACGCGGCCCGGAGCTGGGCAAGGTAATCATCGCGCCGAGGCAGTTGCCTGATAATGAGGTGACTGAGCCGCTGAAACCTGTCATCCGCAAAGCCATCCCAGAAGACATTCAGCGCGCTGAGGAGCTTGACAAAAAGGCAGAGGAAGCCCTTATCCAGTGCGGCAAGATGATTGCTGAGCTTAATCTGCCGATGAAACTGCTGTCCGCGGAATACAATAGCGACGGCACGCACCTGACATTCATGTTCAGTGCTGAGCAAAGGGTTGATTTCCGCGAGCTATTGCGCCGCCTGACCAGACAGTTCCAGACGCGGATAGAGCTACGCCAGGTGGGTGCGAGAGACGAGGCAAAAATTGTGGGGGGCTACGGGCGGTGCGGGCGCCATCTCTGCTGTGCCAGCTTCATTGATGAGTTTGCTCCCATCTCCATCAAAATGGCAAAAGACCAGGACCTCCCTCTCAACCCGATGAAAATCTCCGGCATCTGCGGCCGGCTGATGTGCTGTCTGAGCTATGAGGACGAGTTTTACAAACAGGCGAAGGAAAAAATGCCCAGAATCGGGCAAACGGTCAGGACGCCAATGGGTGAAGCCAAGGTCATTGACCTGAACCCTCTGAAAGAGACTGTCCGCGTCACGCTGGACAGTGAGGCGACTGTAGAGCTACCCCTGAACAAAATAACTTTCCAGCCGGTAGAGAAGAAGTAAACCGGTTCAGGCAGAGAGGTACTTCCGCCACTCCAGCCGGTTTTCCAGATAATTGAATGGAACATTGAAAGGAAGCCGCCTGGTAGGACGTGCCGGCTGGCGGATAAGCTTCATACCTGCCTCAGCGGGAGTCCTGCCCGCTTTACGCCGATTGCAGGAAACGCAAGCGCTTACCACATTCTCCCAGGTATGCTTTCCCCCGCGGAAGCGCGGCAGAACGTGGTCAAGGGTGAGCTGTCTGGTCTCTTTGCCGCAATACTGACAGGTATAACGGTCTCGGTTGAACACCTCAAAGCGGGTCAGCTTTCTCTCCCGGTATGGACGCTGAACCATGAAGCCCAGTCTGATGACAGAGGGGATGGGGAAGATATCAGAAACGGTGTGGATGAAGCCCACACCGTTCTCAATCATCTGCGCTTTACCCTGGTGAATCAATACTAGGGCACGCCGGGCACGACAAATGGTGAGCGGTTCATAGCTATAATTCAATACCAGAACCGGTATATTGACCATGCTCTTTACTCTGCATGCGGAATTTACTTCATTTTACTAGAAAACTCACGTGCGTGCAAATGCGCCCCGAAGAGACGGCTTAGTATGGCATAGCGCTGTCATTCCAGAGAAAGCTGGGAGTGGGGTTTGATTCTTAGAGATATGAGCATGTCCCTTACTTTTTGCTTCTCACGCCACACATGAAGAGGCGCATGGCGCTTTCAGATGTGTTGATGACCAGCTTTTCCGCTTCTTTCATTGACTGCTCCAGAGTGATGGGTCCAGGAGCAATGCTCAGGACAGCGTCAATACCCTGGCCATAGACGAGCTGATAGTCCTGCCCCATCTCTCCGGCGAGAGCTATAACCGGGATGCCAAACTTCTTGGCGCATAGAGCCACACCTGTCGGCACTTTGCCACAGACTGACTGGAAATCAACCCTGCCTTCACCGGTGAAAACAAGGTCAGCGCCCTGCATCGCTTCCTCAAGGTGGGTAGCCTCAATCACGACATCTATGCCCGGAATCATCTTTGCTTTCAGGAAGACCATCAACCCCAAGCCCAGCCCTCCTGCTGCTCCGGCGCCGGGCACATCCCTCAAATCAATGCCCAGGTCTTTTTTGATGACATCAGCATAGCAGGCTAGCGCGGCATCAAGTTGTTTCACCAGCTCCGGCGTGGCGCCTTTCTGCGGACCATAGACGGCAGATGCCCCGCGTGGACCGCAGAGGGGATTATTCACATCGCAGGCAAGGATGACCTCAAGGTCCTTGAGTCTGGCATCCATGCCGCTGAGGTCCAGACATGCCAGTCTGGCGAGCGCCCCACCGCCAAAAGGAAGCTCTTTTCCCTGCGCGTCAAGCAGTTTTCCGCCTAATGCCTGCAGCATGCCAGCGCCGCCGTCATTGGTGGCACTGCCGCCGATGCCGATGATGAGCTTTTTGCAACCGTGGTCAAGGGCAGCGCGGATGAGTTCCCCGGTGCCATAGGTCGTGGTAATGAGGGGGTTGCGCTTTTCTTTAGGTACGAGCGGCAGTCCGGACGCGGCCGCCATCTCTATCACCGCAGTCTTATCCTTTAACAGACCCCATGTCGCAATTACCCGCTCCCCCAGCGGTCCGGTGACCTCTGTTTTCACCAGCCTGCCGCCGAGGGCATCAACGAGTGCCTGCACCGTGCCTTCGCCGCCGTCTGCCATGGGCTTGATGACGGTACTCGCATCAGGCACCACTTTCCTGATACCTTTTTCAATCGCCTGACCCACCTCCAGCGCCGTCAGGTTTCCCTTAAACCCCTGCGGGGCAATCACCACTTTCATGTTTACTCCATTCTGATTGAACTATTGTAAGGGGCTGGTCCCAAGACGACCTACAATTTCGCCCATGCTTCCATGAGAGTGCGTTTGGAACCGGCAAGGACCACCTCAGCATCCTCGCCGGGCATCGGCTTGACTTCAAAAGAGACCACGTTCTGCTTTCCCGGGCCGATGTAGCCGATGTCCAGCAGCGCCTTGAGGAACTGCCGCACCTGCTCTACATCGTTTTCACCCACATCAAGTCCGAAGCGGGGATGTTTATCACCATAAGCCGGATGGCTCTTATCCTTGATGACGCAGTTGCCGATGTGCACATGAGAAAGAAAAGCCCTCGCCGCCATGATTGATTGCTCCGGTGTCTCATTAAGGAGAGGCACATGGCTCAGGTCAATCATCAGACCGAAGTTCGGACACTTCTTGCGCACCTCCGCCGCAATCTGTGCCCCCTCCTTCGTCGGACCTATGAGGCATTTCTTGTCCACGCTGCGGTCAAAGACCTCCAGCACGATGCCCATGTTCCCCTTGCTCTTGGCGTAACTGCATATCTGGATGAGTGAGTCAATGAGCGCTTTCTTGGCATCTTCACGCCTTTCTTCTCCAGGGTCAGGACCGCTCAATATTCCCATTTTGTGCACGCCAAAAGAGTAACATTCATCTACCGCTGTTTTCATGCGGGCAATGGTCTTTTCTCTCAGCGCCTGGTCAAGGCTGTTTGGGTCCAGTTTTTCACCCAGGATGTGTACTTGACCGCAGAAAATGACCCCCACGCGGCTGGCTTTCAGGATATTAATCACGCTTTCTTTAACCTCAGGAGCCATGACGCCAAGCTCAACGGCGCCGAAAAAGTCATCTTCAACAATCCTTTTGAGAGTTTCAACATTCGGCTGTTCTGGAAACGCCATTTGATGCACGATGCCTACTTTCATGTAAGAGTGCAAAGAATCTTTCATAACTGAACTCCTTTACTTCTACTCACGCTGGGGGCAACCAAACTATAACACGGGAAACAAAAGAGGGTCAAGAGAAATTACAGAGTCAAACACTGATGCCATCCAGAACTTTCCTCACGTTCATTTCAGCCGGCAGCGAAGCGTCAATGACAAGATGTGACTCAGATGACACCTCAGTTACCGGCTCCGCTCTCTCTTTCTGCGCGACATAGACCTCCCAGCGACCGTCTGACACCGATTTTTCTTCCAGGCGCCGGGCAAGGCGCTGTTTTACCAATCCCTCATCCAGCACACATTCAAGAACAAAAAAGCCCGCACCAGTGCCATCAGCAACACGTTTTGCTCTCTGCCTTTCAGCTGACTTGAGGAATGAAGCATCAAGGATGACTGAAGCACCTTCTCTTAATGACTTTTCTGCTTCGCTGAGCAGTGTGTCATATGTCCGGCGGGTGAATTCTGCCGCGTAGATGCCGCTATTGAACTCTTCAAAGCGATGCTCCGTAGCAGGAATACCCGCAAGCTGTTTGCGGATGACGTCAGAAGACAGGTAGATGAGACCGAGCCGCTTCGCCAGTGCCTGTGCCAGTGACGTCTTGCCCGTGCCGACCAATCCCACAGTGATGAACAGCACCGGCTTCTCCCTAATATATGCGCCGGCAAGGTCAAAGTAGCTCATCGCGGCATTTTTGCTGTGTTCCCGGTCAGCGTCTGAGACATAGGGGTCATCCATCTTGAAGCTCTCCACCTTGCCGCGCACGTATGCCCGGTAGCACTTATAAAACGCGAGCAATTTCAGCAATTCAGCATCATTGCTCTGTGCCACATATGACTGCACAAAATGACGTGATAAATCCGCGCGACCATAATGGTCTAGGTCCATCGCCAGGAAAGCAATCTCAGAGGCGATATCACAGTACCGGAAGCGGTCATTAAACTCAATGCAGTCATAGATGCAGATGCCAGCGGTGAAGCAGACATGAGCGGCGTGGAGATCGCCATGGCAATCTTTTATTCTTCCCTCTGCAACGCGTTTCTTGAGCAGAGGTTCGTTCTCTGCAATATAGCGACGGGTGTAATCCTTAATCTTTTCGTAGTTCTGCCGGGAAATCGTTCTGCCCACAGACTTTTCCGTCTGGTTAAAGTTTTCCTCCGTGTTCACTTTGATAGTTGGTATATCGCCGAAGGTGCTGATGGCGGCATTTGTCTCTGCTTTTTCATGGAACTGCGCCAGCTTCTCAGCGACCCTTTCCACCATCTGAGGCGTAACCTCATTTCTGGGGAGGAGGACATTCATCATCCTGTCCTGCGGGAGGTAGCGCATCTTGACTGCGTACTCAATAATTTCACCCTGACCACTCAGAGCGTACTTTCCGCCATTCTTTATGACCGGGATGACACCGAGGTAAGCATCAGGGCAGAGCCGACGGTTCAGCTCAACTTCCTTTTCGCAGAAGAACTTCCGCTTTTCCAGCGTGGTGTAGTCCAGATAGCCCAGATTGACCGGCTTCTTCACCTTATAGACGAATTCGCCGGCGATGAAAATAAATGACATCTGGGTCTGTATGATAGCCACTTTTTGCGGTGGTTGAGGGTAAATCCCCGGATTAAGGAGCGCCTGAGCTAGCTCCGGTAACGGTGACATCAGCTGCCTCCGCCCGCTTTCAGCCAGCATTTGATATTGGTGAGTATCTGCTCTCTGCTGGCATGGGTGACTTCAACCACCTTTACCTGCGGCAGGTTTTTTATCCTGTCCGCCCATGGATGGGGCGCCAGCATGATGGTGGCAAGCACTTTCTTGCCGCTATTCACCGCGGCAAAGACTGCCTGCTTGAAAGGTTCAGAAAAGAGCTCCATCTTGCCGATTTCATCAATGATAATCAGGTCAGACTGAGCAATTGCCTGTTTGAGAGCGGTGACTCCTACCCGCTCAAATGCATCAACATCCACCCCGTATTTGCTCACGCGGTATGGGCTCTTTACATCAGTATGTGCCAGCACCGCTTCCTGACCATCCAGCGTAACAAGCTTGAACCCCAGCCTCACTCCTTCGCACCGGATTTCCTCGGTGTAAAAGCCGCCAGCATTGCCTCCAAACTCGCCCGCTATGCGTTTGATAAGACTGGTCTTGCCTGTGCCGGGTTTGCCGGTGAGCAAATATACCAATTGAGTGGCTATTTCTTTTCCTCTGCCTGGGCTTTCCGCTTTTCCGCCAGCTTCTTTGCCTTGCGGCGGTGCTTCAAAGCGGCGACTCTCTTAGCTTTATTCATACCTTTTAATATACCCCAAACTACCTTTTTCTGCCACCCTGCACCACCTGAGCAAAACGTGTAAATGAGCGGTCATAGGTACGCTCAATGTCAGGCGGGAAAGCACAACCGGGTAGCTCCTCATTTCTCAAATGGTAGGCGATACATTCACAACACTTTCCCTTGCGGGAACACGGCTCATAGGTGCAGGCGCAGATGGTTTTATTGGCTGAGATATTGCATTCCATACAACACCTCTCCTCTGATGGACTTACAGCGTGCTAAGGCAGGGTAAACTGGGTGCCGGCGTTGTTCAAAAAGAAAGCCTTGCCGAACTCACGTGACAGTGCCGCTGACGCGTAAAAGCCGGTGCAGTGAGAAACGCCCAGTTTCTGCACGCCCATTTCTTTCAGGTCAGCGATTGTCCTCCTGATGCGCTCATCTGTTGCCCGGTAAAGATGAGTACCGCCAATGGTGGCATACACAGGTTTGCCACCGGAGAGCTTCCGGGCGTGGCGCAAGGTGTTCACTATGCCACGGTGGGCACAGCCGAGGACGACCACCAGCCCATACGGCGTATCAATGAAGAGCGCCAGGTCATCTGCCAGCGGGTCTGACCGGAGAGCCCCGTCTTCTTTGACGAAAAGGTTATCATCAATCGTTTCGTAGTCAGTGGACATAGGGACTTCGCCAGAGGTCGTCACCGAGTCAGCAATTCGGCACGGCTCTTTAGTCAGAATAAAATGCGCCCCGCGACTTTCCAGCTCTTCCCGGCGGAAGGGCACGCCGCTGAACTGCTCTTTCTGCCCGTCAAGCCGCGTATACTTATTTGTCCAGATGTCAGGGTGGGCAATCACATCTATTTTATGCCTTACCGTCTGCAGAACCTCGCGCAGTCCACCGGTATGGTCGCGGTGGCCGTGACTGAGCACTATCCGGTCAATGCCTGAAAGGTCTATCCCCAGCAGGCGCGCATTGTGCACGGCGGAGAAACTCATGCCGGTATCCATGAGGATTTTTGTTCCGTCCACCTCAACTAAAATGCCGAGCCCCCATTCACCGATAAAGCCATGGCTAGCGGTATTTTCACACAGGGTGTTGACTTTGATATTCACGCGTATTTCCTCCTTATCCTGGCGGAAAGCTCCGCCAGCAATTCCAGCGCCCTGCCTGAAGACTCCGCATCCGGGAGTGAAGAAAGACCACAACTCGGCGTGAGCAGTCCCTGCACAATCAACTGTCTGAACGGAACGCCCTGCCGGGTGAAGGGCGCCATCGCCTCCTCAAGGCGGTCACTCAGGCTGGCGACCGATTCTTTGTCCAGCGCCTCAACGGTATTGGGCACGATGCCCCACGCCACCACCCCGCCTCTATCAATGAACCTTTTGACTTCTTTGGGATAGAGGCTGAGCGACTGCGCATAGCCATAGGCGTCAAAATTGATGATGTCCACGCTGGTGGCGAGGAGGATTGACCAGTCAGTGTTGCCACAGCAGTGGACGCCCTTGAGCCCATCCACGCCGCCGAAAGCCTCTTCCAGCAGGCTGATGACCTTTTCCCGCGAGAGCATCATGCCCACTGACCCGAAGGCGGACATGTAAGGCTCGTCAAAAAATATGATGGTGCCCCGGCAAATCTGCTTTAACTGTTTTTCCTGCCAGGCGGCTTTCAGCCTGAGGAATTTGGGCACGGCGTCGCCGAGGAAATCGTCATAGATAATGCCTTTCCCCTCCCCGTCCACCACGTTCAGACCCCAGGTCACCGGTCCCGTCACCTGCCCTTTGACCAGCCTTGGCGTGAGATTGGGTAGGCTGAGGAACTCGTGGAGACCGGCGGCGTAGTCGCGGCTGATGGGGTACCTGTCCACGTCATTGGCGAGGAAGGCAGTGTAGAGCTGTTCCATGGGCTGGGTCAGGTCTTGTGTGCGGTCAACGCGGATTTTCCTGCGCTCCGTATCCACCACCACACCGGGAAAGCCCTCGCTGTACTGGACATTCATATCTTCCACGTAGGCGCGGCGCGGGAGCTGGGGCCAGGCGGGGATGTCTCTGAGGTAGCGGATTACCTGGGCGCAGGCAGATTTAGCATCGGTATGGGGCATACTGCCAATGGCAGTTGCCAGACAATTGAACTCGTTTCCGGGCATAGGTTACGCCTTTCTGATGTATTTGCCGATGAGCAGGTCAAGGTCTTTCTTCTGCCTGGCGGGAATGAGGTCGGAGTCGGTCACGATTGCCGTCTTGAGGGCAGTGGCGCATTCGCAGTCGCGTTTTTCCGGTATTGCGCTCAGCGCCAGCCGGATGATGTTTTTGGCGGTAGCGATGTTTTGCTTCAGAATCCTGATGATGATTTCAGCGGTAACGGATTCGCAGCCTTCCCGCCAGCAATCGTAATCGGTGACGCAGGCGATGATGGCATAACAGATTTCCGCCTCGCGCGCCAGCTTGGCTTCCGGCAGTGCCGTCATGCCGATGACCGATGCCTCCCATGAGCGGTAGAGGTGAGACTCACCCCGCGTGGAGAAGGCGGGACCTTCCATCACTACATACGTGCCGCCTTTGTGGACGGACGCGCCCGCTTTTTTAGCGGAGTTGTAGAGGACATCGCTCAGGACGGGGCAGAAGGGCTCAGCAAAGGGAATGTGGACGGCGATGCTTTCACGGAAGAAGGTATTGATGCGGCTGACGGTGCGGTCAATGAGCTGGTCAGGGATGAGCAGGTCACCGGGCTTGAGCTCTTCCTTGAGGCTGCCCACGGAGTTAATGCCGATGATGCGCTCCACGCCGAGCGACTTCAGGGCGTAGATATTGGCGCGGTAGGGCACGTCTGTGGGCGGAATGCGGTGCCCCCGCCCGTGCCGGGGGAGGAAGGCTACCCGCACGCCTGCCAGATTGCCGACGATGATGCTGTCACTGGGTTTACCGAAGGGGGTAGTCAGGCTGACTTCCGCAATATCCGTGATGCCTTCAATCTCATACAGCCCGCTCCCACCGATGACGCCGATATGAGCTTTCAGTACTGGCATATAGACTCCTTTATTCCCTGATTCGTTTTCTTGTTTTTAGCGATTTTTTACCTGAGGAAGCGAACTTCGTGGAGGGGGTTGATTTGAGCGTGAGCTGTTACTGGTAAACGAGTGGAAAACGAATGGAAACGAATGGGTTCTGAAATCCCCCTCAATCCCCCTTTTACAAAGGGAGACGAACTGTCTCTCTGGATATTTGTCCTCTTTGGAAAAGGAGGGACGACTGTTTCTCTATTTCTCACAGAATACATAGTAGCACAGGTTTCCAGAAATGGCGAGGGGATTATGACGCAGGTGAATGAGCAGGCAGAGGAGAGAGAAAAAATTGATGCTCTGTTATCTTTGTTTATAAATGTCCCGGCGGTGACCGATGAGGCGAATTATAATGAGAGATTCTGCCTGTCTTACGCTATACAGCACTATGTAGCCGCTGAAAAGTTGCGGTAGAAACCAGGGCTACGCTTCTGAAGAGAAACAAGGAGACAGCCAGAAATCAAGGCCAACTGCCATAAGCAGATTAAAACTCAGGCTCCAGTCCGCAAGACGGAACCTTTTTGCTGGCGGCGCTGACCGCTACGCTCCGCCGCCCAAGGAAGGCTTAAGAAAGGACGCCGGAGCACCAATTATCTAATCCAGACAAGCCGATGCGCGCTATTGACGCTCCAATTTGAGTCTGCTATCCTGTTTTATGATTGAGGGTCAGGAGGATTCATATGGAAGCCTACTGTGTCAAATGCAGAGCCAAGAAAGAGATGAAGGACGCTAAAGCCATCACCATGAAGAATGGCAAACCGGCTACTCAGGGGGTCTGCCCCACCTGCGGGACGAAGATGTACGTCATCGGTAAGAAGTAGCCCATTTGCGGCGTTGAAAATCCAGATAAAGGTAAGCCGACCCTCCCGAATATCACGCGGCAAACTGTTCGGCTGGCAAGAACCATAGCCTGAAAGGCACCAGCCCACTTGAAGACCTCGGGCAGAAATTACGGGACTATGGTGAAATCTGGTTTTATCATAATCCCGAGCATATCCACAGCTTGTCTCTACGCCTGCTTGAAACAGTTGACCTGAAACAGAAGTCAAAGCAAAAAGTGACCGGATTTCATCTCAAATTATGAAATTTACTAGACTGGCTGGGGGCTTTGAGTGGATGGTGCATGTCTGACGCCTGCCTTGACATTGAGACCACCAGCCTGTCATGGCTGGATGCCGGCGGATAAAGGAGACAGTTAAGTCATGCTGGGCGCCATTGCCGGTGACATCATCGGCTCGTCATACGAATGGCATTATACCAAATCGTATGACTTTGAACTCTTTACCCCACAGTCCCGTTTCACGGACGACACCGTGCTGACCGTCGCCATTGCTGATTGCATTTTGCACGGTAAAGACTATGCTGTTACTCTGAAAGAATACGGCCGGCGCTACCCGCACGCCGGCTATGGCGGCATGTTTATCCGGTGGCTGGGCAGCAAAAGCCTTGCCCCTTACAATAGCTTCGGCAACGGTTCAGCCATGCGGGTCAGCCCGGTGGGCTTTGCCTTCTCCAGCCTTGATACAGTCTTGCGGGAAGCCGAGAAGAGCGCCGCCGTTACCCATAACCACCCGGAAGGAATCAAGGGTGCCCAAGCCGTGGCCGCCTGCATCTTTCTGGCGAGGTCAGGAGAAAGCAAAGAGAGGATAAAACAGTACGTTGAGGACACCTTTGGTTACAACCTGCTCCAGACGCTGGATGAAATCCGTCCGTGGTACCGCTTTGATGAGACCTGCCAGGGCTCGGTGCCGCAGGCAATCATCGCTTTCCTGGAATCAAAGGACTATGAAGATGCCATCAGGAAAGCGGTATCTCTGGGCGGTGATAGTGATAGCCTCGCCTGTATGGCTGGCGGCATTGCACAGGCTTATTACGGGCGTATTCCGAATCGTATTGTAGCCAGGGTACGAAAACTGCTAGACGATGACCTGCTGGCAATTGTGGACGAATTTAATAAGCGGTATGGTCTTTAATAAGGCAAAATAAAAGCACCCGGCTTTAGAAACAGAAAGAAGGAAAGATATAAAAGACCAAGGAATGACCTGTTTAACGTAGAAGCACAGCAAAAAGGCCATTATAACAGGCTTGACCCGCGACTTTAGACCGCTTCAGAAAGCCATGACAACACAGACGCTTAGAAACAGCGTCAGGCTTTTATTCGGCATTCAGTCACGGCTCAAAGCGGTAGCCATATCCACGCACCGTAATCAAGTGTTTGGGATGGGCTGGCTCCTTTTCAAGCTTTTGCCTGAGAGACCACATATGGGTATCAACGGTGCGGGCATAGCCCCCAAAATCAACGCCCCAAGCCTGTTCTAGCAGTTGCTCCCGGCTTAAGGCTTTGTTTCTGTTTTTGACCAGAACCACCAGTAAATTGAATTCCCGCCGGTTAAGCATGACCGGTACACGGTCACGGGTTACTTTGTGATTATAGATATCAATTTCAAGTCCGTCAGAGGAGAGAATCAGAGAAGCATCATCATGAGTTACGGATGGCTCTTTATCAACAGTCTCTCCACGCCTTATTAAAGCGCGGATACGGGCTATCACCTCCCGGGTACTAAATATCTTCCTGACACAGTCATCAGCACCAGCTTCAAGCCACTTTATAATATCCAGCTCTTCTTCGCTATTATTGATTACTAAAATAGGAGCGGCAGTCGCCAGGCGAATATCACGGCATAGATTGAAGAACTTCCTTTCACTACTGCCGTCAAGGACAATTAAATCAGGCTTATCAGCAATATTTAACTCTGATACATCCTCTCCACATGCAAAAAGCAATTTATAGCTTCCATTGAGAGCGTCCTGAAAAAGCCTACATATGTCTTCACGCGCATTCACAAACAGGATTTTCTTATTACACATTTTTCTATCTTACTTTTCCCCCTGCCTGTTGCGCAGTTCTGAGGCGAGAGGTAGCTTTCATTTAACCGGCAAATATTCCTTGGCGACAATTGCCTGTCCTTCAGGGCTTAAGCAAAAATCCAGGAATTCCTTGACCAGACCGGAAGGTTTCTTTTTTGTGAGAAACAACAAGGGGCGTACGATAGGATAATTGCCACTGCGGGTATTATCCAGACTGGGTTCAAATCCGTCAATTTTCAGTGCCTTCACAGAGTTATCCAGGTAACCCCGGGAAACGAATCCTATTGATGAAATATCCCCGGCGACAGCGCTGCGCATAGCTCCATTGCTTGGCATAAGGATAGCCTTGTTAGTTACCGCTACCGCGCCACCCAGCATCACCATTTCCTCAAAAGCAGTCCTTGTGCCAGAGCCTTCTTCGCGCGCGACAACCGTGATAACAGAGTCCAGACCACCCACTTCTTGCCAATTGGTGATTTCACCAGCATAAATTGCTCTTAACTGCTCCATAGTCAAACCATTGATTTTATTGTCCGGGTGAACAGCGATGGCTATACAGTCATAAGCAATAACATGTGGAATCACAGCCATCTCTTCATGCTTAGTAAGCTTGCGTGATGCCGCACCTATATCAACCAAACCTTCGGCGACGGCTTTAATACCGGTACTGGAGCCCCCGCCGCTTACAGCAACTGCTACATCCGGAAACTTGCTCATAAAAGCGAACGCCAGCTCTTCAGCCAGCGGCTGCATCGTCGTGGAGCCGCACTCACTGATTGTCTTCTTTGCTTGACCACCGCCACATCCCATAAACAACGCTATCAGTGTGGAAAACAGCAAAGTGATACAAATCACTAAATATCGGCTAGAACTTAAACTTTTCAAACCAGCACCTCGCTAAAGATAGTGGTTTCTGATTTCTCTCTTGAGGTATTATCGCAGAGGCTTTTTAGGAATTTATCAAGACGTTATTAGATAAATGTGAATTTTGAGTTAAATTTTGATTAAGAATTGGAAAGGCTATGAAATAACCGGGCTTGTGCTAGTAAATCTTCCGCAAAACCTTGTTGCTAATACTATATATGTATATGTATTTGGAGGCGAAACATCTTCATCTGCCTTTAAGATTGTTTCTGAAGCTCCGCACAGGCAATTTCCGGACATGTCTGCCTGGAAATGGATGAGAAATTCAGAGGACTGGACCGCAGATTCAGACGTGAGAAAACTTAGAAAAGGGGGAGCCAACTGTGTAGTGCCTCACGCCAGGACCACCGAGTCAGACTCCCCCGGGATTGGGTTTCAATCCCTCCCCTTTCTGATTCTACCGTAGGAATGTGAAAACGTCAAGACTGCGAATTGACTTATAATTATTGTTACCGAAGGTGGTATGGTTGCCTCAGAAAAACTGTTACCGTAAGGAGGCAACATGACACGAACAAGCATACGAGAA
>Ga0185342_1000364_pt1 | contig 23667 bp, 20 predicted proteins | sample ConPoolayeEmetaG_FD_128045 | JGI IMG/M metagenome (GOLD analysis project Ga0185342, IMG submission 128045) | Hot spring microbial mat communities from California, USA to study Microbial Dark Matter (Phase II) - Cone Pool mat layer E metaG... ...
CATATATTCCATATATTTTGGTACATATTTTATAAATTTTAAAAGATTTTAAACATCTTAATTTTTTTATATTTTTGTACTTTTATATTTTATATATTTTAACATGATAATTGTAAAAAATTTAACTAAAAAATTTGAATGTTAGTATCCTAAAGTTTTATATTATTACTATCCCAAAATTTTAGATGCTTCCAATTTGAGTCAAACACTATAGCTAAAGTAGAAAGTAAGGGCTTAAAAACAAACATTTATTACAATGACTTAAAAACAAACTTTGATTATGTTAAGTATTGTATTTTGATAAGTTAACAAAGTTAATAGTTTAATTGTAATTGTAATTATAATTGGGAATTTAATGTGAATTTAACTAAAAATATATGCAATTATATGCAATTATTGATACAAAATTACTGATACAGGATTATTAACATTAAATTAACACAATATGAATAAAAGACACATTATACAGGCGCTACAATAATTAGAGCTATAAAACTATGAGCTACAACACAATGAATAGCATTATTTTTATTAAACGTTTAAATTTATTTTCTTTGTATGTCTAATTTTAGCTGTTATTTGTCCAGCAATTTTAAATTTCATTATCTGAAAAATGACTATGAAACCTCTTGGTCTTCTTCTTTTTCGCTTCTTTTTTCAATTAATATTTTTCTTATCAACTCTATTTCTTTTTCTGTAAATTTTTTTGCCTTATTATAAGCATTTAAAGCACTATCAATTAATTCTTCGTATTTTTCTTTTGTTATATCTTTTATTTTAGAAGCTTTTTCTTCAACTTTTTTTTGAATATCTGCAACAGCACTTTTAATTTCTTCCCTTAATTGAAAACCTGTTTTTGTTGTTAAAAACAATGCTGCAATAGCACCAGCTGCAGCTCCTAAAATAAAACCAATAAATCCATACTTGAAAGCAGAACCCGATGATGAATTATTTGAATTTCCACACATTTAATCCCCCTTTAAAAAATAAAAAATTAAAATATTTAGTTTACTTTAAAAAAATTACAAATTAAAATGTTTAACTTAATCAACATTATATCAAAAAAAATTAATAAACATAACTTTTTATTAATATTTAACGTAATTTAACCTAAATATTATTAGTAGAAATATTATCATAAATTTTAGTAAAAAAATTTATAAAATGAAAACAATAAAAATTCAGTAAATGGAAAAAGCAAGCTGTCAAACAATATATTTATATGCATATAATCCAATAGAAAAATTTAATTTTAAATTAAAAAAATTTTCTTCATCTAAGTTAACATATGAAATCCTATTTGACTCACCTTTTAAAACCAATATTAAAAACAACGATTTAATTTATTTTAATTTTTACCCAAGCTTAAATATTACTGAATTAAAACCACTTGTAATTTTACTTCATGGTTTTGGGTCTAAACCTAATAAATTAAACAATTATTTTGATTTTATTGAATTTTTAAGGTCAAACAATTTTAGCAGTATTTTTATGCATTTGCCTTATCACTTATCAAGAACCCCAGAAAATGAATCTAGCGGTGAAAGACTTATTTATTTCGATGATAAACAAACTCTTGAATTTTTCCATCAAGCAGTAGTAGACATTAGAAAAGTAATACATTTTTCAAAATCAGTATTAAAATTTAATGATATTATTTTAATTGGATTTAGCTTAGGTAGTATGATTTCAGCTATAGTATCAGCAGTTGAAAAAAATATAAGTAAGACTGTTTTAATATTAGGAGGAGGCAACTGGCACGAGGTACATTGGTGTAGCCTTTTATCTCATGTATTAAAAGGAAATTGTTTAAAGCAAGAAAATGACAAAATAGACAAAAATAAATGTAAAAAAATATACCAAAATTTTTATGATTTTAAAGAAGAGTTTAAAAAAATAGATTTAAACCAAACGCCTATTGATTTTACATTACTAAATAACCCTGAGCTAAAATCAAAAACCACAAAGCTTTGTTTTCTTTGCGATCCATTAGCATTCACAAATTTAATAAACAAAGATAAAATTTTAATGATTAATTCAAGATTTGACCATTATTTCAATAAAAAATCAACCATTGAGCTATGGAAAAATATTGGTAAACCTAAAATTTACTGGTTTAATAAATTTCACACAAGCAGTATTTTAAAAAACTCAAAAGTTCAAAAAATTATTTTAGATTTCATAAATTAGATAATTTTAAATAATTTCTTGTTAGATAATTTTAGATAAATTATTTTTAATAATATCATTAAAAAGACTTAAATGACTTACAGATTCCCATTTATGTCCTAATATCTCTGCACCAAAACAATCAACTTTAAATGCGTCATAACCTCCAATTAAGATATTTTTGGCAGGATTACAAGCCCTCCCTCCTGGTAAGTGGCTTCCAATTTGTCCTATTCTCCCGTCAATTATAACCATATCTATTTTAATGTAAGTATTTAAATCAACAATTGCATTATTAACACCCACACGATGAACATCACTTCTTTTATAACTCCAATAACTACCGTAATATTTCTCAGGTAGTAATCCTATTAAATTTTTCATTCCAAGAGTAACAGTGGTAATTAAATGGTCTTTTAATGATGGAACTGAAATTAAAAATCCATTAAAAATTTCCTCTGGTAAATATATCTCTTTATATACAAGTGCATTTTTGTTTGATAATTTTATTATTTGCGCATTATCAATATCAAGTAATTTAACATCATATTTTTTTATTAATTCATTATAACCTAATTCTTTGAAAGCTTTTGAGGTGGCACAACCTCCTGATCCTTCTAAAACAACAACTTCGATATCCGAATTTACATTTTTAATAAAATTAATTATTGCGGAGACACATTCAACATCTGTAGTGCAAGGGTGAGGTACATTTTCTAACAGGTTTGGCTTAATTAAAATTTTTTTTACTTTTTGTTGAGCCAATACCATATCAAATGAAAGACTAGTTAAAAGATCTTTTACAGATTCATTATAGTTTTTTCGTTCTTTCACTTTTATAGTTACTACTTTTTCAATATTGTTTACCATAATAATAATTTATCTATTTCTAATAAAAACATCATATTGTAAAAATATTAATAATCATTAAACACGGTGAATAGGATAATTTCACTATGATTAATTATTAATAACTTGATACATATTTTTTATTTAAAATTCTTTATATCTTGAACTTATTTAATAAACTTATTTAATTTAATCAAGGTTAATAAAAAAAACAATACCCAATAATTAAAAATATTAATTCATAATAAATATAAAAAATAAATAAGTAAATTTAAATAAATTTAATTTGTTTTGGTCTGGCTTTGTTTAATATGTTTTTGACTTATTATAATCTGTTTTGGCCTTAATTTATTAATTTAATTTGTTAATGATTTTATAAATTTAGCAGAAATTTTTACAGTAACTCTATTAAAAAGAAAAAAACTAAAATGATCACAAGGATAAAATATTGCTTTTATTGGCTTCCATTTTTTTATTAACTTTATAGCTTCAATTATAGGCGCTCTATTATCAAAAACCCCTTGAAAAAATAATATCCTTTCTGGACTTAAAATAGGATAAAAATTTATGGGGGAAATCAAATGGATATACTTTTTTGAAAAATATTCATTTACTGTATTTTTAGTATCTTTAATATCAGTGTTTTTTTTCTGTTTAAATGCTTTTAAAGAACTAAAATCACCCATTGAGGCTATTGGAATTGCAAAGTCTAAGCTTTCCTCAAAACAGCAAAGAAGACTTGCACAAAAGCCACCAAAGCTAAATCCAAATACACCAACTTTTTTATAACCTAACGTTTTTAGCAGCCTAATGATAATTCTGAGTTCAATAACACTTTGCCTAAAAATTTCAAGGACAGCCCTAAAATCACTAACATCGTAAACATTTTTGCTACTTTTAAATTTCTTTTGGATATTTTTTTGCCTTTTAATTTTATCTTCTTTTATTTTAGAATAATCAGTTTGAACAAATCTCTCAAAATGAAATGGAAGACAATAAATTAAACTATCTATCCCATAAGATTTAAATTTTTCAGCTATCTGATAATAAATATTTTTGTTTTTTGAACCAAACCCATGGATTAAAATATTACAGGTGTTATTGTAGATATTAGCATCATGATTATTGCCACTTGTACTGTTAAAAATTTTAAAATTTAATATGTTCTTATTATTAACAGTATAAAATTTTTCTAATAATTTAAAGCAAGGTTTATAATTAATTTTTAGTGTTATATATTCCTTTGAACAATTAGTTAATTCAAAATTGGTATCACTAATACAATAAAATAATTCTGGATTAGAAAGTAATCTTTTTTCAATTTCATTTTCATAATCCATAGTATAGATTTTAAAACAATAAATTAAATTTTTTAGTTTTAAATATTTTTTGTTTTAAATAAAATTAAGAAATTGTTTGTTAAATTTTAAATTTTTAATAAATTTTAATAAAGCTGGCTTACAAGCCCATATATCTTTTTATATTTATTGTACTTTTCTATATATTTTTCTTTAATTTTTTTATCGGGTATAAATTCATCTTTAATTTTTATAAATTTTTCAATTGCTTCATTTAAGGTAAACTTTTTGGTCCCTACGCCAGCTAATATCATAGTTCCTAAACATCCTGCTTCAGTAATATCCATCCTTAATATTGGTTTATCAAGAATTGATGCTTTAAGCATTAATTCAAAATCAGATTTTGCACCCCCTCCGCTTGCTCTTAACTGTTTTACAGTTAGTCCGCTCTTTTGAGAAAGTTCTATATTATAACAAATTTCAAAAACTAAACCTTCAACTAATGCTTTAAATATCTCCTTTTTGGATGTACTCAAGTCTAAACCAATGATTGAACCTTTAGAAATGGGGTCTAGATAAGGAGTCCCAGTAGCAGAAAAATAAGGCAAAGTAAACAGCCTAGAAGGCTCAAAAGTTAAAGAGGAAGAAATTTCTCTAACCTTATTGCTATCTCCATTTAAAAAAATATCACGAAACCATTTAATAACACTTCCAGCAGACAAATTATAAGCTAATGTAACATATTTATCTTTAACAGCATGTACTTGCAAACAAAAATTATTTTTTAGCATTTCATCTGAAGTTACAGCTTCTTCAGAACAAATTGTTACACATTCCACAGTACCCATACCGTCTGCAGCCGCTCCTCCTGTTATAGCACCAACACCTAAAGCAGCACATGGCTGGTCATGACAACCAGAGATAACATGCACATCTTTACTAAATCCCAGTTCTTTTGCAATACTGCTTTCAATAACTCCTATCTCTACCCCCGATGCAACTGGTTTTGAAAATAAATTTGGATTAATATCAAATTTATTTAATATATCCTCAGCCCAGACCTTTTTTCTAATATCAAAAAATAATGTCCTTGATGCAAGTGCATAATTTATTGCAGTTTCTTTTATACCCAGCAAGTGATATAAAAGTTCATCAGTAAACAAAAATTTTTCAGTTTTATGATAAATTTCAGGCCGATTTTTTTTCAACCACAAAATTTTATTAAGTGGACAAATAAATCCAGGAGGATAACCAGTAATTTTAAATAATTCTTTTGGTGTATATACAGATAAAATATATTCAAGCTCTTTTATGCTACGAGCATCAGTAGAATATATTGTATTATGCAAAACATTTCCCTTTTTATCTATTGGTGTAAAACCTTCACCAAATGTAGAAACTGAAAGCGCTGTAACTGGATCTTTTTTTACATTTGGATTATTATTTACACTTTTCAAAACATTAAGTATTTTTTCCCATTGGTTTTTAGTATCAAATTCTACCCAACCTGGTTGTGGAAATAGTAAGCTATACTCTTGATAGTCAGTAGCAATTATTTTCCCATCCTCATTAAATGCAATTGCCTTTGTTTGCGTTGTTCCAATATCTATACCTAGTAAACTCATAATTTCTCCTTAAAAATAAAATAATTCATTTTTTTAAAATACTAAACAGTTTATTATTCTTTTTATCTTCTAGGTCTTTTTTTGTTTTATTTTAAATTCTTTTTTAAAAAAATAACATTTTAAAAATAATTAATTCTTGCTAAGTAATTAATAAGACAATACTAATTTAAAGTATTTAAATTTACTCCCAAGATATAAATTTATTATTATTTTCTTAATTATAATTAGTTTATGCTGAACAATTTATTATTATGTAAAAAAAACGAATTTATTAAGCCCAAAATTCTTTAAATTTTTAACATTTTAGTCAATTATTCAGCAAGAACTAATTACATACGCGAACTTTAATTTTAGGAGTAAATAACTACTCAGCAAGAATTAATTTAATTTATTTAATTTAATTTAATTATTTTAAACATTTTTTATTTTTTAAAGGTTCCAAAAATCAGGCAAATAAATTTTTTCACCCTCAGCCATAGCAGATTTATGGCCCATAAGACCAGCACAAGTCCAATTTGCAGCTTTTTCTGCATCTATTGCAGAGTCTCTGTTTTCTACAATGGCTGAAATAAACTCATGAACTAAATGTGGATGAGAACCTCCATGGCCAGAACCCTGGATGAAAGACAAGTGTTGCTTTTCTTCTTCATCCATTACTTCTTCAGATCTTGTAAAGTGTGCTATTTCTTTTGGCAGCATGTATCCAGTATCTGGTATTTTTATATGTTGAGCGTCTTCTTTACCAAGATATAAAATAGGATCCTCATCACTTAATCTATTCCATTCAAATGACAATTTTTGACCATACACATCAAAACTCTCAATATATTGCCTTACTACATCATAAAGAGACCTCGTAACTTCACCACAAATATCAGTACCTTTAAATTTCATTAACATTGATTCAACTGCATACGGACTATTATAATTTTTAATATAATGTTCCCTTATTCTTCCTGAACCAACTCCAAAAACCCATTCAACAGGTGCATCTGCCAAAATAGCTAGTGGGCTTACAGCATGGGTTGCGTAATGCAATGGTGGCCATCCTGGCCAAGGTGGGCCCCATTCCTCCATATCCTGCTGATGAGAACCTCTTAAAAATTGAATTTTGCCTAGTTTACCTTCGTCTTTCAATTTTTTTACATATAAAAATTCCCTAGTGTATGCTGAAGTTTCCATCATCATATACACTTTACCAACTTTTCTTCTAAGCTTAACTATTTCAATACATTCTTCAACAGTTATACCCATTGGAACTGTGCAAGCAACATGTTTTTCAGCTCTTAAACAATCTAAAACAATTGGTGCATGTGTATCCACTGGTGTAACAACATGAATTGCATCAATTTCTTTAATTTTTAACAAATCTCTGTAGTCAGTATAATATCTTTCAACCCCATATTTTTTTGCTGCCTCTTTTAATTTGCTCTCAGTTCTTTGACAAATAGCATATACTTCTGCATTAGGATGCTTCTGATAAATTGGTATAAAATCTGCCCCAAAACCAAGTCCAATTACTGCAACTTTTACTCGATTTGCCATTATTTTTCACTCCTATTTAAATTAATAAAAAAATAATAAATAAAAAATTAAATAATTATTTTATTTTCATTGTCTGAGCAAAAATTAATTCTAATTCTCCCCTATGATTTTCAGGGTCTAAATAACAATCAATTATTCTTTCATGTGGCAACGAGTCTATTCTTTCATTCATTATTTTAAGTACAGTTGCATTAATTTCTACTGCCTTAATAGCAGGCATCCTTTCAGGATTAATATCAAACCCAAAATATTCTTTATACCCTATCATCTTTAGTAAATATAACATTGCTTCAGCTTGCTGCCACTCTACAACACCTATATTTAAATCCTGATCATAATTTCCTAAAGGCTGGCTATTCCAATGTGTATTAAAAAGTCTTCCTTCTCTAGTACACCTTGCAATTGCATAAGGAGCGTCTTCAAAACCCATCCTTATATGACCAATTTCAGGTTGCATGCCAAGCAATGGTATACCATTTTCTAACAGCTTTTTATTGATCTCATTTTTAAGTCTGCTTTCAATATCTTTACAAGCAATTAAGCCATCAGCTGTAGTCCTATATATGTTGTTTGGTGCAGGTTCATATGGTTTTGGTTCAATTGCAACTAATACTCCTGGGACTTCATCCATTGCTTCTGCAACAGCACCCTCAAAGTAATCCCACATATCATAGAACAATGTTCCAAGTGAATATGTATAGCCATCTATACCAGGCCATATCCCTGCATGATGTAATTTTTTATCTCTTGCAAATTTTAAGCAATTTACAAGAGTTTCTAATGCTTTATCTCTATACTTTTTAATAGGATTTGAAAGAGAACCAAATTCATATTCTTTTGGATAAAATATTGCAGGATAACAACTCTGTAAAATAATACCAGTTTCTTTGTACAATCTCTCATATAAATAATAATTTTCTTCATTTACTTCATTTGGATAATGTGCCTCAATTGCTTTTATTCCAAATTTAGCCATTTCAGCAGCCATCTCTATTCTTTCAGCAATGCTTTTATTTGGAACATATGCTTCATGAAAACGGCCGCCCCCAGGTGAAAAATACCATATACCAACTGACATTTTCAATTCAAGACTAAAAGAATTCATATGCTTGACTAATTCTTCTCTGCTTCGCCTTTTCTTCTGATAACTCATATCAATTACAGAAATGTCCATTTATTACCTCTTTTTTAATTTTTTAATACTGATTTTTAAATAATTTCAAAATATTAATTTCAAAATATTTTTCAAATAAAATTAATCTAACTTTATTTAAAATTATGTTAAATCTAACCTTAATCAGATACAGCTATTTGAACTTTTAATTGTTTGCCAGGGTCATCTTTTAGCAGTCTTATAGCTTTTTCAGTTTCTTCAAGTGGAAATGTACCTGTAATTATTTTTTCAACATTAACTAATCCTTCTTTTATTGACCTTATAGCTGTTGGCCAGGCGAGCGGTGCAAGCCATGCAGACCTTATTTCTTTATCCATTGTATGAAAACTAAGCGCAGGAATTTTAATTACATCATCTTCATTTGGTAAACCAAAGTGAACTACAATTCCACAATTGCCTACAACTTCCACTGCTTGTTCAAAGGCATCATTTGAGCTGGTTGGAACAATAGCTCTTTCAGCAAGCTTGCCGTCAGTTAAATCTGCAATAGCTTTCTTTAAATCAGGAACATAATACTTTGAACTTTTTGAAGAAGCATTAAAAAGATAATCAGCACCAAAATTTTTCCCTTGCTCAAGTCTCCAGTCATTTGAAGCTCCTACTAAAGCCACTTTTCCTGCTCCTACTGCTTTACACATCTGAATCATCATCATTCCCATTGAGCCTGGACCAAAAATTACAACAAAATCACCTGGCTCAATTTCCAACTTTTTAATTGCATTTACAACACAAGCTAGTGGCTCAGTAAAAGCACCAGCAGCATAACTTACGTTATCAGGAAGTTTAAAAAGTCCAGTGTATCTAGATACACAATATTCAGCAAAACCACCATTTGTGGTAACACCTGGTACATTTAATTTTTCACAAACATGTGTATCTCCTTTAGCACATGCATAACATGCATTACAGTTTTGAACTGGATTTACAACAACTCTATCACCAGGTTTAAATAAGCCAAGCATTTTTGGAACTTCACCTACTTCTACAACTTCACCAGTAAACTCATGACCTAAAACTAGCGGTCCCTTGCCTGTGGGGGTTCCAACTGGTGACAACCCATAGTAATAAGATATGTCAGAGCCACATATTCCTACCCTTTTAACCTTAACCAAAACATCAATTGATGTTACCTCTGGAATAGGTATATCCTCCAATTTCATTTTTTCTGCTTCATAAAAAACCTGGGCTTTCATTGACCCTTTCATTAACAATCCCCCCTATAAAACTATTAAAATATTATTAATAAATATTACTTACCATATTTTTCTATTAAGTTATCCAAAAATTTTTTGCAGTCTGATGTAGCATCTAAAGCTTTTGGCCAGAAACATAAGTCAATTGTCCACCACTCATCTTTATATCCAGCATCTAATATAGCAGGGATTATTTCATCAAAATTTAATTTTCCTGTTCCAAGTGGTGCATGAGTACTTGTTTCATTGTCGTGAAGAGTACCATCAGAATCAATTAAGTGAATATGTCCAATTTTACCTGTCAGCATATACGCAAATTGAACAACACCCTTTGGTAAAGTTTCTTTTTCGCCTAACTGCCTTGAAGCCATTACTGAACACATATAGGCATGGCAAGAATCAAAAAGCACAGAAAAGTTTGGATGGTCAACTTTGTATACCATTCTTACAACTTCACTTGGCTTGTTAAATAAAAAGCCCGGTTCAAATTCCCAAATTAATTTTATCCCTTCTTTTGCACAAATCTCTGCTGATTTATTCCAAACTGAAGCAATTTTTGAAAAACAAGTTTCATAATCCATACCATCAGGGATTTTTGTTGGTGGTTCAACTGTATCAACTCTTAATTTAGGAATTTCTAAATCAATACAAATTTGAAGATTATCTTTAATAGCTTTTAGGTAATCTTCCTCTTTTGATGTAGCAGGAGAAGGAAAAGGTGCAGCTAAACCTGAAACCTCAAGACTATACTTTTTTAAAAGATTTTTAATTTCCATTCTCTTTTCTTTTGTATTTGGTTCAAGATGCGGAGGGAAAGCAGCCATTTCTATTCCATCAAAACCAAGATCAGAAAGTTTTTTTACAACATCTTCTAACGGTATTGGTGCTTCAGAATATCCGCCCCAAATATAAGCCCAACCTCCAATAGATGATTTTTTTGCCATTTTATACTCCTTTAACTTTTTTGTTAAAATTAATTATTAATAATTATTTAAACTGACAATTATTAAAATTAGAATTATTTAGTCCTGAATTTCTTTATTTGTCTACACTTATATTTATTGTTTTTACTTTTATTTTTACTATTATTTTTATTATCTTATTTCTATTATTTTTAAAAATATAAAAAGCAAATTTTTTAAATTTTAAACTTTTTAATCATTGGAATATTCTTATTAATCTCAGGACCAAAAAATTTAAATAAAATAATATTGCTAGTTCCAGTATTTTTAATTGTAATTGGTTTTATTGCTTTATCGTAGGTGATAAAAAGTTCGTCTTTGGAAAAATCGCCAGCTTCTATTTCATGAGAATCAAATAAACCTTTGCCCTGCCATATAAAAATATTATAAGCACCGTTTTCTTTAAATGTAAAACTTGAACCTGGCTCAACAATAACTTTTTTTCCAGAAAATTTAGGAGTGTTATAATAAATCCAGTATTCCTGAGCACCAGCTTGTTTAGTTTCCAAAATTGGAATGCTTTCTAAATGATGATTCTCATAAAAATAAGGATCCCCGTTTTCTTCCCAATTTATTTGTTCCAATATTATCTTCTCACCATACTTCTCTCTATCAACTTTTCTTACATCCTTAAATAATAAATCTTTTGATATTATTTTTCCCGCATTTAATGCCTGAAGCATTGCAAAGACATCACTGTCTTCTTGCAGTTCAAGGGTTAAAGCTGTCCCTGGCGCATGTAAAACACCTGAAGGCAAAAAAAACCCTTCCCCTGCTACATTTAAATAAGCTCTTGAATGGCGAAGAATTAAATCATCCTTCCATTCAACAAGATATGGCAGAAGGATATCATATTTTTTTTGTTTAACTATATAAGGATGAACTCCAAAAAAAGTTTCCGGATGTGGACCTAAATCTGCACCATCTAAATAATAATATGCTTCATCTTTTGAATTTCTTCCTACAAGGGCTGCATCCTTTTCCATTTGGTGAATATGAAAAGGAATCCTTGCATTAAAATCATAAATTTTAACTAATCGTTTTAAACCTTTATGTTTTTTAAAATATTCTTTTCCTAAAATTATATCCCCTGCAACATCTACTGCCTCTTTTAAGGTTATATTATCATTGGAAAATGTTTCTAGATAAGATAGCCCTTCATCTTCAGGCCCAATTGCGTTATCTGCTTTTGTAACTGAACCTAGCCATCTTTCACAAATAAAGCCGCGTTCACCAACATTATATTCTTCTTCCTTTAATCCAAGCCTTTTACCTGGTGGTAAAAAATCCCTGGCAACCCATGCTGGCTTTAATCTTAAAATACCGTTTTGGTCTTCAATTAGTTTTTCTATTTTTTTCCTAATATCTATCATATTTAACCTTTCAAATTATTTAATTTTTAAATTTTTAAATCTAGTCTTTGCTCTGTTTCAGCATCAAACAAATGAGCTCTTTCCATTAGAAAATTAGCATATACTTTATCGCCAACATCAATAGACATTTTTGTAGGTGCAATTGCTCTAAAGATTAATTCATCGCTAAACTTTAAATTAAGTATATCTTCTACACCCATGCTTTGTTTAAAATAAACACTGCATTCAAAAGAATTTACTTGCTGTTTCTTATCTGAGATTAGAATATCTTCAGGTCTTATGCCCAGAACTACTTTTTTTGTACTTGCCCGACCAACTAATTTACATTGAAGGTCTGTTAAAGAACATACCATTGCCCTATCTTGTCTACCTACTATAAGCTTATCATTAACTATTTCTGAATCTAATAAATTTATTACAGGACTGCCTACAAATTTTGCTACAAATAAATTCACTGGTTTATTGTAAACTTCATCTGGGCTTCCAACTTGTAAAAGTTTTCCTTCATTTAAGACACCAATCCTATCACCCATTGTCATTGCTTCCACCTGATCATGGGTAACATAGAAAAATGTCGAGCCTAAATCTAGATGAAGTCTTGCTAGTTCAGCACGCATTTCTTCACGAAGCTTTGCATCAAGATTTGATAATGGTTCGTCCATTAAAAAAACTTTAGGTCTTCTTACAATTGCTCTTCCAATTGCAACTCGCTGCATTTCACCACCAGAAAGGTTGATTGTTTGCCTGTCCAATAAATGTTCTATATGTAGAACTTTTGCAACCTCTTTTATGATTTTATCCATTTGGTCCCTTGGAGTTCTTCTAAGATTTGATTTTAATGGAAACTCTAAATTTTGTCTTACGGTATAATGTGGATAAAGGGTATAATATTGAAAAACAAAAGCTACATCTCTTATTGCAGGGCTCCAAGTATTAACTAAATTCTCACCAAGATATATTTGCCCGCTATCAGGCTTTTCTAACCCTGCAATTAAACGTAATGTTGTTGTTTTCCCAGCTCCAGTAGGTCCTAATAACACAAAAAATTCTTTATCTTTTACATCAATAGTAAGGTCATTAACTGCAATAATTTCGCCAAATTTTTTTGTAAGTCCAACTAATTTAACCTCTGCCATATATCTTTTCCCCTAACACTTAATTATTAAAATTTAAATGAATTATAAAATTATATTTTGTAACGTTAATTAAATCATTATTGATTTTTGGCTTTGTTTATCAAATAAAGTAATTGCATTCATATCAAAGCCAATACAGCACTTCGTTCCTATATCAGGACTAACTATTGGAAGAGTTCTAACCCTTACTGTAGAGATGCCAATTTTAACATCAATGATATTATAAGAACCAAGTGTCTCAATTAAATAAACCTCTGAATCTATATAATTTTCACATGATTTAAATTCAATGCTTACATCTTCCGGTCTAATACCTAATACTAGCTCCTTGTCTAAGGCCTCTTTTTTTAATATTATGTTTGATATATTATCATTTACACTTATGTTTTTATTAACCGCTGTAATGTTTAAGAAAACTTTTCCGTGTTCATCTTTTATTGGTTTGCAATCTATAAAATTCATTCCAGGACTACCAATAAAATTGGCAACAAATAAATTTGAAGGATGATGATAAATTTCTGAAGGTGTTCCAATTTGTTGAATTACTCCAAGATTCATTACAACAACTTTATCACCCATTGACATTGCTTCAACCTGGTCGTGCGTCACGTAAACAGTAGTAGCACCAACATCTACATGCAGCTTTTTCAATTCAGTTCTCATCTCTTCCCTGAATTTAGCATCAAGGGTTCCAATTGGCTCATCAAGTAAAAATGCTTTTGGTCTTCTAACTAATGCTCTACCAAGTGCAACCCTTTGCATATCACCACCAGACAACTCTCTTGGCTTTCTGTTTAATATGTGCTCAATTTTTAAAAGCTGAGCTGCCCGTTTAATTTCCAAATCAATTTTATCCTTAGGAAATCCCTGTGTCTTTAATGGAAACGCCATATTTCCATAAACAGTCATATGCGGATAAAGCGCATAAAGCTGAAAAACAAATGCAATATCTCTTTGTGAAGCTCTTTTAAAAGTAACATCTTCACCATCCAATAATATTCTTCCTTCATCAGGAAGCTCAAGACCTGATATCATCCTTAAAGTTGTTGTCTTGCCACACCCAGAAGGACCAAGCAAAACTACAAATTCTTTATCTTTTATCTCTAAGTTTACATTATTAACAGCAACTAAACTTCCAAATCTTTTTATAATATTTTCTAACTTTATTTCAGCCATCAGTAATTACTCCAGTCTAATTAATTACAAATAAAAAATATAATAAAATTACTTATCAAATAAGCCTTTTAAAAACTTTAATCCCTTAGATGCTAATGCCATTGCACTTGGTTCAGTCTGTCTCCATATTGAAGCAGCTTTTGCTATAACTTTATTCTCAGGTGTAAATGATTCAATCACAATCCACTTGTCATAATTAATTTTTCTTAATGCATCCGCAATTGGCTTCCATGGAACCTGTCCAGTACCAGGTGCGCCTCTATCATTCTCACTTGCATGAAACATGTATAATAGCTCTCCAGCATCTAAGATAGCAAGCTCAGAGTTTTTTTCTTCAACATTCATATGGAAAGAATCTAAATGAATTTTTAAGTTTTTTGCTCCAATATCCTTAATTAATTTTATTGCATCTTTACATATGTTTATAAAATCCGTTTCAAATCTGTTTAAAGGCTCTATAGCTAAATCTACACCAAATTTTTCTGCATATTTTGCAGCCTTTCCTAAGTTTTCTACTACAGCATTCCACTGAATCTTTTTTGCTTCATCACTTTCAAGATTGGCTCTTCCAACAGCTGAATACATTGGACCTGTAATAAGATTTGTTTCCAATTCTACCGCTGCTTCGGTTAAGTCTCTTAAATAAGATAAACTGTTCTCAACATATTCCTTATTTTCACTTCTTAAGTCTCTATCCAGTCCAAATAACCCACATAAAGATGAGCACTTAAGTTCATACTTTTTTAGTTCAGAAAGAGTTTTTTTATAGTCAATATCACCTTTTTTTTCAAGACTTATCTCAACTCCGTCAAAACCAATTTCTCTAAATTTCCCAAACAGTTCTTTTACATGTGAATCTGTAAAAGTCCCTGCATATAACAAAGTATTAATTCCAAATTTCATTAAAACCCCCATTATTTATTTCATTTAATATTTTTATTTTTTATTTAATTTAATTATACTAGTATTATCCTAGTTAGTTTTAATTAAACTTTTTATTTATTTACTTTAATAACACTTAATTTTATTAGCATTTTATTAATACATTATTAACACTTTATTAAAACTACCCATATTTACATATTTCTAACTACTCATACTTACATATTTCTTTTTTACCACTCTCAGCAGAAGCTAAAATAGCATCACATATAACAGCATTTCTGTATCCATCTTCAAATGTAGCAATATAAGGTTCTAGGGGTTTATTGTTTATAATTGCTTCTACCATATTGTAAACAATATGAACAAATGTATTTTCCCAGCCAATTATATGACCATGTGGCCACCATTTATCATAATATGGATGGTAAGACTCAGTTACATTTATTTTATGAAAGCCTTGAGTCTCTATTGGCTGTTCATTTCTCCAGAATACCCATAAATTGTTTAAATTTTCTAAGTCCCACCATATACTTCCATTTTCTGCATTAATTTCAATTGTATTATAATTTTTTCTTCCAGGACAAAATCTTGATGCTTCAATAGTTCCAATTGCTCCGTTTTCAAACTCAACTACTGAAGCTATTGCATCATCTACATCAACTTTTTCTTTTTGAGCTGTTTTTTCATTATACCTTTCTTTTATAAATGTAGCAGCAACAGCCATAACAGATTTTATCTCACCACATAAAAATCTTGCCAAATCAATTATGTGTGAACCTAAATCTCCAAGAGCACCACTTCCGCAGTACTCTTTTTTTAGCCGCCATATAATAGGAAAGTTAGGATCAAGTATCCATTCCTGAAGATACCTTGCTCTAAAGTGATAAATTCTTCCAAGCTTACCATCCATTATAAGGTTTTTTATTAAAACTATTGCTGGAACTACTCTGTAATTAAAACAGCATATATTTTTTACACCAGCTTTAACAACTTCATCTCTCATCTGTTTTGCTTCTTTTGCATTTAGTGCTAGAGGCTTTTCACAGATTATGTGTTTTTTTGCTTTTGCAGCTTCAATTGATGGCTCTGCATGAAGATAGTTTGGAGTTCCATTATCAACTAGTTGTATTTCATCATCCTGTATAATATCTTTCCAGTTTGTTGTGTATTTTTTGTATCCATATCTTCTTGCTGACTCTTTTAATGCTTCAGCATTTGTTCCACAAATAGTTACAAGTTCTGGAATAGCAGCTGGAGGCCAGAATATATAAGGCATTTTTTTATAAGCATTAGAGTGAGCTTTTCCCATAAAAGCTTGACCTATCATTCCAACACCTATTTTGGGAATGCTTTCTGAGGCTTTTTTATCTGCAGTCATAGAAACAAAACCAACCTTTTTTTCTGACATAATTCAGCTCCTTTTTACTTTAATAATATTTAAAAATTTTATTAATATATTTATTAATATATTTATATTTTTAAAAATTTTTTTTAAATAATAAAAACTTTAAAGCTCTTTACCTAACTTGTTAATAGTACAAATAATATATATAAACCAAATAATAAAAATTATTCTTTATTACTTATATTCACATTCTTTTCTAAGCCCACCACATTTCACCAACATTTTCATATAAAAGAACACCCTTTAAGAAGGAAATTGCCTTATTTAAACCTTCATTAGCTGACATTAAAGGATCTTCATGCTCAATACTTATAACACCATCATATCCAACCAGTCTTAACTCTGAAACAAAGTCATTCCAAAATTCAATTCCATGACCATAACCAACTGTTCTAAATGTCCAAGCTCTTTTTGCTATTTCACCATAATGCTTCCAGTCATTAACACCTCTAAATTTAACAACACTATCATTAACTTTACTATCTTTTGCATGTACATGAACAATTGCTTTCCCAAGACATCTAATGCTAACAATTGGGTCCATTCCCTGCCAGAATAAATGGCTTGGGTCAAAATTACAGCAAATTTCTTCACCTACTGCTTCTCTTAATGAAAGCAATGCTTCAGTGTTATAAACAGCATCACCTGGATGCATTTCTAATGCTACAACAACACCTGCTTTTTTTAATTTTTTAGCCATTTCTGACCAAAATGGTATAATTTTCTTTTCCCATTGCCATTTTACAGCTTCAATAAAATAAGGTGGCCATGGACATGTTATCCAGTTAGGTTCTTTTGCACTTTCACTCGCACCTGGGCAGCCAGCAAAACCATTTATTACTTTTACACCTATTTTTGACGCAAGTTCAATTGTTGCTTCAAAATCTGCAATGTGTGATTCTGCAACACTTTTATCAGGATGCAGCATATTACCATGGCAAGCAAAAGCAGAAATTTCAAGACCGTTGCTTTGAGCAGCTTTTACCCATTTATTTAAGGCATCCTTATCTTTTAACAACTCTTGAGGGTTACAATGAAGTTTTCCAACAAACCCACCACTTCCTGGTTCAATTGCTGAAAGTCCAGCTTCTTTTGCAGCTTTACATGCATCTTCCCAGGTTTTATCACCATATACATTAGCCATAACTCCTAATTTCATAAAAACTTCCTCCTTAAATAACATTAAATAATAATTAAATAATATTTATCACTATTAATTAATACTACTTATTTATCACCATTAATTAATACCAATAACTAATATTAAATATCTAATAATGCTATCAATACTTAATAATCAAAACTTAACTAATTATTTGATATGGGTAACAAAAATATAGCCAGCTGTACCCGTTAATAAAATTGGATACCCATATTGATACAATTGAAACCATAAAGGCTGACATAATGCAAAAATTCCAAAAAGCATAATCCACATAAATATTGGTTCTAAATATCTCTGTTTAAACTTATTTGCTCTCCACATAGAAAGACCAAGAATTAAACAAAAAACTAGAGCAATAATTAAAGATAACCATCTCATTTTAATCCCTACTTTCTAATTGCACCAAATGTAATACCTCTTACAAGATTTTTTCTTAAAAGAATAGTAAATATTAAAGCTGGTATAATAAATAGCACTGCTCCAGCTGCTGCTGCACCCCAGTCATACCCTAATACCCCCATTTGATATGGCAGCCATGGAGGTATAGTCTGTGCACGGCTTTTGGTCATGATAAAAGCAAACCCAAATTCGTTCCATGAGAAAATAAAGCAAAAAACAGCAGTAGCAGCAATACCAGTCATTGACTGAGGTATGATAATTCTCCAAAAAGTTTGAAATCTGGTATAACCATCAACCATTGCAGCTTCTTCATATTCAACAGGAATTTCATCAATAAAACCTTTTAAAACCCAAACAGCAAATGATAAATTAAAAGCTGTATATAAAATAATAAGTCCTAAATGGTTATCTGCAAGACCAAGTTTTCTAAACATTAAAAAAACTGGAATTAAAACAACTACAGCAGGAAGCATCCTAGTTGAAAGAATAAAAAACAGCAAATCGTTTTTACCTTTAATATTAAAGCGGGAGAATGCATAAGCAGCAAAAGTAGCCATTATTATTGTAATTGCTGTACTTGCAAGAGTAACAATTAAACTATTTGCAAACCTTGAAGGAAAATCTCCAATTCTTACTATTTCTTCGTTACTTTCTTTATAAACAATTCTTTGATACCATGTCATATTATCAATTTGCTCTTGTGTAAGTTTAGTTCCCGGTGGGTAGACAGTTCTAGCTGTAAAAATTCTAATATAAGGTGCTATTGAAGGCTTAAAAAATATCCTTGGAGGCCATTCTTTTATTAAAGTCCATGGCTTAAATGAAGTGTCTATAACAAACAGCAATGGAACCAAATACACAAAAGTAATAATGCAAATAAGAATAACAACTAATATTCTTACAGCACTTACTTTCTTTCTATTAACTGCAGCCATACTAAATCCTTTCAGATAAGTTTATTCTTTAGCTTTATTCAAGTATTTAATAAAAATATTAGTTATAGCAATAATCATAATCAATACAATATAACCTAATGCTGAACCAATACCAGTTTTCCAGGTAACAAATGCTGTATCATATAAATGAATAGACAACAGCGCAGGAGCAGTTGCGCCTCTCCCTGATATACCCATTGCAATATCAAATACTTTAAACGCTTCCATTGTTCTAAATATTAAAGCAACAAGAAGAAGTGGCCAAACCATAGGTAGCGTAATTTTTGTGAATTTATGCCACCATGATGCTCTATCTACCTCTGCTGCTTCATAAAGATATTGAGGAATAGCGCCAAGTCCTGCTAATGCTAAAAGCATTACAAATGGAGTCCACATCCATATATCTGCAATTACCGCAGCATATAAATTAAATCTTGTATCTGTTGCCCAGTCAATCTTACCAAGACCCAGAAGATAATTAAACATTCCCCAGTTAGGATCATAAAATAGTTTCCACATAAGCCCAACTATAACAGGAGACATTGTCATTGGTAAAACAAGAAGTGTTGTAATTACCTCTCTTCCTCTAAATTTAATCTGTAAAAGTAGTGCAAGTGCAAAACCAAGTATCATTTCTCCGCCAACTGACAAAACTACATATTTTGCAGTTGTAATAAACTTTTCCCAGATAGCAGGGTCAGTTAATAATCTAATATACTGCTCAATTCCTAAAAATTTGGGGTTTTTGCCCCAAACAAGAGGAAACTTTGCAGTAAAATTTGAAAAGCTTAGAACCAAAGACCAAAAAAGTGGAAATATATTAATAACAACTAGTAATATTATTGTAGGTAAAATAAATAACCTTATTAAACCCTGATCGCTTAATGCCCTATATTGAATTTCTGTACTTGATAATTCTTTTCTACGGTTCAACATTTTAAGTCCTTTTAAAATAATTTTTAAGATTTTTTAAGAAATATTTATTTATCTTTTTATTTCTAAAAATTTAAAATTAATTTTAAATTTCTTATAACAAAAAAAGAATAAAATAATCTACATAAACTGTCGCCCCAATAAATGGGGCGACAGTTTTTATTAATATATTATTCGGTTAAATAACCAGCATCTATAAATATCTGAGTCCACTTTTCAGCACATGCAGATAAAGCTTGTTTTGCAGTGCCTTTGCTTTCAACAACATATGGTCCTACTGTTTCACTCATTGTTTTAAGAAGCTCAGCATACTCAGGAACAGCCCAGAAATCTTTAAAGATTTCCATAGATTTAGCAAATGCTGGGTTATATGGAGTAGCATTTAAGAATTCATCAGATGCAAGAGTTTCAGCATGGCATGTATAACCACCAAGTTTTGCCCACTCCATTTGAACTTCAGGTCTAATAAACCATTCTAACCACATAAATGCTAAATCTTGATGTTTTGAGTATGTTACAACTGATGCAGCCTGACCACCAAGTGCAGCGTACTGTCTTACTTGACCATCTCTACCCTTTTGTGGTGGACATGGGAAATAACCTGTATCTTTTGCATATGGGTTTGTAGCCTCATTTGCAAGGCCTGGGAAGAATGCAAAGTAATTACATGCAAATGCTACTTTACCTGCAACAAATGCATCATTGCATTTTACAAAAAATGCATCATTGAACGCAGGTGGTGTAAATTTAAAGAGCTTATTGTAAAACTCAATACCATCAGCTGATGCATCACTGTCAAGAATTCCTTTGACCTGATAAGTTGAGTAGTCACCAAGGTCTCCACCAAATGACCATATAGCTTGCTCTGCAAACATTACCATTGAATCATAACCATTGTCACCATAAATTGCACAGCCATAAAAATCATTGGCAGGATCATGGAAGAATTCAGCTATATCAAGCATTGCATTCCAGTCTCTTGGAACATCCAAATCATAACCATATTTAGCTTTGAAAGCTTCTTTATTTTTTGGGTCTTCAAACAAATCTTTTCTATATGCCCATCCTAGTGCATCACCTTCAACTGGAACGCCCCAGTATTCACCGCTTCCCTTTGGATACTCAGCATAATAAGTCATTGAAGCAGGAGTAAAGCTCTCTGTAACACCATTCTTTTTACACCACTCGGTTAAATTTACATAATGACCACCTGTAGACATAGCACCAACATCCTGGCTATCACCAATAATAATGTCCCAGGTATCATTTTGTGCAATCATTTCAGCATTATATTTTTGTACAAATGTTTCCCATGGTATTTGTTCAACAATAACTTTAATACCTGTTTCAGCAGTAAAACCTTCAGAAAGTTTTTGCAGATAATCTGCAGGTGCCCACTGAGCCCAAACAATCTTTAGTGTATCACCGCTGAGCTGAGCTTTTGTTTCAGCTGCTGCTGTTTCAGCTGCTGTTGTTTTAGCTGCTGCTGTTGTTTCAGCTGCTGCTGTTGTTTTAGCTGTAGTTGTCGTCTTACAACCAGCCATCGAAAGCGTTACAACCATTGCTACAGTAATAACAACTGCAAGCACTATTGACCATGTACGTTTCATACTTTCACCCCTTTACATTTTTTTGTTTACTAAAAATCAGAATTTGTGTTTGTTGTTTTTAAATCTACAAAAACACTTTACTATATACTTTTCCTATTTTTCTTTTTTATCACCCCTTTCTTTAATTATTTTGCAGTTTTAGCATAATTTTTTTACAAAAAACAATAAAAAATTAAAGCCTTTGATAAATGTACAATTTTTCCCTGCACACTTATCTTAATTATTTAAAATTATGCTAAATACTGCATAAAAATTATCATTCAAAGAATTTATTAATAACATAAGCAGCAGCACCTAATACGCCTGCTTTATCGCCTAATTCAGAAAACTTTATAGCTGTTTCTTTTTTCATTCCTGATAGCGATATGCTATTTATTTTATTTTTAATTTTTTTTAAGAAATCATTTCCAGCTTTAGTATAAACACCATGCAAAATTACTACTTGCGGATCATAAATTAACATAATATTGGAAAGCCCAACAGCAAACCAATTAATTATATCTTGCATAGCATCTACAGCTAAGCTGTCTCCGCCTTTATATGCTTCAAAAATTACTTCTGGTGGCAAATCTTTTAAGGAGCCATTGTCAATTTTTTCTATTAAAATTGAATCAGGAAAATAATCTTTTTTTGTTTCTATAAGTTTTTTTAACCTATCAACTGAAACCATTATTTCAAAACAACCCTTTCCACCACAAGCACACCGCATCTCTTCATAAGGGTTAATTATCATATGACCAACTTCACCTAATATTTTATGGTATCCCCTAACAATATCATTATCTATAATTATTCCCGATCCCAAGCCATATCCTGCAACAATTGAGACAACACTTTTTGCTTTTTTTGCAGCTCCAAAAGCCTTTTCTGCATAAACTTGAAAACGTGGCAGATTATCAATAAATACATTAACATTTTTAGGTATTCTTTTCTTTATTTTATCCCTCATCAAAATATTCTTACCCCACGAAGTGTAATGAGGGGAATAATAAAATATTCCTTTATCATAATCAGTAAGCCCATAAATACCTACACCCATACCAACAATTTTAGAGCTATCTATTTTAGCTTTTTCAACAAGCAAATTATAAGACTCTACAATTTTATCAATAACAGAATCCAAATCTTCATTAGTTTTTAAATTAAATTCAATTGAAAATAATATATCACCTTTAAGGTTTGTAATTATCGATTTTAATTTACTTGCAGTTATAGCAACACCTATAGCATAACCCCCATTTTCATTAAATCTATATATGTTTGGTTTTTTACCGCCTTCTTCTGTTGAACTTCCCTTGCCAGAAATAACTACCAAACCTTTATCTATATAATAATGCATAATTTTCATTATTGTTGGTTTGCTTAAATTGGCTTTTTTTGCAAGTTCAGCTACAGATAATTCTCCAGCATTTCTTAACAGGTTTAAAATCCTTTTCCTATTAAGCTGCTTTAAAACTTTTCTTTTACCAATTGTATTCATCAGCTGCTTATTTAACTAAATACAAAGCTTAAAATTTATAACTCAATAAATTAGCCTAGTATTGTATTTTTAGTTTAGTATGTTATTTTTTTATTTTAACTTATTTTTTAGATTTAAAATTTAAATTGCGTGGTATGATATTTTTAAAATTTAAAATACAATAAAGTATAATGTGTATTTTTAACTAATGTATTTTAATTACTTTTATTGTTTTGAATTTTTATTTTAGCTAGTTATTATTTTAAAACTAACCTTTTAGTTTGTCAACTAATTTTTTAAACTAAAATATTTAACTTAATTTTATAATTTAATTAATATATTAATACTTTTTTATTTAGTTTTAATAAAATAATAC
>Ga0185342_1000367_pt1 | contig 23432 bp, 21 predicted proteins | sample ConPoolayeEmetaG_FD_128045 | JGI IMG/M metagenome (GOLD analysis project Ga0185342, IMG submission 128045) | Hot spring microbial mat communities from California, USA to study Microbial Dark Matter (Phase II) - Cone Pool mat layer E metaG... ...
ATGAAGAACTTTTAAGACTTTATAATATCTCGTCAATATTTGTTTCTCTATCAGAGTATGAAGGTTTTGGTCTCCCTGTTCTTGAAGCAATGGCATGCGGTCTTCCCTGTCTTCTTTTCAATGGTCACAGCTACAAAGAACTTTTCTCTGATTCTGCATATCTTGTGAACGACCTTTCTGTTGATTCTATAAAGGAAGGAATTTATGAGCTTATAAAAAACAAGAAATTAAGGGAGGAGCTTTCCTTAAAAGGATTAGAGAATTCAAAAAAATTTGCCCTTGAGGATTGTGCAATAAATACATTAAGGAGTATATTGGAATAGGATGAACATTGCCATAGATATAAGGAAAATTGAAGATTTCGGGATAGGGAGTCATATATGGAATTTGCTAAAATCTCTTTCCCAAATTGATGAGGAAAATGAATATTTTTTGATTGGCTATTCTCAGCGGTCCCTTCCACCCCTTGGAAAAAATTTCAATTTTTTAAAAACAACAGCAGGAAAATATTCCCTTTCAGAACACATAAAAATACCTTTTTTACTTAATAAGATAAAATGCGACATCTTCCATTCCCCCCATTATGTGATTCCGTTTTTTCATAAGGGTTTGACAACAGTTACAATTCACGATGTAATCCATCTCCTTTTTCCTTCCTATTTACCCCTTAAAATTCTCCGCTATTATGCCTATTTTCAAATTAAGAGGGCTCTAAAGGTTTCAAAGGTTACTTTTACTGTTTCTCAAAGCTCAAAAAAAGATATAGTTAGTTTTTTCCCATGGGCTGAAAAAAAGATAGAAGTAGTTTATAATGGTTTGGATGAAAGATTTTTTGGGAAAGCAAGGGCTGAAATTTGCGATAAGTTTAAGAGGGAGCTTGGAAATTATGTTCTATATGTGGGGAATATTAAGCCTCACAAAAACATTGAGGTTTTGTTAGGAGCAATGAAGAAATTAAAAGGAATGAAGCTTGTTATTGCTGGAGGCTTTCCCAACAAGAAGATTTTAAATAAAATAAAAGAAGAAGAGCTTGAAGAAAAGGTTGTATTTATGGGTTTTCTTAGTTTTGAAGAACTTTCAGCTCTTTATGAATCCTCTCAGGTCTTTGTTTTTCCATCTCTTTATGAAGGATTTGGTTTGCCACCCCTTGAGGCAATGGCAAAAGGTATTCCTGTAGTAGCATCATCAGCCCCTTCAATGCCTGAAATACTAAAAAATGGGGCAATTTATTTTAACCCCCATTCTGAAGACTCTCTTCTTGAAGGAATGATTTCAGTAATTGAAGATAAAGAATTGAGGGAGAGTATAATAACTGAAGGAAGAAGGGTTGCTCAAAGTTATAAGTGGTCTGAAAGCGCAAGAAAAATCTTATCTTACTGGAGGAGCATTATATGAAAGTTGCCCTTGTCCACGACTGGCTTACAGGAAGAAGGGGAGGGGAGAAGGTTCTTGAGGTGTTTGCTGAGCTTTTCCCAGATGCTGATATTTATACCCTCTTTCATTTTAAAGGTAGTCAGCATTCATCTATAGAAAAAAGGAAGATCTTTGTAAGCTTTCTCCAGAGATTTCCCTTCGTAAAGAGCCTTTACCTCTATTACTTACCCCTTTTCCCAGTCGCCATTGAATCCTTTGACCTGACCAATTATGACCTGATCATCAGTTCAAGCCACTGTGTCGCTAAAGGAGCAATTCCCAGTCCCGATGCAATACATCTCTGTTACTGCCACACTCCCATGAGATATGCATGGGACCTTTTTCACTATTATTTTGGTAAGGGAAGGGTTTCATTTTTAAAAAGAGTGATTATATCTCCTACGATTTCCTATTTGAGGGTCTGGGATGTAACCTCTTCCTCTCGAGTTCAATCTTTTGCTGCTAACTCTAATTATGTCGCTCAGAGGATTAAAAAATATTATGGAAGGGAATCTCAAGTTATTCATCCACCTGTGGATACTGATTACTTTTTTCCTGGAGAGGGAAAAGAAGATTACTTTCTTATTGTTTCTGCTCTTGTTCCTTATAAAAAAATAGACCTTGCAATAGAGGTTTTCAAAAGAAGAAAGGAAAGGCTTTTAATTGTTGGTGACGGACCTGAGTTAAAGAGGCTAAAAAAAATAGCTCCCCAGAATGTTTCATTTTTGGGTTCTATTTCCGATGATACGCTTCTCAAACTTTACCAGAATGCAAGGGCATTTATTCTTCCTGGAATAGAAGATTTCGGTATAGCTCCCCTGGAAGCCCAGGCTTGCGGAGTTCCTGTTATTGCCTTTGGAAGGGGAGGGGTTCTGGAAAGTGTAAGGGATGAGGAAACAGGAATTTTCTTTTACGAGCAGTCTGTTGACTCATTGAATGATGCCATTGACAGATTTCAAAATATGAAGTTTAATAAATCTGAAATAAGGAAATGGGCAGAGAAATTTTCTTGCCAGAATTTCAGGAAGAAAATAAAGGATTGGATAGAAAAAGAAGTTTCAAATTTGAAAGGGAGATAGAAAATTGAGAATAATTTTTCAAAAGAAGATACCGGGCTTCTTTCTTTTCCTTTTTATAGGTGATTTAATATCAGTGGCAATCTCTTTGGTTTTATCCTACTACCTGAGAATTATTCTACCATCATCGAAGGGAATATTCCCTTTTCGCTATTATGCTGAGATTCTTCCACTTTTTATCTTCCTTCACTTTTTAATTGCTTCCTCTTTAGGGCTTTACAAAGTAAAGTTTAAAAGGGTTCTTTCTGAAGAGACCCTCAATATTTTGGCTACCTCTTTTTTAACCACCATATGTGTCTTAGCCGTGGTCAGCTACTTTGGCACATATATGAATGGGGATAAATATTTTGAAATTTCAAGATTGTTCCTTTTAATTTACATTTTCATATCAGCATTTTTCATGCTTGTATTAAGGAAAATTGGGTATCTTTGGCTTGAGAAATTTTATTTTCCAAAAAATCAGATAAAAACTGCAATTTGTGGTTACAATGAGCTTGGAAGATTGGTTGCAGATAGGATTAAAAGGCTAAAAAAATTTGGAATGAATTTCTGTGGATTTATTGATGACAGGGAATCAGGAGAGGAAATAATTGGAAGAACTGAAAATCTAAAGAGGATTATAAATGAAAATAGAATAAATGAGATATTTATTGCCTTACCCCTTGAAGAATCATCCAAAATAAAAAAAATAATCGAAGTTTCCAATGACCTTCTTGTTGATACCCGACTTGTTATTGATCTTCTTCATGAGATTCCTTTTAGCTCTAAGGTAGAGGATTTTGAGGGTATTCCTGTTTTAAATGTAATGGAAATTCCTTTAAGGGGATGGGGGATGATTATGAAAAGGATTATGGATATAATCTTATCCTTTGTTGGTTTAATTTTATTCCTTCCCTTCTTTCCTTTCGTGGCGATTCTGATTAAGGTAACATCTCCCGGAAAAGTATTTTATGTCCAGGAAAGATTTGGAATGGATGGGAAAATTTTTAAGCTCTATAAATTTAGAACCATGATAGAAAATGCTGAGAAGGAAACAGGACCAGTTTGGGCTACTGATAATGACCCAAGAGTCACACCAATTGGTAAATTTTTGAGAAAATTCAGTATAGATGAAATTCCACAACTTATAAATGTTTTAAAAGGGGATATGAGCCTTGTGGGACCAAGGCCTGAAAGGCCCTTTTTTGTTGAGAATTTTAAGGAAAAAATACCTCGTTATATGTTGAGGCACAAGGTAAAGAGTGGAATAACAGGATGGGCGCAGGTTCATGGTTTAAGAGGTAACACTCCCCTCGAAGAAAGAATCAAGTATGATCTTTACTACATTGACAACTGGTCGATATTCCTTGATGTAAAAATAATATGGATGACCCTCTGGAAAGGTTTTATTGATAAGAAAACTAAACTTTAATAGAATCTTCCTTGTTTCCAGTGGAAATACTTTTTTCAATTTCCTCAGAAATACTCTTCCATTTTTCAATAGGAAAGGACTTAAAGATTTCTACAATATAAGGGTCGAACTGGGTTCCAGAGCATTTCAAGATTTCATCATAGGCATACTCGTAAGAAAATGCTTTTCTGTAAGGTCTATCTGATGTCATGGCATCGAGAGCATCTGCAACCGCAAAGATTCTTGCCTCAAGAGGAATATCCCCTCCCTTTTTTCCAGAAGGATAACCCTTTCCGTCGAATCTCTCGTGGTGGTATAGAACTATTTTTCCTGGATTTTCGAGATTTTTAATTCCTTTAATAATATTGTAGCCAAATATAGGGTGCTTTTTCATTATTTCCCATTCCTCTGGAGTGAGTTTTGAAGGCTTTCTGAGAATGGAATCGGGAACTCCTATCTTTCCTATATCATGAATTAGAGCGCCCCGCTCAATATCAAGCAAATCTTCCTGATTTGATATCCCATAAGCCTTTGCAAGCTCGAGAGTGAATATTCTTACTCTCTGGGAATGAAAACCTGTCTCAATATCTCTTGTATCAAGGGCGTAGACAAAAGCCTCCAGAGTTTTCTCATAAGTAGTTGTAATTTCTTGCATTGCAAGCCTCAGCTCTTCTGTTCTTTTCTCCACCATTTCTTCAAGATTTTTCTGGTAATTTATGTTTTCGATTATAATCCTTCTCTTTTCAAGGGCTCTTTCTACATTTATAAGAACTTCCTGGAGTTTAAAAGGTTTTATTACATATCCATATGCCCCCATTGTCAGGGCTTCAATTGCAGTATTTACATCTTTAACAGCAGTAATCATTATAACAGCTGTAAGATCATCAACCTTCTTGATATTTTTTAAAAGTTCAAGACCGCCCATCACTGGCATTCTAATATCCGATATTATAAGGTCATAACCGTTATTTCTGAATTTTTCGAGGGCTTCTGCTCCATCTTTTGCCGTGTCACAAAGGTATCCCTCGGTTCTGAAGAAATCAGAAAGTAATTCCCTTATACCCTCTTCGTCATCAACAATCAAAATTTTTTCCTTGATCATCAAAAATAACTATATACTATTTAGGAAAAAAAGTAAATTCACATTGAAATATTTCTCTACGGATTATATAATATTATTTGAAATCATTGCGAAAGTGGCGGAATTGGAAGACGCGCTGGACTTAGGATCCAGTGGCTAAAGCCGTGGGGGTTCGAGTCCCCCCTTTCGCAGAAAGAGAGCCTTCCGTGAAAGAAGAAAAAGCATGGTCTACTATAAGAGAGATTAATGTTGTAGTCCCGAAGGAAGAAATAGAGAAGAAAAGGGAAGAGATTGTAAAATATTTCAAAAGCAGAGCTAAAATTTCTGGATTCAGACCTGGCAATGCGCCTTTTGAGATGGTGGAAAGAGTTTTTAAAGAAGAGATAAAGGAAAGACTTACAGATGAACTTATATACGAGCACGGAAGAAAAGCAATTGCAGAATCAGGTTTTAATCCCCTCGATACTCCTTCAGTTAAGGAATGGAATTATGCTGAGGATGGTTCTTTTTCATTTACAATTATCTTTGAGGTAATACCCTCTTATGATGTGGTTGATTATACAGGCATTCAAATAGAATTGGTCAAGAAAAAAGTTGAAGAGAAGGATATCGAAAATGCAATTCAGAAACTTTTGGAGAATTTTGCCCAGCTCATTCCTGTTGTGGATAGAGGAGTTCAGAATGGAGATATTGTGGAGATAGAGGTTCAGAGATTCATTGTCCAAGAAAAAAGAGCTTTACCGGTTGAAAGATACAGGTGGCAGATTGAAAAGGAAATTGAGGAGATTCCAGGACTTTTAGAAAATATAATTGGTATGAAAACAGGAGAAGAGAAAAGGTTTAAGATTTTGTATCCATCAGAATTCGTCAGGAAGAATTTAAGCGGGAAGGAGATTGAGACAAGGATTAAGGTAATCTCCATAAAAGTGAAAGAGGTACCTGAGCTGACAGATGAGTTTGTGAGCCAGATTGGAGAATATAAAAGTGTCGAGGAATTAAAGGAGAAAGTGAGGCAGAAACTAATTGAGGAGTTTGAGAGGAAAGAAAGGGAAATTGTTGAAGCAGAGGCTTTAAGAATTCTAAGGGAAAGGAATCCTGTGGAGACTCCCAGAACCCTTGAAAAATTAGAATTACAAAGATTGGCGGAGTCAGTTGAAATAAAAGAAGGAATAAGCAAGGAAGAGATGGATAGATTAATTTATGCCCTCATGAAAATCGCCAATCAAAATGTTATGAATTATTTGATTCTTACCAAGATCAGCGAAAAGGAGGGTATTCAAGTTGAAAAACAGGAGGTAGAGTCTGAATTGAGAAGGTCCTATGATCTCAGTTCCCTTTCTTTACAGGAAATAGAAAGTCTGAGAAATGAGATTGAAAAAAATCTAATCTTGAAAAAAACTCTTGACTTTATAATAAGTAAGGCTATAATAAAATATAAAGAGGAAAATTGATGATTCCCATCCCCTTTGTATTGGAACAAACTGGTAGAGGTGAAAGATATTATGATATCTTCTCCCGCCTTCTGAGAGATAATATAATATTTATTGGCTCTCCCATTGACGATAATGTGGCTAACCTTGTTATTGCCCAGCTTTTATATCTTGAAGCAGAGGATCCTGAGAAAGACATAAATCTTTATATAAACTCACCGGGAGGATTAATAACTGCTGGGCTTGCTATTTATGATACTATTCAATTCATCAAACCCGATGTTTGCACAATCTGTATTGGACAGGCAGCTTCAATGGCAGCATTATTACTTGCAGCTGGAACACCTGGAAAAAGGTCTGCTCTCCCGAACTCAAGAATAATTCTCCACCAACCTTTTGGAGGTTTCCAGGGGCAGGCAGCAGATATAGCAATTCAAGCCCAGGAGATTTTAAGGTTAAGGGAGAGGATAAATGATATACTGATGAAACACACAGGTCAACCAAAAGAAAAGATAATTGCAGATGTTGATAGAGATTTCATAATGACTCCTGAACAGGCAAAGGATTACGGAATAATTGACAACATAATAACCAAAAGGGCATAATTTTTTAGGATGGTTTTCAAATGAAGGATATAGAGAAGGAAAAAGTGATAAAATGCTCCTTCTGTGGGAAATCTCCTTCTCAGGTAGGGACAATGATTGCAGGGCCAGGAGTTTACATCTGCGATTTCTGTGTTGAACTTGCAAGAGGGATAATAGAATCAGAAAAGGTAAAAAATGATAATTTTAAGTTTAAAAGGTCATTTCCCACCCCTTATGAAATTAAATTCGCCCTTGATGAGTATGTAATAGGTCAGGAAAAAGCAAAGAAGAAACTTGCTGTTGCTGTCTACAATCATTATAAAAGGATAAGACTTGCGAAGGCTGTTAAAAAAGATGTTGAATTACAAAAAAGTAATATTTTGCTCATAGGTCCAACGGGAACAGGAAAGACATTGCTTGCTCAAACCCTTGCAAAAATCCTTTCAGTCCCTTTTGCAATTGCAGATGCTACAACCTTGACAGAAGCAGGTTATGTTGGTGAGGATGTGGAAAATGTTCTCTTAAAACTTTATCAGAATTCAGGTTATGACATAGCAAAGACACAAGAAGGAATTGTATACATCGATGAGATTGATAAAATAAGCAGGAAGAGCGAACATCCTTCAATAACAAGGGATGTTTCAGGAGAAGGTGTTCAACAGGCTCTTCTAAAAATCCTTGAGGGATCTGTTGCCAATGTCCCTCCTCAGGGTGGAAGGAAACATCCCTATCAAGAGTTTATTCCCATAGATACTACTAACATTCTCTTTATATGCGGGGGTGCTTTTATAGGGCTTGAAAAGATCATTGCAAAGAGGATTGGTAAGAGAGCAGTAGGTTTCAAGTCAGACCCAGTATTTTATCAGAAGAATATTGAAGATTATGATGAGCTCCTAAGCCAGGTTCAGCCCGAAGATTTAATAAAATACGGACTAATTCCAGAGCTTGTAGGCCGTCTTCCTGTCATTGCTCATTTAACTGATCTTGATGAGAAAGCTCTTGTTGACATCCTGACAAAACCGAAAAATGCGATAGTGAAACAATTTCAGAAATTGTTTGAGCTTGAAGGGGTGAAGCTTGTGGTAACAGATGAAGCCCTTTATGCTATTGCTAACATGGCTATAAAAAAGAAAGTTGGCGCAAGGGGTCTTAGAAGTATTATGGAAGAATTAATGACTGACATAATGTTCCATCTTCCCTCCCACAGAGAAATTAAGGAGTTTGTGATAACAAAGGAGATGGTGGAGGAGAAGGAATGGAGCTTTGAAAAACAAATTAAAGCTGTAGGTATATAAAATGGTAGGAGAAAAAATAATCAACGAATTTGAGACTCTTCCCATGATTCCATTAAGGGATGTAGTCATTTTTCCCGGGACACTTGTTCCATTTATTATAGGAAGAAAATCTTCCCTTGAAGCTTTGAGTAAAGCTTTTCAAATGGACAGGAAAATTTTCCTTGCGACTCAGATAGATCCAACTGTTTTTGCTCCTCAACCGAAGGATATTTTCACATGCGGAGTAATTGGAAGCATTGTTCAACATGTAAAGGTTAATGGATCCTCCTCAGAGGAGGAGAGTGTAAAGGTAGTTGTTGAAGGTATCAAGAGAGCAAGGATTGTTGAATACAGGAGGATTATTCCATTCTATGAAGTTTCAGTAAAACCTCTACAAAGACTTTCAATTTCAATTTCCGAAATCAAGGGACATATTCAGAATTTACTTAGACTTTTTGAAGATTATGTAAAGCATACTCAGGTTGTGAATTTTGAATCAATTTTACCTTCCATGAGGGAGAATGACCCAGAAAAAATAGCTGATATTGTTGCTTCCCATTTGCAAATTCCAACCATTGAGAAACAAAACCTTCTCGAGACAATAAATCCAATAGAGAGGATATTAAGGCTTCAGCATTTGATTGAAACTGAGCTTTCAAGGGGAACAGGGAAAAGAACAGAGAGGAGAGGAAAAGGGAGGACAAAAGCCCCAGGGCTTTTTGAAAGAGAGCAGAAGCCAAGGGATGAGCAAAGTGAAATAGAGGAGCTTAGAAGGAGGATTGAGGAAGCTGATATGCCAGAGGATGCACGGAACAAGGCTTATAAAGAGCTTGAAAGACTTGAATCAATGCCAGGACTTTCTGCTGAGGCTACTGTTTCGAGGAATTACCTTGACTGGCTCCTTTCTTTACCCTGGAATGTAAAAACTAAGGACAAGAAAGATTTAAAAAGAGCAGAGAAAATCCTTGAGGAGGACCATTACGGCTTGAAAGAGGTAAAAGAGAGAATTCTTGAATATCTTGCAATAAGACAGCTTGTTAAAAATCCAAAAGGAGCAATTCTTTGCTTTGTTGGACCACCCGGGGTTGGTAAAAGCTCCCTTGCTCGTTCCATTGCAAGGGCAACCGGTAGAAGATTTGTGAGAGTATCTTTAGGCGGTGTGAGAGATGAAGCTGAAATAAGAGGGCATAGAAGGACCTATATCGGAGCATATCCAGGTCAGATCATCCAGATGATAAAGAAAGCAGGGACAAAGAATCCAGTTTTCCTCTTGGATGAGGTTGATAAAATGAGTATGGATTTTAGAGGTGACCCAGCAGCTGCATTAATGGAAGTTCTTGATCCGGAGCAAAATTCAGGCTTTGTTGATCATTATATTGACACAGAGTTTGATCTATCCCAGGTAATGTTTATAACAACAGCGAATATGCTACAGCCTGTTCCGAAGGCTCTTGTTGACAGAATGGAAGTAATAAGGATTCCAGGATATACTGAGGATGAAAAGCTCCAAATTGCAAAGGGCTTTTTGATTAAAAAACAGCTTAAACAACATGGGCTCACCGATAAAAATCTTACCTTTACCGATGAAGCAATACTTGCGATAATAAGGAAATTTACAAGGGAAGCAGGGGTTAGGAATCTTGAAAGGGAAATATCTTCAATTATAAGAAAAATAGCAAGAAAAATTGTTGTAGAAGGTAAATCCTACAGTGAAGTTATAGATGCTCCTGATGTTGAAAAGTATCTTGGAGTTCCCAAATACAGGGTATCAAAGGCAGATAAAGTTGATGAGGTCGGTGTTGCTCTCGGACTTGCGTGGACAGAGTTTGGAGGGGAACTTCTTACTTTTGAGTCAACAATGGTTAGGGGAAAAGGGACTTTAACAATGACAGGTCAGCTTGGAGAAGTGATGCAGGAGTCTGCCCAGGCTGCTTTCAGCTATGTTAAGTCAAAAGCTCTCCAGTGGGGTATTGCAAAGGATTTGCATAAAGATTTTGACATTCATATCCATGTTCCTGAAGGAGCGATACCCAAGGATGGTCCTTCTGCAGGTATTACAATAGCAACATCAATCATTTCCTTAATTACCAAGATTCCTGTTAAAAAGGATATTGCAATGACAGGAGAGATTACTCTAAGAGGAAAGGTTCTTCCCGTTGGAGGTATCAAGGAAAAACTCCTTGCTGCCCACAGGGCAGAGATCAAAAGGGTTATAATTCCCAAGGACAATGAAGCTGATCTAAAGGATGTTCCTGAAGAAGTTAAAAATGTAATGGTTATCTATCTTGTAGAAGATATGGATAAGGTTTTGGAACTTGCCCTTGCGGAGCCGATCACAGATACTATTTTTGAGAATTTGAGGGCAGAAGAAAGGAAGAGCGAGGAAAGATTGACCCATTGAGCTTTCAATTCAGTTAAAATTACTTTGAAAACTAATATTTAAAATTTTGAATTTCAAAATAAATTTACAGGAAGGTGAATTATGAGTAGCGAAAAAGAATATGGTCTTAAAGAGTTAGAAGAGAAGAATTTTCAAGCCCTTGTGAAAATAGCCAAATCTTTGGATATTGAGAATCCCAATGAAATGAGAAAGCAGGAACTCATGTTCAAGATTATCGAGGCACAAGCAAGGAAGAATGGTCACATATTTTCAGAAGGCGTTCTTGAGTGCCTACCAGAAGGATATGGATTTTTAAGGGCGCCAGAGCATAGTTATCTTCAGAGTCCTGATGACATATATGTATCTCCTTCTCAAATAAGAAAATTCGACCTACGAACAGGGGATACAATATCTGGGCTTGTTAGACCCCCTAAAAATGGTGAAAAATACTTTGCCCTTATCAAATTAATAGCTGTTAATTTTGAAGATCCAGAAATTGCAATAAGAAAAAGAGCCAATGTTAAATTTGAGCAACTTACTCCATTATTTCCTTTTGAGAAGATAAAACTTGAGGTCGAACCTACCAACATAACGGCAAGAGTGATGGACCTTTTAACCCCAATTGGAAAGGGACAGAGAGGATTGATTGTTGCGGCACCGAGGACAGGAAAAACAACCATTCTAAAAACAATAGCTCTATCAATAGAAGCCAATCACCCAGAAATCTATTTGATGGTGCTTCTTATTGACGAGAGGCCTGAAGAGGTTACAGATATGGAAAGAACTGTCAGAGCAGAGGTTATAAGCTCTACCTTTGATGAGCCTCCTACAAGACATGTTCAGGTTGCTGATATAGTGATTGAAAAGGCTAAAAGGCTTGTAGAGCAGGGGAAAGATGTTGTAATTCTTCTCGACAGCTTAACAAGACTTACAAGAGCCCACAATGCGATAGTTCCTCCCTCTGGAAAGGTTCTCTCAGGAGGACTTGACGCTAATGCTTTCCACAAACCTAAGAAATTCTTCGGATCTGCAAGAAAGGTTGAGGAGGGTGGGAGTTTGACCATAATTGCCACCTGTCTAATTGATACCGGTTCAAGGATGGATGAGGTAATATTTGAAGAGTTTAAAGGAACTGGAAATATGGAGATAAACCTTGACAGACGTCTTGTTGACAGGAGAGTCTTTCCTGCAATTGATATTACAAGATCAGGAACAAGAAAGGAGGAGCTACTCATTACAAAGGAAGATCTTAATAGGATCTGGGTTTTGAGAAAAGTTTTAAGTCAGCTTAATGAAGTAGAAGCTATGGAGCTTTTGATAGATAAACTTTCAAAGACAAAGACGAACAAAGAATTCTTAGAAATGATGAGTAAAGGGCTTTAAACCGTTAACTGAAACTTTTCTTAGTTTAAAATTTTAGTTCATATTAATTTTTGACATTATTGTTATATTAAAATGTCTGTAATAGCTAACTTTTCAATTATAGTAGCCGTTTTTTTCGACACACTTGACAAAGTTTTTATTTTTTCGTATATTATAATATAGAATACATCACAAACAGGATGGATTTAATGGAGTCGAATTTGGGAAGTGGATTTTTCCCCCATTGCATTGATGAAGATAATAAATCCATAAGCATTTTCTACACTAAATTGAATTAGAGAAAATAAAATGGCAAAGCCGTCTGTTTTATTTATGACAAAGGATGAAGAGCTTACTCGCAAATTCAAAGAATTTTTTTCTTCCGATAGGAATACATATAAATTTATTCCATTTAACAATAGTGAAGAGGCAATATCTATTCTTCAACAGAAGAAGGTAGATGTTTTAATATTGGATATGGATGAGAGTTCAGTGTTTGAAAGTGTTAACCTTCTCAAATTACTATATGAGATTAAACTATGGATCCCTGCGATAGCGGTTCGAGTAAATGGAGATTCATATAATGATGAATTTAAAAAGTTTGGTATTGTAGCCTCTATTGAGAATTTCATACAAGGCGAGGAAATGATAAAAACAATTCAACAAATTGTAGATGGAAATTTGAAAGAGGATAGAATATCAGGACTTAATCTTTCTACAATTCTTCAAGTTATAGAACTCGAAAAAAAAACTTGCATTGTATTTGTTAGGAATGGTTATAAAATTGAGGAAGAAGGAAAAATTTTTTGCAAAGATGGTAAGCTTGAAGACGCTGAGTTAGGAAGTTTATCTGGTATCCCTGCTTTGGAAAAGATTTTTGAAATGGAAAATACTTTGGTCTCGATAAAATATATTACCCATATGCGGAACAAATTAGGAGAGTCAATAAGTAAGATTTTAATGGAGTTAGCTTACAATGAGGATGAAAAATATAGAACTCATAAAGGAGGTTTTAAAATGAATGTAAAAAAATTAAACGAAGCCATTGAGGCTCAGAAAGAGGCTTTAGGTGCGGCTTTACTCTCAACTGACATTGTAATGCTTGAAGATGGGCAGTCAATCGCAGGCTTTAACTCAAACCCAAAAGGATGTGCTCTTTTTTCCCAACTTACCAACACGCTCATTAAGACTATAAAGGATTCTGGCCTTCCATCACTTGGAAAGTACTACCTCTTAGACCTTGTTGAAGACAAAATGATTATTGTTATTTATATGGGCGATTATATTTGGGGAATGCTAATTGACAAAGAGAAAGCACAACTTGGACTCCTCTTGAATATTGTTATTCCGAAAATTGTTGATGCCTTTGAATCTGCTATAGCGTCCTAAAAAGGAGGTTGGCAATGGCTTTAACATTGTTAGCAATAATTAAAATTGTCGAAGAGAGAGCTGGTTTTAAAGGAAGAATGAGACTTGCTGTTATGACCGGTGTAAACAGGATTAAGGCTGGAGAGATACCCGATGATCCAAAAACAGTTGATAAATTCAAAAGAGCAGCAGCTGAAATTCTTGGTGAGGAAATAGATGACAGAGAAATTAAAAAATTAGCTAAATCGGGTACTCTATAAATCTATGAGGAGGATAAACTATGGCAAAGCTATTGTTTGAGCGTAAATTTGATCAGAAGCGTAGAAGACATTATGTTAATGATAACCTTGCAGTCCTTCATTGTCATCATTATGCGACTCTTTTCAGTCAGCTTGCATTAGATGCAAAAGATATTGTTGATGGCACGAAAATACTATATGAGACTATGGAAGATGTTACTGCCGAAATGCTCACCAGCTATTTTACAAAACATAGTGTTAATGATTTAAAAGATCGAATTGAGATAGCATGTCAAATGTTCTCGGCAATGGGTTTAGGTAGAATAGTTCCACTTTCAATAGAAAATTCAGGAGGTGAAATCGAAATGCCTAATTCTCATGTTGACCAGGGCTGGATTAAAAAGTGGGGTAGATACAATAAACCGGTAAATTATATTGGTGCCGGATATATAGCAGGTATGTTCAGGGCAATATTTGATAAGCCGGGACGATTTTATAAAGTCATTGAAACTGAAAGCATTGTTCAAGGTTCTAATGTATCCCGTTTTAAAATTTCTTCTTAAATGGGAGGTTAAAAATGGCTATTAATAGAGAAAAAATTATAAATGATATGTCTAAAGTTACTGTTGAGGCTAATCCAGATGGTTTAATAGAAACTTTTAATGTATTTGTAACTCAGCTTCCTGCAAATTTCTGGAATGATTTTACAAGAAGAATGGTCGAGGCTGTTTCAGACGATATAAAGGATGCGGTAGAGGAGCTCCTGGTAAACGCTGCCCATGAATGTGGTTATCACACAGGGTATGGTATTATAACTTCGAAGGAGTGGGAAGCAGTTGTTGGACCCATGATAGAAAGCACAGAAGATGTTCTACATGGAGCATATGCAGTATTTACTGCATGGGGATGGGCAGATGCTGAGATAGTTGAATTAGTTCCTGGAGAAAGAATGGTTGTTCGTGCTTACGACTACTACGAGGCAGATGTAGCTGAAAATTATCCAGCAAAGAAAACCCCAAGGCTAATGGCTTATATGATTAGAGGTGTAAGTGCTGCATTCATGGATCTTGCCTATGGTGGTCCCTATGACCCGACAGGTAAGACTGGGCTTTATAAATTTAGATGCAAACAAATTAAAGGTATCGAAAAAGGAGATTCTTACGGAGAGTTCGTAGTAGTGAAGGCAGAGGAATACGAAAAGATATAGGTTGATTTTGATTTAAAATTTTAATTTTTTTGTATTTATTAGTTAAGGGATTAAGAGAGATAAGTTGACTTTTCTCATGATTTAAAGATTGAAATAGAGGTTTATTTTGAAAGTAACTAACATAAAAGAGGTAGAAGATTGTATAGAGAGCGGAACCATTTTCGAGTTTTTTTTCGATAAAGAAATAGATAATGAGTTCATTGTTTCATTAGGAAAATTGGGAAGACTTTATTATTATGATACCTTCTCAAAGCCATTTTTCAAAGTAATTACTTTCTCAGGAGTTCAAATAAAGGGCATTTTAGGAGACCCATTTATAAAAGTGTTTTTCCCAAGCACTGACAAAGAGAAGAAAAAAGAAGAATTTGAAAAATTCTTATCTGACTTGCTTAAAAAGTGAGAAGAATAACCCTGGTTTTACCGAAATGGGCATAAAACATCAAAAATAAGAAAACTTTAGTTGTTAAGGCCGTTCTGTTTAGAGCAAATAAAGTATACTATTCTCTTTTAATTATCATTCCAGCGAATTCTCCAGAATATCTTCCATTTTCAACAACAATTTTTCCATTGACAATTACATAGAGAATTCCTGAAGGATACTGATGAGGGTTCTGAAAAGTTGCATTGTCTTTTATTTTTTCATAATCAAAAATGACAATGTCAGCAAAGAAACCTTCCTTTATCATACCCCTGTCTTTTATTCTGAAGACCTCTGCGGGAAGGGAAGTCATTTTTCTTATCGCTTGCTCAAGGGATAATACTTTCTCTTCCCTAACATATTTTGAGATAACCCTTGGAAATGTGCCGTAGGAGCGAGGATGGGGAAATCCTTTTCCAGGGAATTGAATTCCTCCATCTGATGCAATCGATAAATAGGGAAGTTTCATTAGAGCCTTTACATCTTCCTCATTCATCTGTAAAAAGACAGCGCTTGCATCTCCATTTTCAACAATTTCTATTATTAGCTCAGAAGCATCCTTTAATTCAGGACTTTTCCCTTCCATTATAAGAATTTCTTCAAGGGATTTTCCATTGTAATTTGGGTTTTTCTCATAGTTGGCAATAATAATGTTTTTTAACTTATCAATTTTCGATGAAGAGAGCCTTTTCTCTTCAATTTCTCTTTTAATTCTTTCCCTATATTCTGAATTTTTAACTCTTTCCCTGAATTTTTCAATTCCACCTTCAAGGGCGTAGGTTGGAATCATTATGGAAATGTCCGTAGATGTATGAACATATGGGTACAGGTCCATAAATATTTCAACTCCTCTCTTTCTTGCCTCTTCAACAGGATTAATAATCAGCTCCAGTTTTCCCCAAACTTCTTCAGAGCAAAGTTTTATATGGGAAATCTCAACAAGAATTCCACATTCCTCTCCAATTCTTATAGCTTCTTCTATTGCGGACTTTATCATTAAATCCTCATTCCTCATGTGAGTGGCATAAATACCATGGTATTTTGCAACAATCTTTCCTAATCTAATTATTTCCTCTGTTTTTGAGAAAGTTCCAGGGATATATTCAAGACCAGTGGATAATCCAAGGCCACCCGCTCTTAACTCTTCTTCTAATAATTTTTCCATTCTCCTCATCTCCTCTTTAGTTGGTTCGGATTTTCCCTTTCCCGTAACTATTGCTCTTATTGTATTATGCCCAACAAGAGAACCAAAGTTTAAAGATATTTTCTTAGTCTCAAGTTTTTTAAAGAACTCTTTTATGGGAAACTCATGGGAACCACAATTTCCAGCAATAACTGTTGTTACTCCCTGAAAGATATAGTTTTCTGCAGAGGGTCTGAGGAGAATTTTTTCAGTGTGGGTGTGGACATCTATAAAACCTGGAGAAACGATTAAACCATCTGCATTTATTAATCTTTTCCCTTTTTCTTCCTCAATAAAACCTATTTTTTCTATTCTCTTTCCTTTTATTCCTATATCTGCTATGAAAAATGGATTGGATGACCCATCTATTATTCTTCCATTCTTTATGACAATGTCGTAATTTTCACTTTGCAATTTTGATGGAATTAAAATGGAAATTGTAAAAATTATTATTAAACTTTTTAGAAGGAGCTTTTTCAATTCGAAAAAAATTATCCCTTTCGAGGTTTTCCTTTTGGTGGCTCGTTCTCAGTCTCTTCACTTTCCGTTACCAGGGGATCCTTTTTTACTCCTCTATTTGGAGGATAAACACCAAACCTCGACTTATAAATTTCAGCTCCATTTTCTATAACCCAATAGGATTGTTTATAATCCAGAGTTGTTATATCGACCCACCAGTTTCTATCAAAGGCTATCTCAAATATAGAGTTTATATCATACTGGTTTTTATTCAAAATCTTTTCCCATATAATGTCAGGATTTCCATCTCCGTCAGAACTTAAAATTTTTTGGGCAGGAATGTTCTGAATATATGTTAACACATGGACACCAGCTTCCCATTTATTCAGATCATCACCACTCCATACAAAATGCGCGCAGTAAATGTCAAAATAGATCCATGTTAGCATTGGAGCTTCTCCGGAGTAAGCAATTGCTTTACCAGGAAAAAGTTGTCGTGCTTTCCATGACATCCATGAAACAAATCCTAAAAATTCTGTCATATTTCCTGTTCTGTCAGGGTAAGCTTCATTAATTAGCTCAAAAAACACATTGGGGTAAGGATTTAAAATATCTGCAAGATATTTCATGTAAATTTCAAAATATGTTCTGTCTACCCTTTGGGAGTTCCATGGGAGTCCGCCGTAGTTTCCGTCAAATCCCTGAATATTGTTGGAAGGATTAAAGGGATGATAGTACCATGTTTCATCCCATCGGAATGCCAGAGTATCAAGGATACATATATCAACTGTTATGTTATAATATTTTGCCGCATCCATAAACCACTTGAGTCTCTCAGTATATTCTTCCGAGAACTTTGTAAGGTCAAAGATCTTTCTGCTATTTGCCTCTTCCCTCACCACTTTCCATGGAATGTAAGTATTTGGGAATCCACCAAGATATGAATCACCGTATTTATAGGGTGCGTAAAAGTAACTGTAAATTCTGATAAAATTTGCTCCTCTATAGGCGTTTTCACGAAAGTAAGTGTCGATGTCCTTTTTAGAGTATTTCTTGTTTATTAAAAGGTCATATCTCGAGACACCGAAGTAAATTGGTTCTGCACAAATTGCAAAAGCTGAAAAAGCGAAAATACCCAAAATAAATGTTAAAATTATCTTCTTCATCTTCCTCCTATTCTTCCGTTTTTTAATTTTCAGAGGAAATTATAACAAAATTAATTAAAAAAAACAAAATACTTTAAAAGCAAGTCTTTCAAAGCTCTTCAAAATTGATGTTTTTTTTGGTAAAATTTTAACTTCTGGAGGGATGGCCGAGTGGTTTAAGGCGGCGGTCTTGAAAATCGCTTCCCGTTTTATACGGGACGGGGGTTCGAATCCCTCTCCCTCCGCCATCTAATTTAAAAATTTCATTCTTCTCTTTTTGGGGAAAGCACTTATAAAAAGTAATCCAAAAAGGAATCCGCCTATGTGGGCAAACCATGCTACCCCACCCACCCCTACATTTATAATCTGCAGGAAAAACCAGAATATCAGGAAGAAATAAGCTGGAACCTGGATTATTCTTACAATGAAAAAAAGAAATACAAAAGTGTGAATTTTTGCATAGGGGTAGAGCAAAAGGTAAGCCCCAAGGATTCCTGAGATAGCTCCTGATGCTCCAATAAGGGGAATTGTGGAATTTGGGTAGAATATTATGTGAACGAAAGAGGCTGATATTCCTGAAAGTAAATAAAAGATTGTGAATTTGATTGAACCAAGGAAATCCTCAACATTATTTCCGAAAATCCATAAATAAAGCATATTTCCTGCTATGTGGAAAAAATCTCCGTGCATGAAAAGAGATGTGAAAAGGGTTAGGGGAGGAGAGATTCTGAAAGGGAGAGAGACAAAATGGGTAATTTCATAGGGGATTAAACTCATTTGTTTTATATAGTATGTAAGCCCATTGGGAGAAAAAAACTGATAAAGGAAGACGAAAACATTTGCAATTATTAAAGATAATGTGACGAAAGGGAATTTTTTAGTTGGGTTTTCATCTTTCAAGGGGATGAACATTTCCTTTTTTCTCCATAAAAATAGATTTTATAATATCAGAGCATGGAATAAGTGTCAAAAAGGATTTTCAATTAGGAGATAAAATTTAACTAAATTTATATTTTTGATAGAATAAACTATTGGAGGTAAATATGGGTTTTTATAAGTATCTCCTTTTACTTCTTTTGCCTTTGTTCCTCTTTTCGAGGTTGAAGGAGGAAAAGGCTGATATTGTAATCTTGAATGGGAATATTTATACTCTCGAGGAAGAAAAACCGCTGGCAGAGGCGATTGCAATAAAAGATGATAGGATTTTTATGTTAGGTTCAAATGAAAAGGTTAGGGAGACAATTGGAGAAAACACTTTAGTTTTTGATATCCAAGGGCGGACTGTAATTCCTGGCTTAATCGACGCCCATGTCCATTTCTTCTCCTACGGTTCTTCTCTAAAAGAGTTAAATTTTGTTGGAACAAAAAGCATCTCTGAGATTCTTGATATTGTTAAAAGGAATATTTCTAATTACAAGCCTGGTGAATGGATAATAGGGCATGGATGGGACCATGAGGACTGGGAGAAAAAGGAATTTCCTACATATAAGGAAATATCTGAAATTACACCGGAGAACCCTGTTTATTTTACAAGGGTAGATGGACATGCAGGATGGGCTAACAAAAAGGCAATGGAAATCGCAGGAATTAGCAAAGAAACAAAGGACCCCCCTGGAGGAAAGATAATAAGGAACAGCTCAGGAGAGCCCACAGGAGTTTTTATTGATTCGGCACAAAATCTTATAGAGAAACATATACCTGAGAGAACAAAGGAGTGGAAGAAAGATGCTATTCTCAGAGCTCAGGAAGAGTGCATTAAATTGGGATTGACAGAAGTTCATGAGGCAGGGACTCCTGAGGAGATAATAGAGATTTACAGGGAGTTGATAAAAGAGGGAAAGTTGAAAATTAGAATTTATGCAATGCTCAGTGGAGAGGAACATTTTCAAAAGTATAGGAACAAACCTCCAATTATAAGAGAGGGTGGAAAACTTACAATAAGAGCTTTAAAACTATTTATGGATGGAGCTCTTGGCTCAAAGGGTGCTTATCTTTTTGAGCCTTACTCCGACGACCCCCAAAATTCTGGTTTACTTCTCATGGATGAAAATAAACTCTATCAGATAGCGAAATCCGCCCTTGAGAGTGGTTATCAAGTTTGTGTCCACGCAATTGGAGATAAAGCCAACTTTTTGGCTTTGAATGCCTTTGAAAGGGCTATAAAGGAGACAGGTGTAAAGGATCACAGGTTGAGGATTGAGCATGCTCAGGTAGTTAGAGTGGAAGACATGAAAAGATTTTCAGAATTGGGAGTAATTCCATCAATGCAACCTACCCATGCGACATCAGATATGTACTGGGCGGAAAAAAGGCTCGGTGCTGAGAGGGCAAAGGGAGCCTATGCTTGGAAATCAATAATGAAAAAGGGTGCAAAGATTGCTGGTGGATCTGATTTTCCTGTAGAGAATCCCAATCCCCTCTGGGGATTTTTCGCTGCTATTACAAGATTTGATCATAAAGGATGGCCTGAAAGTGGATGGCATCCTACTGAGAAAATGACAAGGGAGGAAGCCCTTAGATGTTTTACAATAAATGCTGCCTATTCTGCTTTTGAGGAAGATTTTAAAGGAACATTAAAAGAGGGAAAATTTGCTGATCTTGTTGTCCTTTCTAAGGATATAATGACAATTTCCGAGATGGAAATTCTCAAAACAGAAGTTTTAATGACAGTTATTGGAGGAGAGATCGTTTATTCGAAACTTCAACCGATAAAATAGAATTTAGACTTCTAACCCTTTTAGTTTCTTCCATTCGATAGGATCAAGGGGAACATTTATCTTCATTTTTCTCATCTTCCATTTGAAATAGGGATATGCAAGAAGTCTCAATATTTTCATTTCCCACTCATAAAGATAATATTTAAAGTCATGTTTTACTAAATATTTTGCATCAACAGGAAGAACGACAAGACTAACTTCTATATTAGGAACAACCCCAATTGGAATGTTATTTTTTCTGCAGGAGTTATAAACATGTTGAAAAACAAGGTACATATCCTCATAGGATGGTGATGGAAAATCTTCCATATCTGCACCTAACAAAGGTCTGAAAATACAAACAGTAGGGAATGCTCCAATCGAGGTTATGTAGTCTATTGCTTTGAGAGTATCTTCGATGGGTTCAACTCCTGCAATTATCTCTCCTGAAACCTTTCCTTTCATCATTTTTTTGCAAGCATATTCAAGATTTTCAAAGAAGGTCTTTTGACCAACTAATTTATATTTGCCAGGAAGGTATTTCTCAAAATATTCAGGATTATGAAATTCGTAACAGAAAGAGAAATGGTCTGTTCCAAGATCAAGGAGCCAGTCAATTTTCCACAGCTCTTTCGTAGGGATAAATTGTAAGCCCACAAGAACCCCCACCTCTTCTTTCAACGCCTTGACATAAGGCGCCATTATATCAGGATCTTTTCCACTACTATAACCCGTATTTAGATGAACAAATGTTATTTTTGACTCTTCCTTTGCCTTCAGAGCTACTTCAACAATATCCTCCACCCTTTTATCTGCAACCTCGTTAACCCCAACATTGAGCCCTGTTGTGCAGAATTTGCAATTTAAAGGGGGGTCATGATACCAGAATCCACAAGAATTTGAAACATATATTCCAAGATAAGTTCCTTGAAGAACCCCGATCTTAGACATTGGAATTCCAGAGGATGTTTTTTCATTGTACCATTTTGGTTCCTGGGGAATTTTGACAGGGTATTCGAAGGAGTTCCTTTCATCAAAGACTAAATATTCATTACCTTTTTTGCGAAGAATGTAAGGTGAATTCTGGGCAAAATCCTCTTCCACAGGAATGTTTGTCCACAAATCTTTTAAATTTCCTGGTATAACAAGTTCCAATCCACTTCCGAGTCCAGCCCTTGTTCTTGCGAAGAGTCTTGCATCCTCTTCGAGGGTGCAACTCTCATCTATTCTTATCCCTTTACATAGTAAATCAAGTTGAAGTTCTCCAGGATTAAGCTTCCTCATAGATTCCTCCTATTCAGGGATATCAAAAGGGAAAGACCTTTTAAGGTTTGAAGGCCTTTTCTCAGGTGAAAGTCCAGAAACAAGAAAATCAATCCATTCCCTCAATTCTTTTTCTTCTGGGTTTAATGTTGGTAAAACAACACCATAGCTAAACCTGTCAATGCTATGGGGAACTGTGCTAACCTTGTAAAAGAAGATTACAGGTTTACTCTCTTGATGAAAGAATATCTTTAGTCTTCCTCTGTTGGGTTTTCCCTTTATTAGATTCTTTACACCGATCTCCAGGTCTTTTTTTGCTGTGTCAATCCAGAATTCTTCATTAGAACTCTCTATTTTCGTCAATAAATTTTCGATAAAAGAACCCTTTTTTTTCCATACTTCCAATTTTTCCTTTACCTCTTTTTTATCCTTTTCAACTATCATAGAGTATTTTATAAAAAAATGACCTTTTATTCAAACTCCTTTACTTCTTTAACTATTTGTGTTAATATACATTCTTCAGATGAAAATTTTAAGGAGGAAAAGTGGACTTAGAAAAAGAAAGTAAACAAAAACTTATAGAAAAATTTGGTATCCATTCTAAAGATACTGGCTCTGCCGATGTTCAGATTGCCATTCTTACCAAGAGAATAAATCATCTTACAGAGCATCTTAAGATTCATAAAAAGGATTATCACACAAAAATGGGTTTGTTAAAGTTGGTTGGAAGAAGGAAGAGATTGATGGAATATTTGAAAAGGGAAGACCCCAAGAGGTTCGCTTCCCTTGTAAAAGAACTTGGAATTAAGGGTTGAAACCCTTTAGGGAGGGAATTGTGCCAGAAATAGTAGAGACGGAGTTAGGGGGGAGAAAACTTTCTATAGAAGTCGGATCAGTTGCAAAACAGGCAAACGGCTCTGCCCTTGTCCGTTATGGAGAGACCGTTATGCTTGTTACAGCTACCTCAAAGGAAGAGCCCAATGAAGAAACAGATTTTCTTCCACTGATAGTAGATTATAGGGAAAATACCTATGCTGCTGGAAAGATTCCTGGCGGCTTTTTTAAAAGGGAGGGTAAGCCCTCTGAAAGAGAGATTCTTGTTAGTAGACTTATTGACAGACCCATAAGACCCCTTTTTAAACCTGGCTACAATTATGAAACCCAGATAGTGGCTCTTCTTCTTTCAGCTGATCTTGAAAACGAGCCAGACACCCTTGGAATCATAGGTGCTTCCACAGCCCTTCTTGTTTCAGAGATTCCCTTTGAGAAACCAGTGGCAGCAGTTAAAGTTGGAATTATAAATGGCGAGTTTAAGTTGAATCCAACAATTGAAGAGTTAAAATCGAGCATTCTTAATTTAGTTGTTGCAGGAACAGAGGAGGGGGTTGTAATGATAGAAGCCGGAGCAGTAGAGGTTGACGAAAAAACAATTGTAGATGTTATCAGATTTGCCCATCCATATAT
>Ga0185342_1000368_pt1 | contig 23339 bp, 21 predicted proteins | sample ConPoolayeEmetaG_FD_128045 | JGI IMG/M metagenome (GOLD analysis project Ga0185342, IMG submission 128045) | Hot spring microbial mat communities from California, USA to study Microbial Dark Matter (Phase II) - Cone Pool mat layer E metaG... ...
AAATTATATATCAGGAATTTATATGAAAATCCTAGAAGATATGCTGAAGTCTGAGAATAGAAAAGAACAGCTCAAAAAGATAGCTAAGAAAGCGCATAGAGATTTCGAGGTTTTTATCCTATGGCTGTTCTCAAAAAGAGAGATGCACGGATACGAACTGATAAGCCTGCTTTCAAAGGAGGATTCTTTCGACAAGACAGCAACAGCGGCGTTGATATATCCCCTGTTGAGTGAGATGAGTAGGAAGGGATTGCTGAGATGCAGAAAAACTCGTACAGGAAGGCGGATTAAGAAAGTCTATTCAATAACTTCGAAAGGGATGAAGGGATTGAAAACTGCGAAGGAGCGCTTCCGCCGAAGAAGCCTGATGAGAGAATTTCTTAAGGAGATGTTAAAATGAAGGATGCGAAGAGAGAGGTATTGAAACTTGAAAATGTATCAAAAACCTACGAGATGGGGGAAGGATTACTTGTAAGAGCACTTCGCAATGTCAATCTTAGCATTTATGAGAAGGAGTTTACATGCATCCTTGGTCCAAGCGGTTCAGGTAAATCTACGCTTCTCCACATTATGGGACTGCTCGATCGGCCAACCGAGGGAAAGGTCTACATAGATGGAAAAGACACAACAAAGATGAGCGAAGAGGAGCAGGCAAGGATTAGAGGCCAGAAGATAGGCTTTGTTTTTCAGGCATACAACCTTGTTCCATCTCTAAGGGCTTGGGAGAATGTCGCCCTCCCTCTTATAATTCAAGAAGTACCTGCAAGCGAAAGAAGGGAAAGAGCCATCAACGTATTAGAGGAGCTTGGTATGGGTGATAGACTGGACCACTATCCATCGCAGCTGAGCGGTGGTCAGAGACAAAGAATTGCAATAGCCCGCGCATTGATAACAGACCCGGCAGTTATGCTGGCAGACGAGCCAACAGGAAATCTTGACTCAAAATCAGGGGAGGAAGTTTTAACTGCATTTAAAGAGCTTCACAAGACAGGAAGGACGATTGTTATAATTACGCATGATGAGAGCATCACGCGAATAGCGCATAGGATAATTCGAATAAAGGATGGTGCTATAATTGAAAATAACTCAAAAAGGTGATAGGAAATGAAAATACTGAATATTTTGCTTGCGTTGTTGCTTGTCGGTATTGCTTTTGCTGACATTTCGGTGACGAATTATGCAGCATCTCAGGAAAGTTTCAAACCAGGGGGCCAGGGTTATATTACCCTAACAGTCACAAACCCAAGCATTGGCGCTGGAAAGAGTATGACAGGTGTGCTCGCGTCAATTACATCGCCCCCTGAATTAACCATGAGTTCCTCTCAATTCATAGGAGACATAGAAACAGGAGGTTCCACTGTCATCACAATTCCATTTAGGATAAAGGACAACGCAAAGAGTGGTGTATATTCAATAGCAGTTCGGGTAAGCGGATATAGTGAAGAAAGGGCGGAAGGCAGTCAAAGCTTTTATTCAAGGACCGTTTCCGTACCAATCAAGATACTAAACCCACCGTTCTTTTCAATATCCAGCAGTCAGAATACCCTTACCGGTCTAGATGATGTAAATTTCACAATTAAGAATGACGGTGGCGTTGCAACCGATTTGCGGATTTCTATTAATGGAACTGGCGGTGTTGCGCTATATGGCGTTAATCAGATTTATGTCGGCCGAGTTGAAAATCTCTCCTCTTTTATGACAACGTTAGATTCGAGGAATGTTGCTGATGGGCCGCTTGACGTTCCGCTCTATTTGAACTACTACGATGAGCTTGGGAATCCAAAAAGCGAAACTGTTTACGTGCGGGCAACAGTAAAGAAAGCAGCATTAGACCTTCTTTTCATTCAGGATGAAAGAATAGTAACGAGAAAAGAGAGCGCATTTTCCTTAAGGGTGAAGAACAATGGAAACTCTTCACTGAACGATGTTAAGATAACCTTCCTGGGCCAAACATTTAGATTAAAGGATAAGAATGAGTTGAATCTTGGCAGAATCCCTTCTGGCGGGGAGTCGTCTGCTTCCGCTGTTGTTTTTGCAGACCTTTCACCAGGTCTTAATCATGTACCAGCAAGGATATCTTGGGTAGAAAAGGACATAACAAAGGAGCAGGAGATAACAATCCCATTAACGATAACATCAGATGCAGATGTTGGTATTTACATAGAGACAAAGCCAGCACCCCTTGAGGTTGGAAGGGAGCATACCCTCTCTGTGCTTGTTTCAAACCTCGGTTCGTATGCGATAGATAATGTTGATGTTGAAATAAGTTCAGATGTTCTAAGAAGCCTTGACATAACGAACAAGCAGTACATAGGCAGTCTTGCAAAGGACGATTTCAGCACAGTGCAATTCAAAACGAATGTGCGAAATGATATTGCGCCAGGAGATTACTCTATGAGCATAAAGGTTCGCTACAGGGATCAATCTGGCGAATGGGTAACAAAAACCATCTCACAACCGATAACCATCTACCCGCCAACAACCAACAACTCCGGGAGTGCGCTTCTTTATGTTGGCGTATTCGCGATTCTTGTAATCGCTGTCTGGTACTTCTTCCTAAGGAAAAAACCTAGGGCGTAATTGTTGGTAATTCCATGAATCTGCTCGACATGGTTGCCTACTCGATTAATGCGCTCCGGTATAGCAAGATTCGTTCTTGGCTTACCATATTCGGTATTGTTATTGGAATAGCAGCCATCGTCATCCTTGTTGGCGTTGTGCAGGGACTGAAGGAAAATATAGCGTCAGAGTTGAGGGTGTTTGGGTCTAACACAATCATAGTAACACCGATAAGCACTACTGGAGGGGCTGTTGGAACTGCAGCGATGTCATTCATGCCAACGAAAGGACGGCTTTTTATGACCGACTACGAAAGGGTTAAGCGAGTTGGCGGAATAGATTATATAACACCTGCTATAAGTAACAGAGCGACAGTAAGATACAAGAACGAGGAGATGACCGCCTCCATAATGGGTGTGGACTCTGATGCATTTACCCATATAGTAGCTACCCTAGAGATAGAAGAGGGGCGCTTTCTGACAGGGAGTGATAGGAAGGCTGTTGTTATCGGAAACAACATAGCGAAAGAGCGTTTTAATACCGATATTGGTGTCTCCTCCCCACTTTACATTGAAGGGGAAAGATATACAGTGGTTGGCGTCCTTAAGAAGACAGGAACCTCATTCGCGAACCTCGATGATGTTATCATCATACCGTTTGAGGAAGCGCAAGATCTTTTTTCCAGCACGTTGGCAAAGGACGAGATAACAGGAATAAGGCTTGCTGTAAAGGAAGGGGAGGATGTTGAGGAGATAGCGGATGAGATAAACACTGCTCTCCTTGCCTCCCACCATGTTGCAGAGGAGGAAAAGGATTTCAGCGTGATCACTCCTAAATTTATAAACGAGCGGCTGGAGAGTGTAACAGGCACCCTCACGATATTCCTAGGTGCTATAGCAGCAATTGCACTTATAGTAGGAGGAATTGGAATCTCAAACACAATGTTCATGGCAGTCCTAGAAAGAACAAGGGAGATAGGGGTGTTAAAGGCAGTCGGAGCAGAGAAGACTGAGATAGAAAGACTCTTCCTCGTCGAAAGCGCGCTCATAGGGGCTATCGGCGGCTTTCTCGGTCTTTGTATCTCTTTTCTTCTGATCCAATTAATAACTGCCTTAGGTGTTCCTGCTGTCTTTATTTGGTGGGTTGCAGTTGGTGCTCTTATCTTTTCAGCATGTGTCGGTATCTTGGCTGGTTTTTTCCCTGCGCATCAGGCAGCAGCACTAGACCCGGTCGAAGCATTGAGGTATGAATAATGAACCTGTTAGACGTCTTTGCGTATTCCGTACGAAGCCTTCGGTCATCCTCCCTACGTTCTATGCTGACAGTAATAGGCGTTGTCGTGGGGGTTATAACAATTGTTGTTATAGCATCGATAAGCGAGGGGGTACAGAGAGAGATAACACAGCAGTTGGAATCATTCAAACCAAATATGATGATAGTAATTCCAATTAACTTGGAAGGGAGTGCTAGAAGCTTTACTGGTCCGATAAGCGCAGCTACAGGGAAGCTTTATCAAAGGGATGCGGAAGCGATATCTGCAATTCCAGGAGTTAGATCAATAGGCCGTGCAAATTACGGCAGAGTGCCCATTACATTTAAAGATAAGGGTGTGATAGCGCCTGTCTACGCTATAGATAGGAGTTACTACGATCAATACTCGGACTATTTTAAGATAGGCGAGGGAAGGATGTTCGAAGACTGGGAAAAACACGTTGTTGTTCTTGGAAATGATGCAGCAAAGAAGATGTTTGGCAGACAGGAGGTAAGAGTAGGAAACGTGATAAAGATAAACGGTATAGACTATCGTGTTGTTGGTGTTCTCGAAAGGATAGGCACCTCTCTTTCGGAACAGGATGATAATGTAATCTTCGTTCCGTTTGATGATGGTAATGAGCTTTTCGGAGGTCAGCTTGCAAAAAACGAGATCTTCATGATTTCTATAGAAGCAGATGAAGGAGCAGATATTCAAGAGATAAAGGAAGCCATAGAGAGAAAGCTGATTGCCTATCATAAGACAACCGCGGATGAAAAGGACTTTAGCGTTATGACGGCAGATTACATAAAGGAGACGGTCGGTTCTATCCTATCCATACTGAATCTTTCTCTCTTAGCCGTAACTATAATTGCTTCCATTGTTGGTGGAATAGGGGTTGCAAACACAATGTTCATGGCAGTCCTAGAAAGAACAAGGGAGATAGGGGTGTTAAAGGCAATTGGAGCAACAGAACGCGACATAACGTCAATGTTCATAATCGAAAGCGGGATAATCGGACTGCTTGGTGGAGTCATAGGTCTTCTTATTGGAATTGGGTTGCTTGAGGTTGCTGGACTTTTTGCAGTTCCGTTTTGGGTAAGGTTAAGAGTGATTGCGCTTGCTTTTGTTTTCTCAGCAGTGATAAGCGTTGTTGCAGGATATGTACCAGCCAGGCAGGCTGCTAAGCTTGATCCTGTCGAAGCGCTAAGAGGATAGAGCAAGAGAATAGATTGGTATTTATGACTTTGTCGATTAATTGAAAAACAATTATCATTCTTTTGATAATTTTTTCCAGGCAGAATAGCCAAGTTTTTCGGTTCCATCAAATTTGATCAGTCCTATTGAATCATTTTCGTTCAAGTCATGGAGCCAAGACCAACCAAATAGATAGAGATTTACTCCTCTATCGCGCGTAAGTCGTCCGGTTGCATCTTTGATAAAATCCGCTTGCGCCCGTTCTCCCCCAAATACATCAAGCGATGGCCAGGCGATTTCGCTGAAGCCGAACGGTTTTCCAGGCATGTAATCTGCAGCTTTGGAATAATAATCTTCTGGAATCATTGAAGGATCGGTCTTACCAAGCGCATAAGGATAGCTCGTAAAAACTAAGAGATCCATTTTATTCTGGTCAAATAAGCGAAGAACTTTTAAGTCTGCTTCGCGATTTTCTGAAACAATCTCTCTAGCAAAAACACAGAACACCTTTGTTTCTGGAGATATTCTTTTTACTTCATCGTATATTTCTTCGTAAAGAGAAACATAATTTCTAAATCCGTTTGGTCCATCTTCACCATATTTTTCATACCATCTGTTAACTTCATTTCCAAGAGATAAATATCGCGGATGAGAGGCCCTTACGACATCAATCGCAGCCTTTTTATATGCTGCCCTCCAAGCAGGATCGCTTAAGGTTGCATTTGTCATTCCCGGTGGCGTGGCGAGAGTTAATCCACTGTCTATAAATGATAGATGAATTATCGGAAACATCCCGTTTCCACGTGTGAGTTGTTTGACAAAGGTTTGTCCCCAACTTCCGCTTAAATCATCTGCAAGGTTGTAAAAGGGAGTTGGTCTGCCCCATACAGGAACGAATTCTGAGTACTGCGCAGCTTGTGCATACGCTTGGTCGAATGTTTGCCCTTTCGCAGTTGAGGGAAGCACTCCCATAAAAAATCCCCTTTGTGGGAGTTGTGGAGAATCTTCAGGGGCAATAGTTTCTGGCATTGCTGGCTTTGATTCAGATTCAGAAGAAGTTATTTCTTTTTTTGTGCATCCGCTCATTAATATAACTGCAATTAAAATTATTACACAAAAGACAGTCACTCCAAAAATTTTTGCGTTCATCTTTTCCATAATTTCACTTTTATTTTTATATCATCAGTAAATTCGAAAGTGAATAAAAAACAGTCGGTTGGTTTGAACGACGATTCGTTCAAAGCCTATCATCTTTCCTGAAGAGAAAGATGACGGTTGGAAAATTTATCGATCCTAGCGTTCAGCGCTTTCATTATAAAAGATGTTCAGATTCACTGGCCCACTCGCTTCAGTTAATTTTTTTATTCAATTCATTAATCATATGCGGCATTACGTTCTCCTTAATATCGATCCATCCGAGGCTCTTGAAATGATGGTAGAAATTAAAGAAAAGCCATCTAAAGTTTAACTTTAGTCACACTAAAATTAAAGTGTAGTTTAACTTCGGTAAGATTTATTAATCTGTGCTGCGTAAATACATCATGTACATAGAGCGCGAAATAAAGGAAAAATTCGAATCTGTCTCGAGGGTCTATAATATAGTTGCTGTAGTCGGGCCGAGACAGGCAGGCAAGACGACCTTCTTAAAAGAAAGGATAAAGGGGCTAAATGCTTCCTACGTCATGCTGGACGACCCTGATGCTCGAAGGCTTTTCAACGAGGATATCAAAAAGTTCGAAATCCAGTATATTAAAGGCAGAGAAATCACAGTGCTCGACGAGGTTCAGTATGGGAATGACGCTGGCAGTAAGTTGAAGTATCTCGCAGACAAAGGATGCAGGATCTGGGTAACATCATCTTCCCAAACAGTACTTAGCAAAGAAGTGCTTTCTTGGCTCGTCGGGAGGGTTACACTGCTGAAGCTTTATCCATTCTCCTTCAGTGAATTTCTAAGGGCGAAAGGACAGAAGGAAACTGTTGCGGAGATTACAAAAAGGAACGTCTGGGAGCACGCAGTATATGGTAGCTATCCAAGGGTTGTATTAACAGAAGATACTGAGATGAAACTGACCTTACTGAGAGACCTTTACACCACAATGGTGCTAAAGGATGTGGCGCAGACATTTTCTATAGCCGATATACGTTCGCTTGAGGAATTCTCAAGATACCTCTCTAATTCGATAGGAAATGTCCTTGTTTATGAAAAGGTAGCAAGTGAGATGAAACTCTCTTTTCAGACAGTTAAAAAATACTTGGACGCGATGGAAAAAAGCTATTTTATAACGAGGGTGCAACCGTTTTTTACAAACAAATTAAAGGAGATTACAAAACAGCCGAAGGTATATTTTGTTGATACTGGATTGAGGAATGCAATAGCTAACAGGTTTCCAAATTCTCTGAAGGAGGAAGGAAAGTTATTTGAGAATTATGTATTGACTGAGATTTTGAAGCTCGGCTTTCAGGTAAAATACTGGCTGACAAAAACAGGGCTTGAAGTGGATTTTATTGCAGAAAAGAATGACCTCATAATTCCAGTTGAGACAAAAATAAGTGCATCTCCAGAAAAGATAGAAAGAGGTCTGAGATCGTTCATAGATAAATATAAGCCAAAGCTCGCAGTTGTTGTTTTCTATGAAGGAACATCAGGAGAACTTATGGTAAACGGTTGCCGTGTGATATTCACAGACATTTATGGATTTTTAGGATTGACGAACGAATTAAAATCTTCCATTTGAATTTCTTTCATGCGAATAAAATTGTTCATAAACAAATCAATCCACGAGAATGCTGCTTACTACTATGAGCTAGCAAAGAAAGCGAGGAAAAAGGCAGAAGGCGTAGAGAAGGCAATTGAGGAGACGAAAAAGGAAATCGAAAGGACGAAAGCCAAGAAAGAAGCAAAGAAGGTCAGAATAAAGCGCGAGAAGGAATGGTTTGAGAAGTTTCATTGGTTCTACACATCTGGAGGGAGGCTTGCGATAGGCGGAAAGAATGCGCAGCAAAATGACATCGCTGTTAGGAAATACATGACAGATAATGACTTGTTCTTCCATGCAGACATTCAAGGAGGCTCTGCAGTGATACTGAAGGATGGAATGAAGGCAAGCGAAGAGGAGTTGCTCGAAGCAGCCCAGTTTGCAGCAAGTTTTTCAAATGCATGGAAGAATGGAAATGCAAGCGTTGATGTCTATGCTGTACGAAAGGAGCAACTCTTAAAAGCGGTCTCCGGTGGTTTTGTCCAAACAGGCGCATTCGCAATAACTGGAGAGAGAAGATGGTTCAGAGGTACAAAGCTTGGGGTGAAGGTTGGCATCGGAGAAAATGGAGCAGAAATCCTGCCAGAGCGCTCAAAGAAAATACTTAAGGAAGAGCTCCTGCTTGTGCCATCAACAGGAGGAAAGGAAAAGGGAGAGATCGCACGGGAAATTGCAAAGCGACTAGGCATAGATGTTACTGAGATTCTAGAAATAATACCAAATGGAAAGAGCAGGATTACTTACAAATAGGCGCTGGTGCGACGATCCTTCCATCCCTACCAGCAAAATCACAGTTTAGCTTTTTCGTTTTCAAAAATAAGGTGAGAAGAAGAATCAGCGCATCGAGTTCATCCTGAGTTGCACTTGCAGGAGAAGGAAAACCAAATCTTTTCAGTAGCCTGCAGATCGCCATCTTATCTTTTCTTGGAACACCAAATCTATCGTAGCTTGCACCAGGGAACCCTTCAAAGACCTTTATGCCAAGTTGCTCAAATTTTTTCTTCAAAGCCATTCCACGCTTTGTGAGCATTCTCATCGGACCAAGTGTTATTGGAAAGAAGCGGATCCCTTCCTTTCGCAGAAGTAAATCACACTCTCGAAAGTGGTGCCTACTTCGTTCTTCTATACTTTTCCTTCCCTTAGGAAGCGTAAGCGGAGCATCTATTATCGCTTCCTTTACTTTATATTTTTTTGCGAGTGCGAGCAGCTCTTCATCTTTGTGCGCAACGCCAAATTCGAATATTTTGTGGCTGAGGATTGCCCAGCCAGTTCGCCTTCTCTCGCTTCCTGCGAGGTCGATTCCCATCAGAGAGCGGGACAACATATAGAACCATCGAATATAGAAATTTTTAAGTTGAATCTAATTTAGCTTCAAGATCTGTACGGCCTTCTCAGAATCCAAGACCAACAAAAAAAATGGGCCCGCCCGGAATCGGACCGGGAATCTTTACCGTGTCAGGGTAACGTCTTAACCATTCGACTACAGGCCCAAGATTTCGAATTATGTAATGAGCAGAAAAGTTTAATAATTCTCAGAAAATGCGAACTTTGCCGAAGACTATTCTGTTTGTAATCTCAGTTATCTCTTCGAGATGCCTATCGACATTATAAGATATCTTATCTTTTATCTTTTCAAATTGTTCTTTTTTCTTTGTTAACACCGAAACAGAAGCGACCTTTGGTTGGTCTATCGGTTTTCCTATTTCAGAAAGAATGGCTATGTTTACGTTCTCTACTTCGTTATGTTCTTCTGCTATTTCATAAGCCATTTCGGTTGCTACAATCGAATATATCTTACCAACGTGATTTACAGGATTCTTCCCAGCAGCTGCTTCGAGCGACATCCCCCTAAACGGTGTTATAAGTCCATTTACCCTATTCCCTCGACCAACGCTTCCGTCATCACCCATCTCAGCGCTCGTGCCACTAACCGTAAGGTAGATCGATTTGTTTTTTATATCATCAGCCATATTTAAAGAAACACCAACCTTCCCTCCAACAATCCTTTTAGCAAATTTCGTTATGTCCTCCAACACCTTTTCTTTCTGTTCAACATACTCATCAATGTCATTTATGTATCTGGAAACAAATGCAACTGCAACTGTAAGCTTTATATCGTCGTCTTGTCTCATCCCCATGACCTTTATATCCTCCCCAACAAATGGTCTTGCAGTTTTGTATTCATCTGAGTTAAGATAGCTCTCGATATTAAGAACAAGCCTTTCCAAACCGTCGAGTGGAGCAAAACCAGTCCCTATACTCGTATCATTTGCAAGAGGAACCTTCTCACGCCTTGAAATCAAAGAAGCAAGTTCAGCCGAACCAGCTGAGATCCGGGACTCTATTTCAATGTCAGATTCGACGTCGAGATGCCTTACAGTATTCTTAAGATATCTTTTGGCAGCCTCGATAGCTATGTCCGATACTGGTATCTTTCTACCTTCCAATTCTCCAGCAGCCCTACCACTTAACAAAACGTATATAGGTTTAATGAATGCTCCACCACCAAAATTAACCTGAGTAGCACCCCCACATATCTGCCCCTTATCTACATTGTGGTGGAGTATTCTTCCAAATTCCTTTATGTATTCCTTGCTGAGGCTTTTGCTTACTTCTTCCATTATTCCATCTATAAGAGTATCTGGATGTCCAAGACCCTTTCTTTCAACAAGTTCGACATTTCGCTTAAAAGGTGGAAGACATTTTTCCATTTCAACAGTAATATTCCTCTTTGGCATGATATCAACAATTACTCAACAGTAAATCTTATAATAGCAACCAACAAAATGGCTGAAAGGAAGAACAACGGTGCGCAGTCTTCGTTCAGGGAAGACCCATTCTCCTCTACTACCACTACAAATGTTTTTCTGTCGTTTGCACCATTTATTGAAGCCATAATAGGAAGCGTATACATATAACCTGGAGAAAACATAGAAGAATTTAGTCTATGTTGCAATTGGATCTTGCCGTTCGGTTCGATGAGCAATAGTTCGCTGACCTCATCACCGTAACCATCCGGCGCTATAAATTGATATCTACCATATTCATAGTATGGTCTTTCGTTTTTGATTTCAGTTATTACCGTATATGTTCTATTTTCAAAAGATACATCTATAGATAATCCCTTCGGCTCATTTTCAATCGAAATCACAGTTATTCTTAGAGGTATGGAGTTAATATTAAGCAATTCATCATCAGCAACAAAACGATCATAATCACTAATTTGATCACTGCCGTAAGATACAATTATGTGGCTGCTCTCAAGTACGCCTGCCTCGCCAAAGGTGGGGTCAAGTGGCAGCCATCCATATCCCGGTATGTATCCTTCCACCCAAGCGTGCGGTTGCCACTCTTTTGTCATAACATACCCGTTTACATATCTTGTTCTGATTCCTAAAGAGTTAAGCATAGATATTAGAAGATGGGCGTATGCTGTGCAAACACCCCTTCTTTCAACAAAGACTGTTTTTGCATCAACCTTTTTTTCAAAATAAGATATATCGTATTCGATGTTTTTATGTACCCATGCTGTTTCATTCCTGATAGTTCCAAGCGTAGATTTTTCATCAGCCAACTCAGCAGCCTTTTTAGCGATCTCTTCGTTCCATTCAGTTAATACAGTTGGTGTTATGCTTTCTCGCACAAGAGGAGGATCTTCGCTTATATAAGAACGATAATCTACTACAATTGTAGCGTTAGCAGCGAGTAGAATACTACCATTCCTGAGCTTTCCCTTATAAATTACATGAATCTCGCCATCATCATCGCTTGTGATTTCCATCTCTGGTTCTGTTTCTATTGAAACAACCCTTTGGTTCGAACCGTTCGTTATCAATATCCCCTCAAACTCTGCAGTACATGTTGGATTTGTCGGGCAAACCAACAACCATTTCTTTTCAACCGTCATTGTAGCGGGGCCGTAGCCCCCATTAGCAAACGATAAAGAAAGAATGAGAATCGCAACGAGGGCATATAAAAACAAATTCTTCATCCTTTTAGCCCCTTAACCTTTTCATATGCATTACTCTTTTTTCTATCAGGTGTTTTGTTCCTATGTCCCTCCTATGCCAGACAGGTCCGCTTACAGCGCCGCACCCAATCTCTGCTATTCGTTCTGCTTCTTCTATTTCATCAGCTACTCCAAGAATACCAAAAGAACGAGAAGACGTGGTATATATTCTTCCATCTTTTTCATAAACTGACGCGTAGTAGATTTTTGCGCCAAGTCTGTTTATCTTATTCTCATCGATGAAAACCTCTGCATCCCTTTTTGCACTTTCTGGGTATCCTTCTGGGACAAGATATTTTACAACGGTACATTTGTTTTCGAATTCAACCCTGCCAAGTTTCCCATTAGCTATCCTCTCAAGGACAGAGGGGAAGGAATCCTTCATAAGCGGAACAACATTCATAGCTTCCGGGTCGCCAAAACGCGCGTTAAATTCAATAACCTTTACTCCATCTTTTGTTGCCATAAATTGCCCGTACAATACACCCTTATACACCCATCCCTCTCTTTTCATCGCACCAATCGTCTGTTTCATTATGTCCGCGGCGGTTTCGATATCAGATTTCTGAAGGAATGGAAGAAGCTCTCCAGTAGAATAGGAACCCATTCCACCGGTGTTTAATCCTCTATCGTCCTCAAACGCCCTTTTATGATCTTGAACAGGGGGCATGAAAGCCAAATGCTCGCCATCGCAAAAAGCCTGAAGTGTAAATTCCTCTCCCTCCAACTTTTCCTCAAGAAGAACAGAACCGTCCTTTTTAATCAGTCGAACAGCATAGGTAAGAGCAGTTTCTTTATCTACGTGCTCCCCAGTTATCTTTACTCCCTTTCCTCCTGTTAGACCTATAGGTTTCACAGCGACGTCTCCCATATCTTTTATAAATGACCTAGCTTCTCTCTCCGATTCCGCAACCATAAACTCAGGTAAGCCAGATATTCCATTTCTCTTTAGGAGATTTCTAGCGTATGATTTATCCCATTCTATTCGTGCCGCGCTCATACTCGGTGATGCAGCGAAAACGCCATGCTTTTGCATCACATCACTTATTCCAGCAGCTAGGGTTGCATCAGGGCTAGCGAAACCGATATCGAATTTTTCCTTAGATATTATCTTTGCTACCCTCTCAGGATTTTCAATATCGCATATCCAATACTTCTTGCACAGTTTTGCTATGGCAGGATTTTTCTTTGACATCAGGGCATAAAGTTCTGCATCGCGTGCAATAGCCTCAGCTATTACATGCTCTCTGGCACCGTTGCCTACGATAAGAACTTTCATAATTTACCTCTTCCCTAATACTCTTTTTAAAGTCTCAGCAAAAGAATTTGAAATGGGTTTAAGAAGAATGTATCTCCTTTCTGTCGGATAATTCTTTACGATGTTGAAAGAAAGCTCATTCTCAGCCTCCATTATTCAAACCTCCTCTTTATATAGCCCTCTGTGATTAGCATATTCAATCCCTCTTCTACACGAGAGACAGACATCCTTTGAAGCTTAGCGAATTCTGCTATGTTTATCGTTCCGCCATGCAGTTTTATCCAGTCGTAGAGCATCTCCTTCAATGCCTCATCGCTTACCTTTTCCAACTGTTCGATGCGCTTTGAAAGCTCATCTCTCTTCCTTTCGCATTCTAATAGAATCCTAGCATTCTCTTCGCTTGACCGCAACAAGTCAGAGTATTTTGCCTCGAGGCTTTTATACTTTGCCTGAATTTCACTTAATTCTGTTGAAAAATCTATAGCATCCTTGCTCGTTAACTTAAGCATCTCAGAAAAGACAGTGTTTATTTCAAAATATATCGCAGAAGGTTTTATATCGTAGTAATCCTCAGCAAGTTGAAGGACATTCAAAAAGACAGGCATAACCTCCATCAATCTCGCTCTTGGGTTTTTCTTTGGTGGAACATTATATCCGAGCTCTATGTTGTTCGGTCCAAAAAGTACGGAGTAATCAAGTTGGGGTTGTCCCTTTAAGTCAAACCCCTTCATCTTCTCTATTGTCAGTGTTTCTTTAGAGTAAGATATTCTGGTGAAGCCAAGGTTGCCCATGAGTGTTGCAAGTTCGTTGAGTGGCTTCTTTTGGACTGCCTTTATTTTTATTTTTTCAACTGTCATTCTTCCATCACCACGTTGACCACTCCTTTCGTAGCCTTTCTCATCTTTGCAAGCGAGAATATTCTTATAAGATTCTTTTCCTCGAAACCTACCTGTCTAAGGAATGATATAATGGAGGATTTGGAATAGCCAAAGCGCTCTAGCATTTCTACTATATTTTCTCCATCAACTACACCGTCCTTCTTTTCAAATTCCTTTCTTATTATCTCTATCTGACTCTCATTCAATCCCAATTCGTAAAGCATCCTTATGAACTGCTCTCTTTCAATTTCTATGTCCATATTCCCACCCTTAATTGTATAAAGGAACAAGGGGTCTTCACCGTCAATCTTGTCTAACAAGAATGTCATCACCTTGCTCTGCCTTTCAGCAAATATCATATTTACAGCAGCGTCTCCTACTCCAAATTTTGCTATTTCATTATCAATGAAATCAGAGTAGCCAATAGAGTTTTTTACATAGTCACGATATTCTTTTAGTATTGTTCTCAATACAAATATTGTCCCAATATTACTAAATATTGTTTTATGCATATCTGTTGGGTTCTGAGTAGCAATGATAAGAGAAAAATTATACTTCCTTCCTTCTCTTACTATTGTTATGACATCGCTTCTCTCATCCTGTGCTATCTTCCATGCCTCATCCAATACTACGAAAAGCCTTATCCTTCTATCCTTCTCTTCCTTCATCCCCTCTGCGCGCATAAGCTCCTTTATATATTGAAGAAGGGTAAGACCGGCAAGGCTCCTCATCTCTTCTGATGGAAGTTCATGAAGGTCTATGCAAACGAGACCGGAATTTGTCAGTTGTTTTATATCCAGGGTGCTAGCCCCAGCAAAGAAATTGCTTCCTTCTGCGGTGAACCTCTTCAATAGCCGAGCCGCTTTCTTTTTGTTTTTTCTTTCCAAATACTTTATAAGGTCTGGGAGCTGCGGCTTCTTTTTTAGACCATAGATATTTTCGAGCGCGTCCTCTATGTCATCCCTTTCCTGTGGAAAGTTTTTAAGATCAGCCAAGATATCGAATGCAGATACTATCTGTTTTATTCTGCTTTGCTTCGGCAGCCCTACAAGGTCGAGAATATTCATATTTTCCTTTGCGAGGTTTATCACCCGTCCACCTGCTTGTCTGACCCATCTATCATATTCCCCGACCCAATCGAGTATTATCGCATTTGTGTTCCATATGAGCGATGCTCGAGTAAGAAATGTTTTAACAGTGTAGGATTTTCCAGAACCAGTTATTCCTATTATAGCGATATGTGGATTTATTAATTTGCTCGGATCCCAGAAGACAGGCGTGTGCATGAACCTGGTCTTTCCTATATAAACGCCATCCTTAGGATTGGCAAGCAACAATTCCTTTCGTGGCTCCGGCGGATGGACAATTATCATTTTTTTCGCGAGTTCCCTAGAAAGTATATAGCTTGCCTTCATGCACACCACACATTTAGAAAATTTCGTCGTGAAACTCCTCTTCGCTTGTTGGGAAGAAGAGGTCCCATTCGAAGCATTTCAGCATCTCTAGGTCCTTCAACTCTTTCACATCGCAGCCTAAAGAGCTCGAAAGAATGGTTCTAACCTCTTTTGCTTGTCTCGCTACCTTGCTTACAGCCTCCTCTCTCGTAAGTCCGAAGGCTGTTGTGGAGCAAAACGCTACTACTTCAACCGGTCTTTCACCTTTTCCTAGGCGGTCCAAAAGCCTGTTCCACATCGCTATCTCCCTATCGTATCTTATCAGTTCATCAGGCTTTGTTCTCCACTCAGCTGCGCGTTTCGTCTCCACATTGCTCCTTTTCGTCTTTATGTCATCGATGTGCTTAGAAAGATCTATCGCAGATACAAGCAAAGATATTTTTGTTATGTATCTCATTGAACTTATCGCCTTTTCGAATGACTCGAACATAGTTTTTTTCTCCTCTTCGCTCTTGTCCATGGAGCTTTCATAATAACGTATCTCCATGAATTTGCTTGCATAGTAGCCGGCCGGTGTTTTCTTAAGAATATAATCTCTGCTTGGAGGTACTTCGTAGTCATTTCTTACTTCGATAACGTTCGTTGCCTTTGTTATCATTGGAATAAACAGATAACCGTATTTCCAGGTAAGTATGCTGAGGGCGAAGAAAGCAGCAGCGATTAGTGAAAAAAGTACGCTTCCGCCACTAAAGATAAGAGCTATGAGTATAGAGAAAAACCCTCCGACCAGCGCGGCTATCGTGACTGCACGGTTCAGAAACACTAAAGCACCCCCGTCTATTTTTTGTTTTTTCTTTTCCTTTATTAAAATATTATCTAAAATATTATCATGAGATAAGGAATTTAAAAATCTAAGTAAAAGACAGTTTCGCGTTCCATCTACGTCTTCCGTCGTTTTGCCGTTCGATAATTTTAAAAATGTTCGAATATCTATCTGCCAAAGAATAAAAAAGGTGCAATAATATGGAGCTTACTTTCAGAATAGGAGCTGAAGCAGGCGCTGGCGTAATGGTTACAGGAAGGATGTTGGGGCGATGCTTTACACGCAGTGGTTACAGCGTGCTTGCATATCCAGAATACCCTTCGCTCATACGTGGAGGGCATAACGTGTTCCAAATAAGAATCAGCGACGATGGAGTTTATTCGCCATCAACAAGATGCGACGTCTTACTCGCGCTAAACAGGGCTGCGTTGTTTTATCATAGGAATGCGGTGAATCCTAACGGGGTAATAATATACGATGAGAAGATAGATGTAAGCGAATTCAAACTGAGAAATGATATTAAAAAAATTCCACTGCCGATAGATAAAATCCTCTCAGATGCTGGAGCATCTCCACAAATGGCAAATTCTGTCCAGATAGGCGCTGCACTCGCAGTAATAGATTATCCGTTCGACATCTTCGAAGGAGTACTCCATGACGAATTCGGAAGAAAAGGTAAGGAAATTGTTGAAAAGAATGCGTTAGTTGGAAAGATAGGTTATGATTTTGTAAAGAAGCACGGGATACTTAGAGAGATAAAGCCACTCTCGAAAAAAAGAAAGGCGCTAATTACAGGCAACGAGGCACTTGCGCTTGGAGCAGTGAAGAGCGGAATGAAGTTCTTTGCCGCCTATCCAATGACCCCGGCCTCATCAATACTTCATTACTTATGTGCAAAGGAGCGCGATTTTAATATAATTGTAAAGCAGACAGAAGACGAGATAGCAGCCATGAACTATGTTGTTGGTGCCAGCTTTGCCGGGGTACGCGCAGCAACCGCTACATCTGGAGGGGGTTTTGCGCTCATGACAGAAGCAGTAGGTCTCGCTGCAGAATCAGAAACCCCAGTTGTTATTTTCCTTGCGCAGAGGGTTGGGCCCAGCACCGGAATGCCAACATGGACGGAGCAGGGAGACCTACGGTTTGCCATTCATTCGTCTCAAGGGGAATTCCTAAGGGTAGTTCTTACACCTGGAGACGTAAACGAATGCTTCTCTCTATCAGCAGAGGCTTTCAACCTTGCAGAGAAATATCAGATTCCTGTTCTCGTCTTATCTGATAAATTCCTCTCAGAAAGTCTTTTCTCTACAGACGGCTTTAACGATAATATTAAGATAGAGCGCGGGAAGATAGCGAGGGATCTCCCACTGCTTCAACCGAATGCACGCTTCAAGAGATATGAAATAACAAGCGATGGCGTCTCACCAAGAGCGCTTCCAGGAACACCAAATGGAATGCATGTCTCAAGTTCGTACGAGCATAATGAAACAGGCTTCAGCACCGAGCTGTTTTCTGAGAGGAAGGCGCAGGTCGATAAGAGGGCGAGAAAGATAAACGGCCTTATTAAAGATGTCCCGTCGCCAAAGGTTTATGGGGATAAAAAAGCAGAAGTATCTCTAATCACATGGGGTTCGATGAAGCTGCCTGCAATGGAAGGGGTTCATATTTTGAATAAAGAAGGGATAAACGCGAATATGATACACTTTAGCTGTGTGTTCCCTCTTGACGGAAAAACTGTCTGTAGTTTATTCAAGAATGCAAAGCACACAATAATTTTCGAAAATAATTCAACAGGACAGTTTGCCGGTATGCTAAAGGAGTACTGCGATTGCGAACCAGATTTCATTGCACTGAAATACACTGGAAGACCATTTTACGCAGAGGAAATAGCAGAGGAAGTAAAACAACTGAAGAAGAAAGGTTTCAAAGGAGAAAAGATAATTCGTGTTCTTGACAAGGAAGACTTGGAATATTATAATACACAGAGGTATGGATTGTAGGTGAGAAAATGCAGGAAAGCGAATATGATAGATTTGCTAAGCTTTATGATGAGATTTTTCGTGGTCAGCCAGGCGATATTGAGTTCTATGTTTCTGAAGCAAAAAAGGCAAAGTCAGTTCTTGAAATCGGTTGCGGAACAGGGCGGATAACAATACCTATTGCAAGAGCTGGTGTCTCGATTGTTGGGATGGATATCTCGCGACAGATGCTTGAGATAGCAAACAAGAAGGCACTTGCCGAAGGTCTTTCAATACCGTGGATACAGGGCGACATGCGAAATTTTGTAATAAAAAGAAAAAAATTTGACCTTGTGATAATACCATACAGGACATTCCTTCATGCGCTTACAGTTGAAGAGCAGAAGGCAACGCTCGCGAATATCCTGCGGATTCTGAAGAAAGGCGGAAGGCTGATAATAAACTTCTTTGTCCCAGACTATAATTACATAATTGAAGGGATGCAGAAAAGGTTGATGGAACAGAATGAAGATAGAAAAAGCGGTATCGTAACCAAAACCTACGAAGATGTTGTTTTCGACAGATACAGCCAGCTAAACAAGACGAACATCTATGTAGAGCGCTGGAAAAATGGAAAGAAGTTGTCGGAGAAGAGATATCGGCTCTATCTCAGATATATCTTTAGGTATGAAGCGCAGCATCTCTTTGAACTCTGTGGTTACAGGATTGTTGCGCTCTATGGGGACTTCGACCGAACGGCATTCGGTAGAAAAAGCGAGGAGATGATTTGGGTTCTTGAAAAGAGGTGATTATATGGCTGCAACGATAAACGATTTGAATGTCAAAGAAAAACCACAGTGGTGTCCTGGTTGCGGTAACTACGGCTTACTAACTGCACTGAAGGGCGCGCTCGCAGAGATTGGGAAACCGCAGCACGAGATAGTAATCGTAACTGGAATAGGCTGCAGTGGAAAAACAAATCATTATATTAATACATATGGGTTCGAAGGACTTCATGGAAGACCGTTACCAGTCGCTTCTGCAATAAGACTTGCGAATACTAGGCTTACTGTTATCGCAGAGGGAGGGGACGGAGATGGTTATGGAATAGGCATGGGGCATTTTATGCACATAATGAGACGAAACTATGACCTTACTTATATCGTACATAATAATCAGATATATGGGCTTACAACAGGTCAAGCATCACCAACCTCTCTTATTGGCATGAAAACAAAGACCACACCAGAAGGAGTTATAGAGATGCCTTTCAATCCAATCCTCACAGCAATAAATGGCGGTGCAACATATGTAGCGCGGGGATTCACAGGAGACCCAGCTCATCTGAAACAGCTTTTAAAGGGCGCAATTGAGCATAAGGGATTTGCGCTCGTTGATGTATTCCAGCCATGCGTAACATTCAACAAGCACAACACCTATGAATGGTTTAGGGAACGCATTTACAAGCTTGAGGACGCAAACCACGATCCGAGAAACAAAGAGAAAGCTAGGGAAAAGGCAGAGGAGGATGTAAAAACAGATTACAGGAAGGTACCGATAGGCCTTTTTTACAAGGAAGAAAAACCAACTTACGAAGATCTTCTGCCGCAAATAAAAGATAAACCGCTTGTTGAACACGAGTTGCAAATCGATCTTTCAAAAGCTTATGGGGAGTTCGTCTAGTTAACATCAATCATTTAATATCCTTTTAGACAATATCTCTTGGGGTCGTCTTTGAAACTTACACCGCGAGCGTATCAGTTGGCAATATATAATTCAATAATAGAAAATGGATCAACACTGGTAGTGCTACCAACAGGTTTAGGAAAAACACTTATCGCCCTTATGCTCATACGCGAATTTTCTAAAAAGGGAAGGTGCCTCTTCCTCACCCCAACAAAACCACTAGCGAAACAACATTACGAGAGTATATTAGATGTTCTCTCTATGCCATCCGATGAAGTCTCTCTCATAACTGGAGACATACCACCAAAAAAGAGGAAGGAAATGTATGCTAGAAAGGTTATAGTTGCAACACCTCAAACAATAAGAAACGACCTTGAGGAAGGTATTCTCTCGTCAGATTTTTCCCTATGCATCTTTGACGAATGCCACCGGGCAGTTGGTGATTACGCTTATGTCTCTATTGCAGATAAACTCAACAATACGCTTTTTGTTGGTCTCACCGCATCTCCAGGAGGAAAAAGGGAAAGGATAGAAGAGGTCGTCAATAATTTAAAAATCAAAAACATAGAAATACGAACATCATTCGATGAAGATGTTGCACAATACGTTCAGAAAAGCACAATCACCTGGATTCCTGTTGAACTCTCCCCCCTCCTTAAAAAAATAAAAAATAATATTGATGAAATGATGGCATCGCATGCAAGGGCTCTTGCAGGAATGGGTTTTCCACCACCGCTCAAACATAAAGGAAGGTTTCTTGATCTGAGGAATAAGATATTGAGCATAGACAGAGGTCTGAAGTATCATGCACTTGTAGAATATTCTATTCTGCTTAACCTTCTTCATATGTCAGAGCTTCTTGAGACCCAGGGATTGCACGCACTGAGGCAATATGTTAAAAAGATAGAGGAGAAACAAAGCAAATCTGCAAAACGACTGCTGCACGAGAAAAAATTTGCTGAACTGAAGAGATTAATTTTTGAAAATGATAATGAGCATCCTAAATTGGGCAAGCTTCTAGATTTGGTAAGGTCTCTTTCTGGAAAGAAGATTATAATCTTTGCCCAATACCGAGATCAGATAACCAAAATCGAAAACGAGCTATCGAAGATTGGTATACCTGCAAAGCAGTTTGTTGGAAAAAAGGGCACCTTTACAAGGAAGATGCAAGAGAAGACGATGGAGGAGTTCCGTTCTGGCCTTTTCGATGTGTTAATTGCCAGTAGCATAGGAGAGGAAGGTCTGGATGTCCCGGCAGTTGATGCAGTCATCTTCTACGAGCCAGTTCCTAGCGAGATAAGAAGCATACAGAGGCGCGGTCGTGCAGCAAGACTTAAGAAAGGGGAGGTCTACATCTTAATGACAAAGGGAACAAGGGACGAGTATTATTATTGGTCATCGTTTAGAAAGGAGAAGAAGATGAAGGAAATACTCACCATAATGAAAAGGAGAATGATCGGAAAGCTAGAAAATAAGATGCAAAAACCAACATTCAATCCAGAAAAGAAACAGCCTCTGGTAGGCCAAACTAAGATTTCAAATTTCATTTAGATTCTTTACTTACTATAAAATCAACTTCATCCTCATTTAGCTCGTAGTATGCTATTATACTTTCTAAGTTATTTTTCATCTGCAGAGATATAATCGGCAACATCTCCAACGCTTCTTTTGCATTGGCGTATGTTCTTCTACCGATCTTTGTACCAACACTCTTTGCGATGCTCCTCGACTGTGCAGCCCTACTCATCTCTCGCAGATATGTTGGAAAGGAGTATCTGGTAAACTTGTTATACATCCTTCTTTTAGAAAGTGCTACACCAGTAGTTGCTAGGTCTATTGAATATTTAAGAAGAACCCAGCTGCTCTTTGCTATCCTACCTTCAAAAACATCAGACCTTGAAAGCCAATTGTAGGCAGCAGCTATCTCATTTATATCCTCATATTCATTTGGAATGTTTTCATCGATCCAAAATTTCAGAATATCAAAATCGACGTCTCCGTAAGCAACGCTTCTCGCTTCCACCCATGTCGATGCTTTGAATAGAGTTTTCATCTTCATGAAAATATCCTTTTCTCTATCTCTTAGGCTTGTCTTTCCTGTTTGCAGATCATTAAGCGCTGAGCGAACATCTCCGTTTGCATTTTCTATTATTCTATTAATATCTGCTTCTTCGATGTTCATGCCCTCGCTTTTTATAATCCTCTCAATCAACTTTCTTATAGCGATCTTGTTTACTCTCTTCATCTCAACAAGTTCGCATTCGCTTCTTATAGTAGCTAGTTTCTTGTCCCATGCATCAGTAGCAGTTAGTAATACGGGACAGTTTGTCTCCTTGAGGAGTGCCGCAAGCGCAGCAGGTCCTCCGCTGTCCTTTTTTCCCGCGAAGACATCAACATCATCTATAAGAATAATCTTTATTTTTCCGCTAAGAGTACCAGCAAGCATCGCAGATTTGACAACGGCCTCCATTCGTTCTCTATTTCGCAACTCGCTGGCATTCATTTCAATAAGTTCTAGGTCAAACTCTCTCATTAGAGCGTATGCCGCAGATGTTTTTCCAACCCCGGATGGGCCATAAACCAAAAGCGGTCTCCTTTTTTTACCGCCGAGCCAGTTAAGCATCCATTTTTTTATTTTTTCTCTTGCTTCATCATTTCCTACCATCTCGTCTATGCTCTTCGGCGAATATTTTTCAGTGAGAAGCATGATAATTTCTAGTCAGTAATTGTTTTAATAAATTATGTCTAATATTAACTTTGTAAATAGCCCCGTAGTCTAGTGGTCAAGGGACCATAAATGAAGATTTATGGGCTGATAAGATACAAGGCTCTGGACCTTGGGACAGCGGTTCGAAATCTATTAGAACGAGAATCCGCTCGGGGCTAATTTGTATTCAAGGTGATTTGGTGATTGTTCTCAATCTCAAAACATATTCGGAAACAATAAGCAAAGCCCTCTTATTTACAGATATCGCAAGCGAAGTGGTAGAAGAGACCGGAGTAAGGATAGTAATCTGCCCGCCAGCACCATTTCTCAAAGAAGCTGCAGAGAGGTTCTCTGATGTTTTCGCCCAACATACCGACCCATACCCTCCTGGTGCGCATACAGGCTCTATTCCAGCAGAGCTTCTCAAATCTTTATCAGTAAAGGGCTCGCTTGTAAATCATTCCGAAAAAAGAATTGGGATGGAGGACATCAAAAGAGTACTCGGCCATCTTCACGCCTTAACACTCGAGACTATCGCATGCGCAGAAAGCCCTCAAGAAGCCGCCGAGATAGCCGCCCTTGCTCCGATTCATGTTGCAATAGAGCCACCAGAACTTATAGGCAGCGGAAAGAGCGTTTCAACCACAAAACCAGAGGTGATAACAGAAACCGTAAATAAAATAAAAGATTTGAGCACTAAGGTAAACATTCTTTGTGGTGCAGGAGTGAGCACCAAGGAGGATGTTAAAAAAGCGCTGGAATTGGGCACTGATGGAATTCTTGTAGCAAGCGCATTTGTAAAAGCGCAAGACCCAAAATCCATTCTGAGAGAGTTTGCATCAGTCTTCTAATGCGACCGTAG
>Ga0185342_1000372_pt1 | contig 23252 bp, 21 predicted proteins | sample ConPoolayeEmetaG_FD_128045 | JGI IMG/M metagenome (GOLD analysis project Ga0185342, IMG submission 128045) | Hot spring microbial mat communities from California, USA to study Microbial Dark Matter (Phase II) - Cone Pool mat layer E metaG... ...
GTTTTAGTCTTAGCTAATTTAAAACTTAATTTAATTTAAAGTTTATTAGTTTATAGTTGGATTTGTTTTAATTTAAAAATATTAATTTTTAATTTTTTATTGCAGAATGGCTTATCAAACCAAAGTAAGTTAAAAGTAACTAAAAGAAAGGAAGTTAAATGGAAGTAAGAATTGATGAAGAACTTTGTACTGGTTGTGGATTATGTGAAGAAACTTGCCCTGACATATTTAAAGTTGATGAAGACAAAGATGTTGCTGTTGTAATTAAAACAGATTATGATGATTATGATGAAGAGTGTATTCAAGAAGCTGTAGAAAGCTGTCCATCTGAAGCAATTTCAGCTGAGTAATTTAATTTTAAAAATTTCTCTTTTATAAGAGATCTAAAAAATAAAAAATAAGTTAAATTAAATAAATTTAATTAGATTTAACTTAATTAGAATTAATTTAAAAAAGCCCTGATTTTTAAAATACAAAATTTCAGGGCTTTTATGCTACTTTAGACTTTTATACATTACTTATGCATTACTATAGTCTTTTATGCATTCTAAGTAGGTTATGCATTTTATGTATTATTTTATTTTTCCTATTTTTTTATTTCTTTAAATTGCCAAAGCCAGTCTTTTATAATCATAACTATCCCACCTAAACCAAAAAGAATTGCTGCAAATCGAGCAAATCCTCCTACAATTGGAATTGCACAAATAAGCATTATGATTGCAAGTCCGATAAATAGAGCAAGAACTTTCCAGCCATATTTTTCAAAGTTCAATTTAGATTTAGATAAAATTGTTTTGCCTAGTAAATAACTTAAAAACAAAATACTTATATAAACCAATATAAAATATAAAATTAAAATTAATGCTGATATTAAAATTAACATCAAACTTACAGATGCTCCAATAGCTGTAAATAATATAATTAAGCTAATTGTTAAAATAGCCACCACTGCAATTGGAACTCCAAATAGAATAATTGCACCACCTGCTACACAATATCCAAAACCACCCTTCATCCTATTGTTAAATTTATCAAAAACTTTTGGAATGATTGCTAGTATTATAATTCCTAAAGCAAAAAGACTAATGAACATAATAACTCGTGCAACAACAGATATACCTAAGATAAGACCAAGAAATCCAAAAGGCATACCAAAAAGACCTAAGCCTTTAAAGCCTTCTAATTGACCAAACTTAAATTCTTTTTTAGGCTTTTCAATTTGTGTAAAATTAATGTTTCCTGAAATCTTTGCATTTTCAGAAATAACGGCTTTTTCTAACGAAGAATAATTAATATCACCAGTTATATCTGCACTTTCAAAAATACTTAATTTACCAGCATTTTTTATTTCTACACCATTTCCAACTTTGCCTAAAATATCAATCTGACCACCTGAAGCAATTACTTTTCCTTTAACTTCTCCAGCAATGTAAATGTTGCTGCCCATTGCCACTAAATCGCCTTCTATTACAGCACCATCATAAATTTTTATTTGACCACCTGCAATTACCAAATCACCACCAGATCTGCCACTTACTTTAATTGTTCCCCCAGCAGTTCGTATATCATCTCCAACATTTCCAGAAATATCAATATTTCCACCTGCAGCAACTAAATCCTGAGAAATATTACCACTAAAACTTACTTCACCGCCAGCTGCAATGCAGTCTCCGTCTACTTTACCACTAACTACCACATTGTTTCCGGCAATATAAAGATCATCTACAATGTCTTCTTTAATAGTTAAATTTTCACCGCTTTTAGCAGTAAATCCAAAAAGAAATGGTACAGACGAAAAAAACACAATGACAATTACAATTGATAAAAACCCCACTAGCCTAACTTTTCTCATTTCATTTTACCTCCATTTTGTTAAACTTTAATAATTTTGTTAAGTTTTTTTTAAATAATACAATTAAGTATTTTAACTTAATATAATTAATTTTTTAAGTCAATTATGTATTATTAAATTTTTATTAAATTTTTTAAAACTTTATAAACTTATAAAGATATAACTGTTAAAATTAAAAGATTAAATTAAGGTGAGTTTGTGTGTAATGTGCGCTTTATAAAATTTCATATTAGTACCTTTTAGAGATATCTTTAAGTTAATATTTTTTTCTTTATCTTTAATAAAAATACATTTTTATCTTATCAATGACATCAGAAGGATTGCTTGCTTTATAAATTGCAGAACCTAAAACCAAAACATTAGCACCAGCATCAATTACAAGCTTTGCAGTATTTTCGTTTATTCCACCATCAACTTGTATATCTATTGTGTTATTTTTATAGCCATTTTTATAACCTTGTTCTCTAAGAATTTTATTTAAATTTTCTATTTTTGCTAAACATTCAGGTAATAACTTTTGACCACCATAACCAGGGTTTACAGTCATTATAAGAACCATATCTAAATAAGAAAGCACATTTTCTATTGAATAAATTGGCGTTGAGGGATTTAAAGCCACACAAGCCTTAATATTGGACTGCTTTATTTTATATAAATCATAACTTAAATGAGTACATTCTTCTACATGTACAGTTAAAAGATCTGGCTTGCATTCAATAAAACTTTCAAGGCATCTTGATGGATTTTTAATCATTAAATGAACATCAAGAAAAATATTTGTATAATCTCTGATTTTTTTTATAAACTGCTGCCCGATAGTTATATTTGGAACAAATAAACCATCCATAACGTCTATATGAAGCATATCTACGCCAAGATTTACAGCTTTGTCAATTTCATCAGCTAAATGTAAAAAGTCACAGTCAAGTATAGATGCAGCTATTTTAAATTTTTTATTTTTCCCCTTATTGTCAAACATTTATTATCTTTTTATCTTAAAAACTTTATTAAAATTTAAATATATAAAATATAAGCTTTCTATATTTGTATTTTTTATTATATATTTCTTTTTAAGTATATTCTCCCCTACACACGTACTTACAGATAAAAAAATATAAAAGATCTTATTAAAAATTTTGTATCAAAAAGATAAGTTAAAAAGATTATATTAAAAAAATCAAATTAATTATAACAACGATAAAATAATCATAAATTAATAAATCGCTATAAATATAATTATACTAACTCCAATCAAATAACAATAGAAAAAAATTTAAAAATTTAATTGATTTATTTTTAATAATTTTTATAATGCTACTATAAAAATAAATTTTCGAGGATAGGTGAAATTCCCTACCGGCGGTAAAGTCCGCAAGCCTTGAAGATTATTTTTAAAGTTAATTTAAAGTTTGTAAAATTTTTAAATTAATTTTATAAAATAATCCAAGGGTTGACTTAGTGAAATTCTAAGACCGACAGTAAAAGTCTGGATGGGAGAAAATTTATGACTTAAGATATTACTAGTATTTTTGAATTTTGTTTTTTGTAATTAAAAAAAGGTTGTTTTAGTTTTTATTAGCATTATTTTTATTAGTATATTTTAAAGCCATAGGTTTTCTCCTATGGCTTTTTTTATATGTTTTTTTATTTAATATTTTTTACTTAAAAGCCTATAACTAAAAACAAATAACCATTATGATCGAATATACACAAGGAAATGTTGAAGAAAAAAAATTCATGAAGCTTGCTTTTAACCTTGCCAAAAAAGCAGCAGGAAAAACAAGCCCAAACCCACTTGTTGGAGCAGTTATTGTAAAGGATGGCAAAGTTTTAGCCTGCGGATTTCATAAAAAAGCAGGTATGCCTCATGCAGAAATTGAAGCTATAAATTCCTGTAAAAACAAAAAAGATTTAATTGGCTCTACTTTATATGTTACACTTGAACCATGCTGCATATTTGGTAAAACTCCTCCTTGCACCAATGCAATCATAGAAAGTGGCATTAGCTGTGTAGTTGCAGCTGCTGTTGACCCAAATCCTAAGATTAGCGGCAAAGGATTAGAACAGCTTGACAGTGCTGGAATAAAAACAAAAGTTGGAGTTTTAGAAGAAATGGCAAAAAAACAAAATGAGGTTTTTTTTAAACATATAATAAAAGGCGAACCATTTATAACATCAAAAATAGCTATAAGCCTTGATGGCAAAACAGCTGCAAAAACCGGGGATTCTAAATGGATAACTTCAGAAAAATCCAGAAATTTAGTTAAAAAATTAAGATTTGAACATGACTGCGTTCTTACAGGAATTAACACTGTAATGTGCGATAATCCGCTTCTTTTGCCATTTTTTAAACAAAAAATTGATTCCTTTTTAAAATTAGAAAAAAAATATTATAGAGTAATCTTAGATTCTAAATTAAGTATAAGTTCAGATTCAAACATTGTAAAAACATCTGAATTTATAAATACTATTATTTTTACATCTGAAATTCTTAAATCCCAGTCTGAAATTTCTAAAAGCAAATCTGAATTTGAGAAATTTAAAAAAAATAATAATTTTTTTGGTTTTTTTAATAAGAAAAAATTTTTGGAGTCTAAAAACATTAAAGTTATCCCAGTCCCTTCATATAAAGATTTAAAAAGTGATAAACTTTTTTTAGATCTTAAAACTATTTTACATATACTTTATAAAGATTTTGAGATAACATCTGTTTTTCTTGAAAGCGGAAAAACACTATTTACAGAATTTTTAAAAAGCAATTCAATAGATAAATTTATTTTTTTCGTTGCACCTAAATTAATAGGCAATGACAGCCCTTACGGCATTGCAGAAAATTTAAATATTTTAAAGGTAAATGATGCAATAAACCTAAAAATAGATAAAGTACAAAAAATTGGAAATGCAAATTGCAAAGATTTGTTTATAATAGCATATAAGACTTAGATAATAAGAGTTAAATAAATAAATTAAATAAATAATAAAAGAAAAATTAAAAAAAGTTTTAGTCTAAACTTGATTTTTACAGTTTAACACTTAACCTCCAAGCAAAATGTTAATAAAATTTAACAAAATTAATTAAATTTAATTTAAATTTAAATATTTTAAGAAATTACTAGGAATTAATTAAATATATAATTAAATATATATGTTTACAGGAATAATAAAAGAAATTGGAAAAATTACCAAAATTGAAGAAAGTTCTAACGGGAAAATAATTGCTATTCAAGCGCCTGTTTTAACTAAGGATTTAAAAGTTGGCGATTCTATTTCAGTTAACGGGTGCTGCCTTACTGTCAAGAAGTTTGCTAGCGATTGCTTCTTTGCTGATATTTCTTTTACTACATTAAAATCCACTACATTTAAAAATATAAAAGTAAATGATTTTGTAAATCTTGAAGACTCAATTAAACTAACAGATAAATTAGGTGGTCATTTTGTAACTGGTCATATTGATGATATAGGTTCACTTGTAAAAATAGAAAAATTAGGCAATTTTTATTCATTAATAGTAAAAGTAGAAAAGAATATATTAAAATTTATTGCGCCAAAAGGATCTATTGCAGTAGATGGTATAAGCCTAACTGTAGTTAATACATATGAAGACTTAAGTTTGAATTCAAGTTTAGATAGCAACTTTAACAAAGACAGTGGCTATTTTAGTATAACTGTAATTCCACACACTTTTGAAAATACAACATTAAAATATAAAAAAATTAATAGTTTGTTAAATATAGAAGTTGATATTTTAGCAAGATATGTAGAAAATTTATTAAATTTTACAAATAAAAATATTACAAAAGCCAATAACAATAATAATTATAATAATAATTATAATGAAGATAATAATGATGATAATCATAACAATAAGCTTAATAAAGATAATAGGTTAATTAATAATAATGATAAAATTTTGGAGGATAAGTTAAAAAAATATGGATTTATCAAATGATAAAAAACCCTGCTTTGATTTTTATTTTTCATCAGTTGAAGAAGCAGTAAAGGACATATTTTATGGCAATATAATTATAATAGTTGATGATAAACAGCCTGAAAATGAAGGTGTGCTATTCTGTGCAGCAGAAAAGATAACAAAAGAATCAATAAACTTTTTTATGACACATGGTAAAGGCTTAATATATTTACCATGCAAGCAAAATAGACTGGAAGAGTTAAAAATACCAATGGCAGGGCCTTATACAAATGTAGCAATGTCTATTGACTCTGCATATAAAACTGGAAGTGGTTCTTCTGCATCCGACAGACTTTTAACAATAAAGTCGTTTATAAACAGCAATTCAAAACCTCAAGATTTTAAAATACCTGGCCATGTTTTTCCTCTGCGAGCACAAGAAGGAGGAGTTTTGGTAAGAGCAGGACATACTGAGTCAGCTGTAGACTTAGCAAGTATTGCTGGTCTTTACCCTGCTGGGGTAATTTGCGAAATAATAAGAGACGATGGAGAAGTTGCAAGACTTAAAGATATCTGTGAGTTGGCAAAAAAATTTAATCTAAAAATTATTACTATTGAAGAATTAATTAGATACAGAAAAAGAAAAGAAAAACTAATAGAAAAAATATCTGAAATAATTTTACCCACTAAATGGGGCGATTTTAAAGCTGTAACTTACACAACAAAAATTTACCCTAATGAAACCCATATTGCTTTCATAAAAGGAGATGTAAAAGGAAAAACAGATGTTCCTGTAAGAGTTCATTCGCAATGCTTAACAGGAGACACTTTTGGCTCTAAAAGATGTGACTGTGGTGAACAATTAGACATGGCTTTTAAAATTATTAATAAAAAAGGATTAGGTGTTTTATTGTATATGGCACAGGAAGGTAGAGGTATTGGCCTTTGTAATAAAATGAAAGCATATGAGTTACAAGATAAGGGTCTTGATACTGTTGAAGCTAACCTTGAGCTTGGATTTGAAGCAGACATGCGGGATTATGGAATAGGAGCGCAAATACTTGCAGACCTTGGTTTGACAACAATTCAATTAATGACAAACAATCCAAGAAAAATTGTCGGACTAGAAGGTTATGGTATTAAAATAACTAAAATTATTCCAATTATAATTAAACCTAATAAAAATAATGAAAGATACCTTCAGACAAAAAAAACAAAGCTTAAGCATATGTTAGAATAAAAGAAAATAGATAATAATGAAAGGAGAAAAATGAACATAATAGAAGCAAAATTAGATGCAAAAGAATTAAAATTTGGAATTGTGGTAAGCAGATATAATGAATTTATCACATCCAAACTTCTCGATGGAGCAATTGACTGCCTTGTAAGGCATAATTGTAAAAGTGAGAATATCGATGTTTTATGGGTGCCAGGCTCTTTTGAAATCCCGTCAGCAGCTAAATTAATGGCTGAATCAAAAAAATATAACGCAGTAGTTTGTTTAGGTGCAGTGCTACGAGGTGATACTTCACATAATGTCTACATTGCAAATGAAGTTGTAAAGGGTATAGCACAATTAAATTTATCTTTAAATTTACCTATAATATTTGGGGTTATAACACCTGATACTCTTGAGCAAGCAATCGAGAGGGCTGGCACAAAACTTGGAAACAGTGGCTGGCAGGCAGCACTAACTGCCATTGAGATGGCTAATCTTTACAAAAACTTTGTTTAAAAAGTAAGAAAGGAAAAAATTGAAAAAAAACAATTTTATACATAAAAAAAAATATATAAATTCTAAACATTTTAAACATTATAAATCAATGCTTTTTGTATTATTGGTTTTACCTTTAATAATTTTCCTTTTTATAAGTTGCAGTTCTACAAGAAACTCAATGCCAAATACTACAACAGCAGAAACCACCAATGCTGGTAATTCAAACTATAGCACAGACACAGATAAACAAACTAGTTCAAGTTCAATTTCTTTTGAAAGCCAAACTAGCAGCAATGCCTCCAATTTAGAGCTAGGCCAAAATGGTGCTCCAAACTCAGTTCAAGACCAAAATAAAACTTCAGATTCAAGCCAGTGTCAAAAAAACACTAATACTTCATATTCTGAAGCTGAACAAAAAGCTATAATTGAAAATTTCAATAAGCTTATTAAAGAAAAAGCTGAACCATTTGTGCTTATAAATTATATTGATGAAAACTTAAAGTTTGCTTCTTGCCAAACAATGAGTATAATGCTCGAAGGTTTAGAAAAAGTCCAAAATGAATACCATGATAAATATATGTGGTATTTATTTGAAGATAATTTTCAGGAAACACTTCTATCTACATTTAAAACCGAACAGGAGTTTATATTAAAAAATATAGGAAAAGTTAAAGATGAAAGTTTGAAAAAAGAAATAATAAAAATATTTAATGGCGGCTTTAAATTTGTGAACCTTGAAGGCTCTTATTACCCTATAATTGATTTTGAGTATTTAAAAAAATACTTTGATTATATTGACCAGCAGTATAAAGATTATATTGATATAAGAGCAACACAGTCTAATGTATTATACTCAAGAGATGCTGGTTTAATGATTACTTGGGATGAGCTTGCTCAAAGGATGCTTAAAACAGAAGACTATCTTAAAAAATATCCCCAAAAAAATTCAAGGCGAACTGAAGTTGGAAATCTCTTGATAAACTATTTTTCAGCATATATTTATGGGCAAAACAACACACCAACCAGAGATTATGAAACAAACATTGTTTATGATGAGGTAATTAAAAGCTATAAAAAAACAATTGAAAATTACCCTAATTATAAGGCAGTTAAAATTTTAAAAGAATATTTTAACGTTTTAGAAAAAAATAATTTTGTTTTATCAAATGAAATTTTAAACAGCCTTGATAAGTACATCAATGCCCTTATTAAAGAATACGACCTAAATCCAGCTTAATCTACATATTTCATAGCAATAAATCACTCTAAATATCCACTAATTGTGATATAATTGCAATAGTTATATGACTCTACTTAAGGACTCTACTTGATGACTCTACTTAAATTTACTCACGCGTCATCTTTGTTCCACAATTTGGGCAACTTATACTATAACATGAAACTCCTGCCTGATGGGCAACTTTTGTTCCACAATTTGGGCAGACACAGTTTCCACCAGGACCAGCCCCCTGTCCACCCATTCTACCTTGTCCTCCACCTCTTCCAAATCCACGACCTGTACCAGCTCTTCCCTTATCCTCAGATCCTGACATACGTCCTCTTGGCATTTTTACCACCTTTCTTAATATTTAATTTTTTAAAAAATGTTTAGTAAAATAAACTATAAATTATTGTTTTTAATCATATTTTATTGTTTTTAGCCATACTTTAACTATAAATGTTATTTTTTACGAGCTTATTAAATGACAAGGATAGGTTGCTTAACCTATCCTCGGTTTTACATGATTATTACTTTTCTTTTTCTTCTGACTCTTTTTCAAGTTCTACTATCCTTGTTTGTATATCATCGAGCTGCTGTTTTAGAAATTCTGCTTGTTGTTTTAATATTTCCTTTTCTTTATCTGTTGCAAAAGCTGGACCTTGGTATGAAGCTGCATAAGGATAAATTGGTGGGGCTGTTACTGCACCCCAGGCAGGCATTCCTATGTTATATCTGTACCAACCTGGAAGTCCTGTGGCATAATACCAATTTCTGCATCCTCTTTGCCTGCCACCTCTTCCTCCAAAGAACACTCTACCTACTCCAAAGTATCTTCCTCCATAAGGATTTAAAAAACCAGGAACTGAATAACCTGCACAATAACCTGCAGCTCTACCTGTCATAGGTCCCATTCCTGCTGGTCCTGTTCCGTCTCCTCTTGGCATATATATCACCTCCATAAATCATAAAATTAAATGAACCATTGTTCAATTAATATAATAATGAACAATGGTTCATTTGTCAATATAAACTAATAAAATTTTATAAGTCTATTATATCAATTAAATCATAAAAAATTACTAAATATATTTATTAGCTCCTGTAAAATAATTCAAAATTTTTTGAAAAATTTAAAACATTTTGCAACAGGTATTGTTTTTTGAACTATAAATTTAGTAAGTATTACAAAAAATACTTGATTGATAAAATCAATTAAAGTAACTATTAGCTTTATATTTTATAAACCTACCATGAGGGATTACTGCAATTTTTAAATCATTATTCTTTTTTAAAACAAAATTTATATATTCCTGTAAATCATCTAATTTATAAAAACCCATTTTTTCCGTTTCAGATTTGCTAAATTCTGAATACAAATAAACTTTTGCTTGTTTTAATATCTTTGATATTGCAACTGCTTTATGACCACCTAGAACAAAATTTTGTTTTATTTTTCTATACAACTTATTAAAGTTTTTTGCATCGTTCATCCATTCGCAAAAAATATCATCACCAAAACCTTCGAGACAACTTGCAACAAAAATTATTGACCCATTTTCCTTAACAATTTCCTTTACATTATCTAAAGCTTTTTGTGCTTGATATAGATTTATGTCTTTTGGGTATCCTCCAGGGCTAGTTATTACAATATCAGCTTTTTCTTCAGCCTCAATTCTGTATATAGAATCATAAATTTTAACACCCTCGATAAATGCAATATTATTAGCCCCTGAAACTGCAGCAATTATTTTTTTATTATCATCCAATATAACATTAAAAAGAAAGTCAATACCTACTATTTTACCAATTTCCTCAATATCCTGTCTGACATGATTTGTATAAAAATTTCCAGCAACAGAGGAATCTTCTAACATCATTGAATGGTTTGCTTGCACTGAATTTCTTGATGAGACTCCAGGCATAACTGCTTTTGCCCCTCCAGAATAGCCCGCAAAATAATGATACTCAATATTTCCAGTAACTATTAAAAACTCAGTTTTTAATACCTTTTCATAAATATCTATTGGTGTTTTAAATTTAGTTTCCCCAATGTTTTTACATTTTTCTATTTCAAAATCAATTAAATTTGCATAATTGCAAGCATAACTACCAACAAGCTTAACTTGCTCTTCATAGCTATGCTTTCTATGCATTCCTAGCCCAAAAATTATATCAATCTTTTTGATTCCACCTTTAATTAATTCATCAATTATATATGGTAAAAACTTATAAGATGGACAAGGTCTAGTTATATCACTAACTAAAATTGTTGCATTTTTTTTATATCTAGATATTTCAGAAAGTGGTCTAGAATGTATTGGATTTTCAAGAGCTTCTTTTATAATTTCTTCTTCTAATTTAAAATCAGCCTGTAATACCTTTGGCTCTATAAATTTAATTAAATTTTTAGCTGGAATGCATATTTTTATTTCTTTTTTGCCATATGGAATAAGAATCTCAGTCATACACATTAAAATCGCTATATATATTTAACTCTTATTTTTAAATTTTTAGCCTTTAATTCTATTTTTAAACTTAACTGCAGAAGCCTTTAAAGCTTTTACAACTGGAAGCTCTTCTCCTGACAAAAACCTTACCATTGCCCCACCACCAGTACAAACATATGAAAATTTATCTTTAAGATTATATTTATTAACAGCAGATATAGAGTCTCCACCTCCTATTACTGAATAAGCTTGGCTATTTGCAGCAGAGAGCCATATTTCTTTAGTACCGGTTTCTGTTTCTGGTTTTTCAAAAATACCTGCAGGACCATTTATAAATATAGTTTTAGCTTTAGATATTTCTTCTTTATATAAACTAATTGTTTTAGACCCAATGTCTGAAATTAAATAATTTATTGGCAAATCTTCTTTTAAAACCTCCACTCTTTTTCCCTCACTAACATAAGCGAAATCAAGTGGCAGTATTATTTTATCTTGAAAATTTGATAAAATATTTTTTGCTAAATCAAAAAATATATCAAGTTTCTTTTTTAATATCAATTCTTTAGAAGTCAAACCTATATCAATACCTTTTGCTATCATAAATACTTGTGCAAGTAAACCTGAAGTTAAAATTTTATCAGCAATATTATCATTCAAAACCTTAGGCATCATATCGAAAGCATCTTCAATTTTAGCTCCTCCAAGACAAAATACAGTGGGTTTTTCAGGAGATACAATTATCTTTGAAAGAGCCTCATATTCCTTCTCAAAAAGCCTGCCCATTGCTGACGGTAAAAGCTCTTCAAAACCAACAAGGGTCGGCTGGCTCCTATGTGCTGCTGCAAAAGCATCACAAACATAGATATCAGCTAACGGTGCTAATTTTGATACTACTAAAGTTTTTGCTTGTTGTTGTGGAGTTAGTTTTAACTTAGTTTCAAAAAGAGTTAGTTCTTCTGCCATGAACCTAACATTATCCAGCATTAATATATCCCCATTAATAAGATTTTTTATTTCATTTCGTGCTGCTGGACCACAAACATCATCAATAAATTTAACAGGCTTTCCAAGTAATTCTGAAATAACTAATGAATGTAATTTAGTAGATGTATAATTTTCATATTCAAGATCGCCACCTTGATGAGTTAAAAGTACGAGTTTTGCATTTTTGTTGTATAATTCTTCAATTGTTGGAATTGCAGCCTTTATTCTAGTAATATCTTTTAATTTATTATTAACATTATCATAAGGTGAATTTAAATCCAGCCTTAAAAGTGTTGTTTTGCCTTTAAAGTTAAAATCATCAAGTGTATTTATTGAGTCTTTCATAACACTTTCCTTTTAATAAATTTTTATTATAAAATTACAAAATAATTAATTAAATTAAAAATTTTTAAAATATTGCGCAAAACCATTTAACCTTTACTACTTGACCTTCACTAGCTCAAATTCAATTAAATTTATAAAAATGCTTGTACAAAAATTTTATTACATGTAATATGTTTATATGGGTATCTAAATATCTACTATAATTTAAAATCTAAAACCTTTCACCCATTCCAAGATATTTATTTGTTAGCATAAGAGCTTTCTTCTGGTCAGTTTGCATTGGTATTGCAGCTCTAATTCCGTCTATTGTCTCAGGAATTACAACAGCTTCCTGTGGGACACTTATTGTAAAGAAAAGATTGTCTCCACTTAAAGCAACCATTTCCCTAAAAAGTGCTATTTCATACATATCAGCTCTTTTATTACCCTTATCTCTAGCATATCTAAATAGTGCTGTATTTGAGTTAAAACCCTTTGCAATATCAACAACTTTTACTCTGGGATGGACTTCAAATAAAGAAATTGCTTCATCTACAGAAATTTTCTTCTTAGGAGTAACAAGTAAAGTAATTATATGACCATGAGTTGTTGGAACATGAACAAGTGCACCTGTTGCTTCTATGTGAGGCATAATTAACATTAAATCTTTAGCTTGATGATTTGGTACTTTTTCAACTTGAGCTACATCAACTAAGCCCCTATGCGTATCACCAGGATCTGCAACTCTTCGAATTATTGTAACTACAACTCTTTCTACCCCAACAGCTTTATCAATACAATCAACAGCTCTAATAAAACCGGTAGTATTACAGCTTGTAAGTTTTAAATAATCTTTACCTATGCCTTTATCATAATTAGCATACCCATGAAAAAATACATCTGCTACATCGTTTTTTTCCCCGCCTTGAAATATAGCTTTAACTTTTGCATCTTTATATAATTCTTTATTTTTTAAACCGACTCCAGCAGGAGTTGCATCAAGCACTATATCAACTTCTGATAAAGCATCTCTTATGTTTCCTTTAACAGGCATATTTTCTGCCTCAAATAAAGATTTTTGACTATCATCAAAAACAAACAAATTAAAAGGATTATTGCTATCAAACATGGCACGAATTGATAGAGTAGGAGCTACATCAACAATACCAACTAACTCCATGTCTTCTTGTAAGGCTACACCATCGGCAAGCCTTTGTCCTATTACACCATAACCAACTACTAACACTTTTATTTTAGACATCTTTACCTCCAACAATTAAAATTTAATAAATTAAAATTTAATAAATAAATTTTCATAAAAAATAAAATACCTATGTTAATATATATAAAAGACTGTTACTTATTAATTTATTATTTAATTTAATTAAATTAAATATATTAATTTTATACATAAAAAGGCACCTGCACTATGAATATATTAATTAAGCTAATTTAAAAAAGCTATTTTAAATTTTTTAAATAACCTAAAGTAAATTATATCAATAGTCCCTTGATTGCTTTTTCTATTTTATCTTCTGATGGTATAACCTCATTTTCTAGGACAATACTATAAGGAATTGGTGTATCTAAACTGGCAACCCTTATAATTGGACTATCTAAATAATCAAAAGCTTTACTAGCAATTTCGGATGCCAAAAAAGAAGTAAAACCACCACTGTAGCAAGCCTCTTCAACTAATACAACTCTATTTGTTTTTTTTACAGAATTTATAATTGTTTCAATATCAAGAGGTTTTATTGTCATTGGGTCAATAACTTCAACTTCTATGCCTTCAAATGAAAGCTTATCTGCAACAGTTAAAGCTTTGTGCACCATATAAGATGTAGCAACAATAGTTATATCTTTTCCTACTCTTTTTATATCTGCTTTTCCAAGTGGTATCTCATATCTTTCAATAGGAACATTACCTTTTATTTTTTTATAAAGCAGTTTGTGTTCAAACATTATTACAGGGTTTGGATCTTTCATTGCACTAAAAAAAAGCCCTTTTGCATCATAAGGAGTAGAAGGCATTATTATCTTAAGTCCTGGAATATGAAATAAAAGAGCTTCAATACTTTGCGAATGTTGAGCAGCTGCACCAGTTCCACCTCCCCCGGGCGTTCTTATTACAATTGGAACACATGCCTTTCCGCCAAACATATATCTTATTTTAGCTGCTTGATTTGCAATTTGTTCCATAGCTAACAATATAAAATCTGAAAACATAATTTCTATAATTGGCTTCATCCCCATTAAAGCAGCCCCTATACCTATACCAACTATCGCTTGCTCTGATATTGGAGTATCTACAACTCTTTTTGGTCCAAATTGGTCTATCATGCCAAATGTTAAACCAAAAGCTCCACCATAAACTCCTACATCCTCACCAATTAAAAATACTTTATCATCTGATTCCATCTCTTGCACCATTGCTTCTTTTATTGCTTCGCTATAAAAAAGCTCTCTCATAAACAACCTCTCATTTTAAAAAAATATTTTTTCCCTTTTTGAGCTTAATAATTAAAGTTAAAAATAAAATTAAGCATATACATCTTCAATAGCCTCTTGAGGATTTGGAAAAGGACTATTTTTTGCAAACTCTAAAGCTTCATTTATAATATTTTTTGCTTCATTTTCTATTTTTTCTATCTCTGATAGAGATATTATTTTATTATCCATTAAATATTTTTTAAATCTTAAAATAGGGCATTTTTTCTTCCATTGTTCAACTTCTTCTTTTGTCCTATATCTTTCAGGGTCCATTCTTGAATGTCCTTTCCACCTATATGTTTCACATTCAACTAATATTGGACCTTTACAGCTCCTTACATCAGTAATTATCTCTTTAATTGCTTTATAAACTCCAACAACATCATTACCATCAATAGTTATTCCCTTTATTCCATAAGCACAGGCACGTTTTGACAATTTTTCAATATTTACTGCTTTAGAAACAGGAAACCCCATCCCATATTTATTATTTTCTACTAAATAGATTATTGGTAGGTTCCAAATTGATGCCATATTAATTGATTCGTGAAAAACCCCTTGGTTAATTGCACCATCACCAAAAAAACATAAAACTACTTGACCTGTTGCCATTTCTTTTATAGCAAAAGCTGCACCAGTAGCAATAGCTATACCTCCGCCAACAATACCATTTGCACCAAGAATTCCAATGTTAATATCAGCAATATGCATAGATCCACCCTTGCCTTTACAGTAGCCGGTTCTTTTACCAAGCAACTCAGCCATCATAAGTTTTGGGTCAGCACCTTTTGCTATACAGTGTCCATGACCTCTATGAGTAGAAGTTATTACATCTTCCTTTTTTAAAGCTAGAATTGAACCAACAGCTGTTGCTTCCATACCAATATATAGGTGACCTGTTCCATGAACCTCACCTTTCATGTAAAGTTGATCTACTTGTTCTTCAAACAGCCTGATTAATAGCATTTTCCTTAACATTTCTTTATAAATTTTAAGTTCAATATTTTCCATAATAATTTACCTTACCTATAATTATTTATAAAATTGGAATTTAAAAATAAAATATTTAATCATTAATTTATTACTATATAGTAATAATAATTAAAAATTTTATAATAACCGTTTTATTAAAAGATCAAATAAAAATATTTAATTATCAAATCTAAAAGTATCTAACCCCCTAGTTTTAGTTTGAATCATATATATGTAGCCACTATCTTTTTCAGAATAATCTTCAATATTTTCTGCAAAACCTCTTTGCGCAGTAGTTATAAACAAGTTATCTAAATTTTTACCTCCAAAAGTGCATGATGAAACCCTAATTGCCGGGATATCTATTTTATCTATTATTTTTTTTGTAGTAGGGTCCCATCTAAATACTTTACTGTTACCCCAGTGGGCTATCCATAATTTGCCTTCAACATCAATAGTCATACCATCTGGAAAACCCAAATTTTTTGGAATTTCAAATGCAACTTTTCTATTAAAAATCTTGTTTTCATAAATATCAAAATCAAACACATCTACTTTTAATGTAGGAGTATCAATAAAATACATTTTTTTATTATCTAAGCTCCAAGTTATACCATTTGAAATAGTTATGTTATCCAATGCTTTTTTAAATTTAAAATCATTTGTTAAACAATATAAAATACCTATTGGCAAGTTTTCTTCATAAGAAACTGAACCAGCCCAAAAATTACCTAAACAATCAACTTTTCCATCATTAAATCTTTTTTTATTGATGTTTTCATCGACTTTAATAATTAATTTTTTGGTCTTACTTTTATCTTCAATAAAGTAAAAACCATCCTCAAGTGCAGCTATAATGCCCCCATTTTTTCTCAAACCGATTGAACCAACAAATTTATTTAATTCTATAGTCTCACTTTTATTTGAATTGAAATCAAAAAAATGAATGTTTTTTTTAATTATATCAACCCAATATATTTTATTTTTAACACTATCCCAGCAAGGACCTTCACCTAAAACACTTCGAATATCACAAACTTTTTCAATTTTATTAAACATAATATAATTTATTTCAAACCTCCCTTACTTAAATTAATAAATAAATTTTATTTATTGGAAAAAATTACAAAGAAAAATGTTATATTAAAAAGAAATTAATTTATTAATACAGCTTTAATAATATCTGAATTACCAGAGGCTATTTCATTAAATATTTCTTCTCCTTCCTCTAATTTAACAATTCTGTTTATAATAATATTTAAATCTAATTTATTATTTTCTAAAAAATCTATCGCCATTTTAAAATCATCCAATGAATAAGCATAACTTCCAAAAATTTTAATTTCATTTATTACAATTTTTTGTAAATCTAACTCAATAACCGGGCTTAAATTTCCAATCCATACACTTACACCTCTTTTATTTAATGTTAAAATTGCTTGTTTTACCGTATCTGTAACTCCAACTGCTTCAAATGAAATATCAATTTTTTGTCCATTGGTTTCACTCATTATTGAATTAGAAATATCCGCTTCATTTGTATTAATTGCGTATGCACCTATTCTTTTTGCAATTTCTAATTTTTTATTATTAATATCACTAGCAAATAATTTTAAGGCTTTTTCAGCTTTTAATACCTGTAATAACAAAAGACCTATAACCCCACTTCCAACAACAAGCAGATTACACTTTTTCAAATCCTTTAAATTTTTTATTTTATTTACAGCCGAACATGCCACAGCTAATGGCTCAGCTATCGTTGCATTAACAAAGCTTATATTATTTTTCAGTTTAATTAATAATTTTTCTGGAACATTTATATATTCAGCCATTGCACCATTAACATTCATAACACCAAACAATTTCTTATTATCACATAATTCCGCTTGGTCAGTTTTACAATATATACAATTTCCACATGATATTATTGGAAAAATTACTACTCTATCACCAATTTTAAAATTTTTAACATTATATCCAGTTTGAACAATCACTCCAGCAAACTCATGACCCATAATTACTGGTGGAATTCTTCTACCGGTTGTTCCAAGAAAACCATGTATATCAGAACCACAAATACCACATGCTCTTACTTTTACTGTAACTTCGTTTGGTTTAAGACTAGGTAAATTTACATCTTTAATTTTTATTTTCTTTGGGCCCAAATAAACTAATGCTTTCATACTTTTTAACCTCAATTCAATTAATTGAAAATAATAAAAAACCTTTTAAAAAAGACTATAATTATTAAATGATTTTTAATAATAATTCTAAGATTCAAGCCAGGTCTTTTTTATAAATTTAACAGCTTCTTTAACTCCTGATAAACCTGTATTACTTGCTTCTTCTATACAAATCCACCCATCAAATTTATTTTCTTTCAAAAATTTAAAGATACTCTTAAAAGGCACAATACCTTTTCCAATAATAGTAGGATTAAAATTTCCAATAGCTTGTATATCTGCAGCATGTATTACTACAACTCTACCAATTATTTTTTTTAATACTTCCAAAGGATCATCATTTAAAATTAATGTATTAGCTGTATCAAAATTTATTCCAATATTAGTATTTTTTATTCCCTCTACTATTTCTAAAAATATTTCTGTTGGATGGCTAAAATCCGAATAATCCCATACCCCAGGCTTTGAGTGATTTTCATAAACTAGTTTAATGTTATATTTATTAGCAATTGAGTCTATTCTTTTAAAACAATCAATAACCTTTCTTATTGTTAATTTTTTATTAATATTAGGATAATTCTGTCCTGCTAAAATCCTTAAAAACTTTGCTTCTAAAAAAGAAGCTAATGCTATATCTCGTCTTAAATAATCCATTTCCCTTTCAACCTGCAAATCATTTGGATTTGAAAAATCAGGATAGGTAGTAATCATCACTATAGGCAATCCTTCATTTTCTATTTGCATTTTTAACTCATTTAAATATTTGGTGGTATGATTCTTAATTAATATCATACTTAAGTCTATCCCATCTAATCCTACTTCTTTAGCATTTTTTGCCCAATCTCTTATGGACATCGAGCCATTAATAATTAGAGAAAATAAAGAAACTGGTAAACAACTTAGCTTCATTAAATACTCCTGTCTTTTAAAATTCTGTCTTTAAAAAATTGATATAAATCATTTTAAAAAATATAAAAAAGTATTTAAAAATTATATAAAAAATCCCCCAGTAACATGAATCTCACTACCAGTAACTTGACTAGATTCATCAGACAATAAATAAGCTATCGCAGGTAAATGATCTTTTGTAGTTTGTAATCTACCCATTGGTATTATTTTTTCAGCAGTTTTATTCAACCAGTCTAGATCTTTACCTTGTGATTCTCTTAAAGCTATTTCACCTGGAGTAGCAACCCAACCCATAGTAACCCAATTAGCTCTAATACCATATTTCGCATAATTTTTTGCCAAATGTTTTGTTAATGTGAGTAGAGCACCCTTTGAAACAGCATAAGCTGCACGGTTTTCCTCCCCGCCGTATGCATGTAGTGAACCAATATTTACAATTGACCCTTTCTTATTTTTTAACATCTCAGCAATAGCAAACTTAGTAATAAAAAATGGACTTTTTATGTTTATATTAAATACATCATCAAATAATTTTTCATCTGTATCAATAATGCTAGAAACTGGTAATATACCAGCATAATTCACAAGCCCGTCTATTGATTTAAAATAACTAACTGTTTGTTTTATTAACATTTCACAGTTACTCACTATTGATAAATCACCTTTTATAAATAAAGCATCATTTTTATATTCTTTCTTTATAGATTTAACAATGTTGTTTCCATCTGTTTCATTTCTTCCACCAATAACAATATTTGCACCTAAACTTGCGCAATAAAAAGCAAGGTCTTTTCCTAAACCTTTTGTACCCCCTGTAATTATTATAATTTTATCTTTCAGTAACAATTAATACCTCCTCTAATATAATCGTTTACGTAAACGTTATATTATAATTTAATAAATTTTTTATTACAAAAATATTACCTATTATTTTTATGGCTAAGACAGTAACTTATATTTAAAATTTAAAAAAACTTCTTATAAAAATTATAAAATACATGGACCTACGGAGTCTCTTATAACCAAATTTGCCTTAAGTGTTACCCTTCTAGTTTCAACTAAACTAGGATCCTCTATCTTGGATAATAAAATATTAGTAGAAGCTTTAACTATATCGGTTACTGGATAATGTATAGATGTTAAGCTCGGAATAGTATAAGGACAAATAGGTATATCAGAAAAACCAATAACTGAAACATTCTTTGGCACACTTAACCCTACATTATTAATATATTTTATTACTCCTAAAGCTGCAAAATCAGCAGAGGTTAAAATTGCTGTAACCTTCAAATTTAGATTTAAAAAGTAATTTGCAGCTTTATACCCATCTTCACTAGAAAAGCCACATCTAAATATTAGTTCATCTTTTACCGGTAAATTATATTTTTCTAAAGCAAGCAAATAACCCTTTCTTCTTTCAATACTGTGAGATTTATCAACCATTCTATCCATGTAACCAATACTTTTATGCCCTAATTTAATTAAATATTCTGTAGCCTCAAACATTGCTGTTTTATTATCAATTAAAACCGTATCAAAATTACCTTCCGGAATTTCTCTTTCAATGATACAAACAGGTATTCCTGATTTAATAGTATTTTCAATAGAAGTTGGGTCTGTAGTTTCAGGAACTATTATAATACCATCTACTCTTTTAGATCTTAAAATATTAAGAATTTCATTTTCTTTTTCAACACTATAAGATGTATTAGAAAATATAATATCAAAATTATTTTGTGATAAAATATCATTAAAATTTTTTGCTAAAAAAGCAAAGTATAAATTTGAAATATCAGGTATAATAAAACCTATTGAGCCAGTTTTTTTTCTTCTTAAACTAGCAGCAATTAAATTTGGATGGTAATCCAGTTTTGCCATTGCTTCATTTACTCTTTTTATTAAAGCAGGGCTTACATATCTTGATTTGTTTATTACATGTGAAACAGTTGCGACAGATACACCAGCAAGTTTTGCAATATCTTTTATCGTACTGATTGCTTAATCCCTTCCTTAAAACTAAATTAATTTAATTTACACATAAAATAACACATAAGATTAATTAAAATAACAATTAAAATAAAGCTATTAAACTGAACTTAATCTTCTTGACTGAACAAACCTATCAAGTGCAACAGCCGCTATTAAAACCAAACCTTTAATAACCCATTGAACATACTCTTGGATATTTAATAAAATCATTCCATTTGTTAATACTCCCATTATAAGAACACCAACTATTGCAAATCCTAATTTCCCTTCACCACCTGATATGCTAACACCTCCAAGGACTACTGCAGTTATTACATCCATTTCATATCCTTGACCAGCTTTAGGGGTACCACTGCTTATTCTAGCTAATAAAATAATTCCAGCAAAACCCGAAAGCAAGCCACTAATTGAATATGCTATATATTTTATTTTTTTAATATTTATTCCTGAAAGCCTCGATGCTTCTTCATTTCCGCCAACACCATATATATACCGCCCATATTTAGTCTTTTCTAGAAATAATATCCCAACAACAAAAATTGCTATCATTATAATTACAGGTACTGGCACTTTCCACAAATAACCTTTCCCAAGCACATCAATACTAGTTTTAAAACCAAAAACTGGTAAGCCACCAGTTATAAGATAAGCTACACCTCTTAAAGTTGTCATCATGCCAAGAGTAGTAATTAATGGAGGTATTTTAAGCTCATTAATAAAAAATGCATTAAGTAAACCAAAAATTATACTTATTGTTAAGGTAGCAATTACAACTAATAATGCATTTACTCCTGCTAATAATAATTTAGCAGTTAAAACACAAGAAACCCCAACAATTGAACCTACTGATAAATCTATTCCTGCTGTAATAAGCACTACTGCCATACCAACAGACATTATGCCTACTATAGCGACCTGTCTTAAAATATTAAAAATATTTTCAGTTGTCAAAAAATTACGGGATAGACTACTAAATAATATTATTAAAATAAGCAAAACCATTGCTATCCCATATTTTGTTATAAAATCAATTATTTTTATTTGCTTTTTCATAATACATTCACTCCAGATGCTAGTTCCAGAATTTTTTCTTGATTAAATAGAGATTTATTATCTAAAATTCCAGCTATTGTCCCTTCATGCATAACAATTATTCTGTCTGACATACCAATAAGTTCATGCATCTCAGAAGAAACCATAATGATACTTTTTCCTTCTTTAGTTAATTCATTCATTAAATAATAAATCTCTTGTTTTGCCCCAACATCAATTCCTCGCGTTGGTTCATCAAACAGCAATATATCACATTTGGTTGCTAACCATTTTGCAATAACTACTTTTTGCTGATTACCACCAGATAAATTCTTTAGCAATTGATTTAATGAAAAAATTTTAATTCTTAAATTATCAACAAATACAGAGCAAATTTTATTTTCCATGCTTAATTTTACAAATGAAAGTTTTGAAATCTTATCTAGTATAGAATAAGTAATATTTTCTCTAACAGACATTGATAAAATTGCACCCTGAGTTTTTCTATCTTCTGGAATTAAACCAATTCCAAGCCTAATAATACTTTCTGGGGAAGAAGGTTTAATTTTTTTACCATTAATAAATATATAGCCACTATCTAATTTATCTAAACCAAAGATAGCCCTTAAAGTCTCTGTCCTGCCTGAACCAACTAGCCCACCAAGACCTAATATTTCACCTTTATAAAGCTTAAAAGAAACATTCTTTATTTTATTATTAGTTAAGCCATGAACTTCTAGCACTGGATTTCCAATTTTCCCCCCACTTCCAGGAAAATCTTCTCCTAATTGGCGTCCAACCATATGTGTAATTAAATCTTTTTTCGTTAAATTTTTAATATTATCTGTTAGTATTAATTTTCCATCTCGCATTATTGAAACCCTATCACAAATATCAAAAATTTCTTCAATTCTATGAGAAATATAAATAATAGTCACACCTTTTAATACTAGTTTTTTTATAACTTTAAATAGATTCTCAATCTCGGTAGTGGTTAAAGGAGCAGTTGGCTCATCCATTATTATTACCTTAGACTCAATTGAAACTACCTTTAATATTTCTACAATTTGCTGATAAGCAATACCTAAATTTTTAACCTGAGCATTAGGATTTATTTCAACTCCCATAATTTCACATAATTTTTTTACTTCTTTGTTCATAAAGGTTTTATTTAAAAAAATGCCTTTTATTACTTCTCTTCCAAAGAAAATATTTTCA
>Ga0185342_1000375_pt1 | contig 23092 bp, 23 predicted proteins | sample ConPoolayeEmetaG_FD_128045 | JGI IMG/M metagenome (GOLD analysis project Ga0185342, IMG submission 128045) | Hot spring microbial mat communities from California, USA to study Microbial Dark Matter (Phase II) - Cone Pool mat layer E metaG... ...
CAACAGCACAGCAGGCTGAACATAGTCTACAAATTGTTATTTCTTTCATAAAACTTCCGGCTATCTTATTGCCTTAACATAGAGACTTTTTATTAACTCGGAGTGATTTCTGTGATTTCTTATTTTCCAGCTGACTTTTCCTTTATCAGTAACTTTCCACGGTGGATTTATGTAGTTACGGTAACCCTCAAGAATTTTTGCCACATTATCATGCCCGAATCCGATGAACTCTCCTTCTGTCTTCCCTCCAAGCCATTCCCTGATATCAGCAACCTCTTCAGACCATGAGAAAGGATCGGATATTAAAATCTGCGATTCTCTGAGTGCAGATACTCTGTTCATCTCTTTAAGATGTCTCATTGGATAAGTAACTTTATCAAGAACATTTAGAGAAGCAACTTTTGTAAAAATCCCCTTGGGAAAGGGAATATTAAGTGCATCGGCAACAATAAAATCCAAATTATTGTGCTTTATTTGTTCTGGCAGTTTTATCTCAACAGTGGAAGTAATATTACCCTCCTCAGTAAGCTCAAAAGTTATATTCCCCTTTTTAATTAATTCCCTGGCAGTCTTTATAAAAGAAAGTGAAAGGTCAAAACCAATGGAAAAATCACTTTTCTCAGTCATCTCTAAGGTAAATCTTCCTACAGCACAGCCAATGTCAAGGGAGATTCCCTTACTTTTTTGCATCAATTTTACCCATTCTGGATAAGCAGGGAGCCATTCCATATCATTTAGCCAGTCTCCATAATGACTCCAAAGATAGGAAGATAGAACTTTTGGTTTTTCATATTTGTTGTTTCTGTCTAACGAGAAATTTGAATCCTTTATCAATATAGCAATTCCATCATCAATTATGTAATTTTTTCCACACTTTTTGCAGTTAAGGAAGCCTGATATAACATCTTCTGCTTCTTCTCTTTTTATTTCAAGTTTCAGTGGAATTTCTTCTGGAAGGCAGAAAGGACATATTAAAAGCTCTTTTAGTATTTTTTTCATTTAGCCTCCACTTATATTATATTTATTTTAATTATAAAAAGATTATATATTGACAAGCAAAGTTTAAATTGATATCATTGAATATAAACACTTAAAAGAGGAGGCAAATATGCCCTATGAGGCAAAAGATTATTCAAAGTTAATCGGGATGCAGGGATTTAGTGAAGCACTCCTTAAAAATCATTTCACTCTTTATCAGGGTTATGTTACTAATACAAATAAGGTTCTTGAAATTCTTGACGGAATGATTAGAGAAGGGCGAACAGGCACTCCAGAGTATGCAGAGATTAAAAGAAGGCTTGGATGGGAGTGGAATGGAGTGAGGCTGCATGAATACTACTTTGAAAATCTTGGGGGTGATGGAATTTTTCCTCAGGATAGCAAACTAGATAAGCTAATCAATGAAAACTTTGGCAGTTTTGAAAACTGGATGAAAGATTTTAAGGCAACAGGGACAATGCGTGGAATTGGATGGGTGATTCTTTATCAGGATACCTTATCTGGTAAATTACTTAACTTCTGGATTAATGAACATGATGTTGGACATCCTTCAGGTTGTAATCCTCTCCTTATTATGGATGTTTTTGAACATGCCTTCATGATTGACTACGGACTTAAACGTGCAGACTACATTGAAGCCTTTTTTAAAAACATTAACTGGAAAGAAGTAGAAAAAAGACTAAAATAGGAGGTTTTATCATGGCTTACACAGTTGTAGCATTAAAAGAAAAAATTCTTGAGATGTATCCAGAGATTAAGAAAAAAGGTATATCACTAAGTATATCCTTCAGCAAAGAAAAGAATGCCTATGTTTTAAAATTAAAGAAAAAAAATCAGGAACTCATAACCTACCTTGATAAGAGGGATGCAGATGACTGCATGAATAATGTAAAGTGTGTTTATTTAGGGGTTCAGTTTGGACAGTTTATTAAAAACTTTGAAGAGAAAGCTAAATTTGAACGAGGAAAAGTTACAGGAGGAATCACTTTAACGAAGTATAAGGAAATGAAAATAAATATAGATGACGAAGGATACCTCAAAAACTTTGATGAATGGAATGAGGAAGTTGCACAGACACTTGCAGAAAGAGAAGGATTGGGAACTCTTACAAAAGAACAGCTTGATATATTGCGTTTTATAAGAAATTACTACAAAACCTATAATTTCTTCCCTCTGCTTAATGCAGTATGTAAGAATGTTCATCAACCAAAGAAATGCGTTGCAGAGAAATTTATTGATCCTCTTGTTGCATGGAAACTTGCAGGACTGCCAAAGCCTGATGAAACAACCATTAATATTGTTAAATACGGCGCGACTCCATAATATATCACTTCAAAAAATGGTGGAAAGGTATGCAAATTATAAGAAATAATCTGGAACTACAAAAATTTATAAAAAAATTGCATAGAAGGTCATTATCTCAGCCCCAGATTGAAACCGAAATCAAAAAAATTCTTTATGAAGTTGCAAAAAAAGGAGATAAAGCTTTACTTAAATATAATAAAATTTTTGATAAACACACCATGCCAATTAAGATTCCTTCAGAGGAAATCATAAAAAATGCGAAAAAAGTCCCAAAAGATGTTCTTAAATCTTTAAAATTTGCTCGTGACAGAATAAGAAAATTTCACAAACGGCAGCTTGAAAAATCATGGCATTATAAAGAAGAAGACATAGTTCTCGGACAAATCATAAGTCCCATTGAAAGAGTCGGTGCTTATATTCCAGGAGGCAAAGCATCCTATCCTTCAACAGTGCTTATGAATATCATTCCTGCTCAAATAGCTGGAGTCAGAGAAATTGCAGTTTGTATTCCAACACCATTTGGGGAACTTAATCCAGCTGTATGTGCAGCATTGAAATTGCTTGAAATCAATGAGGTATACAGAGTTGGTGGAGCACAAGCAATCGGAGCAATGGCTTTTGGAACAGAAACAATCAAAAAAGTTGATAAAATCGTTGGTCCTGGCAACATTTATGTTGCCACAGCCAAAAAGTTAGTATTTGGTGAGGTCGATATAGATATGATTGCTGGTCCGAGTGAAATACTGATTATAGCAGACAGTTCAGCAAATCCCAAGTTTGTAGCCTCAGATATGCTTTCTCAGGCGGAGCACGATGAAATGGCTTGCAGTATAGTTATTACAATCTCAGAAAAAGTTGCTGAATTTGTTAAAAAAGAAATCCTAAAACAGCTTAAAGAGTTGTCTAAAGCATCAATTGTCAAAAAATCATTAAAAAATTTTGGAGCAATTATAATTGTGAAATCTCTTAAAGATGCTTGTGAGGTTGTAAATACTATAGCTCCAGAGCATCTTGAAATAATGACAGAGAATCCTGAAAAACTTCTTCCCTTTATAAAAAATGCTGGTGCAATATTTCTTGGACACTGGTCTCCGGAGCCTGTTGGAGATTATGTTGCAGGACCAAACCACACTCTTCCAACATCAGGAACTGCAAGATTTTTCTCACCTTTAGGTGTCTACGATTTTATAAAAAGAAGTTCATTAATAAAAACAGGTAAAAAGGGGTTTAAAAAGCTATCTGAACACATAGAGGTGCTTGCAAGCCTTGAAGGCTTGCAAGCACATGCAAATACGGTAAGAATAAGAAAATTTACTTAATTGAAGACAGAAAATCTTCTATCTTTAAAGAAGGTGAAATCTTTGCAACCTTTGCAAGAATTTTTGATTTTTCTTCTTCTGTTCTGGTTAATTTAAATTTTTCTCTGAGTTTTCTTAACTTTTCCTTACGATGCCTTCTTTTACGAAGCTCTCTGTCAATTAATCTTCTTCCCATAAATCCTCCTAAGTTTCTTTATTTAAATAATCAATCAATTTACTTATTATCAAATAACCCCCACATGGTAATTTAGTTTTGTTAATGAAAAAATCGCATCCGTCTTCTCTGAAATCACACATATCACAAACAAAGGACAGTTTCTGATTAGAAGTACCCTTTTCAAGATGAAATACCTCAATAATGCTTTTCAGTTCATAAGGCGTTACAAATTTTTTGAGATAAAAATATCCACCACACAGCTCGCTTTCTTTACCAGTCTTGTAATAATCACAAAATTTTTTACAGATTAAAAAAGTATAATTCTCTTGTTTCATCTTGTAACGTCAGTCAACCAGTTAAGATAACCTTCAGAGCCTTTATCTATTTTTATTCCTATAATTTCTGGGACTGTATAAGAATGAAGCGACTTTACCCTTTTTTCAAGTTCATCAAATAAATCCGTCTTTGTCTTCACAATCATTAAAACTTCAGGCTCATCCTCAACTTTGCCCTGCCAAAAGTAAATTGAGCGAATGCCTTTGATGATATTTACGCAACCTGCGAGTTTTTCTTCAACAAGAGTTTTCCCTATTTTTACCGCTTCATCTTCATCAGTTACGGTTATTAAAACCACCATGTAATCCATAAAATAATTATAAAAAATTTATAAAGAATCTTAACAGAGGCATTTGCTGGAATTCTCACTTTTCTTTCTGAAAGAGTGATGTATTTATCAATTGAGAAATAACTTCCCTTTTCAATTTTTAACCAGAGATCATCTTTTTTTGTATCTCTTTTTAACTTTTCCATATCCACAAGATTTCCGTTCCAGCAAGCCCAGAGTCTGCTTTTACCTTTTTCATTTAACAGATGAGATGTGCTTTTCACTACAATATCTTTGCTGTGAAATATATCTTTGATATTTATTCCATCTTTTCTTAGAACAATATAGCTAAATTTCAGATAGTTTATCTGTAATCCCACAGAGCTTAAAAAAGAAAGATACCATGGAGGATTCCATCTTCTTTCCTCATAACACCAGTTATCTTCCTTGAGAGCCGAACATGGAAGACTGTTAAGACAGGGACTGTAGGGATGCAGTCCAAGCTCTGTAATAAGGGCATCTCTGAGTCTGTGAAGTCTGGAAGTTCCTTTCTTTGTTGCTGGTTCCACAATAACCAGAGTAAATTCCTCATTCTTGTAAGTGAAAGGTTTTATAAAATTTATAAAATCTTGCTGTGTCATAGCGCTTCTGTCAAATATCTCTCCTAATGAATTTGAAAAAATCATAATATCTGGCTTTAATTCCTTCAATCCAATATATGTCTTCCTGTTTGATATATCCGCTCTTAAAAAATCATATTTGATAGATAAAGTTTCCGGCTTGAGTTTCTTAACAATCTCCTCTCCAATTTTTATTGCATTTTCTTCCTGTTCAATGCCTGTATACCGAATATATTTGGAAGTAACTATATTGTTCTGCCACAACTTAAAAAATGAAACAATTGCTGGAGAAGGTCCGCAACCAACATCAACTATTTTAATATCCTTTTTATGAAAAACAGTGGGATGACTGAAAAGTTCTTTAAAAATACTGTATAATTTTGACAAATTCACAGGAACAAAATAAATTAAATATCCTCTAAGAAAATCTGGATCTTTCATATAATCAACAGGTCTTCTATTTTCAAGAAAGGTAAAGAAATTAGATGTTTTCAAAATCAAATTTTTTAACTGCTGTTTTGATGGAATTTTATTTTTGAATGCAATTTTTAGAAAAAAATCAAAATCGTGCAATTTTGAAAATTTTCAGGGAGACGGAACCGTCTCCCTGAATAAATTGGAAAATTATTTAACTGCCTCTTTTAAAGATTTGCCAGCAGTAAACTTCGGAACCTTTGTTGCAGGAATTTTGATCTCCTGTCCAGTTCTCGGATTTCTACCCTTTCTTGCCTTTCTCTTTGAAACATAAAAGCTACCAAATCCAACAAGTGTTACCTTGTCACCCTTCTTAAGAGCTTCCTTAACAGCGTCAATTGTAGCGTCAAGTGCTCTTGCGGCTTCTACCTTTGTGAGTTCTGCCTTGCTTGCAATTTTGCTTACCAATTCTGCCTTTGTCATACCGGCTTACCTCCTTTTATTGATTTAATAATGGTTTGATGTAAACAATAACAAATTTTTCATATAATGTCAAGTATTTTTTCTCAAAAATTGAAAAAAATTTCTTAGTATTCCTACTATTCATATTTATAACTTTACTAAATCTTTAATTTTATGTTAATTTTTAAAGTTAATACTGTAAGAAAGGTGGTGAAAACAGTGGGAATTTCTCCTGAAAGAAAAAAGGAAATCATAGAAAATTTTAAAATGCACCCCACTGATACAGGTTCTCCTGAGGTGCAGATTGCCCTCATGACTGAAAGAATTTCTTATTTAACCGAACACTTTAAAATTCACAAAAAAGACCATCATTCAAGAAGAGGGCTTATTAAATTGGTTGCTCAAAGAAGAAAACTTTTAAATTATCTTAAAAAAATAGACAAAGAAAGATACCACAAGCTCATTGAAAGATTGAGCCTGAGAAGATAAAAAATCATAAAGAGGTAAGATGTGGAAGTAGAAACCGAAATTAAAGGGAAAAAACTTTCTTTACAAACAGGAACTTTTGCAAAGCAGGCAGATGGTTCGGTTTTAGTAAAATATGGAGATACATATGTACTGTGTACTGTAGTTGCAGACAAAACATTAAAAGAGGATTTAGATTTTGTTCCATTGACAATCGACTATCAGGAAAAAGCTTACTCTGCGGGGAAAATACCAGGTGGATTTTTTAAAAGAGAGGGTAAACCAACAGACAGAGAAATTTTAGTATCCCGTTTAATTGACAGACCATTAAGACCTCTTTTCCCTGAAGGCTTCAATTATGAAACACAGGGAATTGCTTCAGTTCTTTCCTACGGAGATGAAAACTTAGCGGATATTTTAAGCATAATAGGAATATCTGCAGCGGTAACAATTTCTGATATCCCTTTCAACGGACCTGTTGGTGCTGTAAGGGTTGGCAGAATCTATGATGAATTCATTATAAATCCAGACAATGAAGAGTCTCTGAAAAGTAGTCTCAATCTTGTAGTTGCAGGGACAGAGGAAGCTGTGACAATGGTTGAAGGAGGATGCGCTGAATGCTCTGAAGAAATAATTTTAGAAGCTTTAAAAATTGCTCATGTTCATATAAAACAAATAATTGCCTTACAAAAAAATTTACAGCAAATAGCAGGAAAACCTAAGAGACAGATCACAAAAGTTGAAATCAATGAGCAGCTTAAAGATACCATTGTCAATCTATTTTCAGAAAAAATTGAAAAAGCTTTATTTATTGATGGAAAACTTGAAAAACAGAAAGCCCTTGAATCAGTATTAAATGAATGCATTCAGGCCTTAAATACAGAAGAATTCCGCAAAAAACTTTATGGAGACTCTGAAAGGGATATCTCCTCAGAGATTATCAGAATTTTTGATAGATTCATTAAACAAATTATGCGTAAAAACATAATTGAGAGCGGAGTTAGAGTTGATGGAAGAAAACCTGATGAAATAAGGCCCATCACATGCATGGTTGGTATACTGCCAAGAGTGCATGGCTCAGCTTTATTTACAAGAGGAGAGACCCAAGCACTGGTTGCAACAACTCTTGGAACATCAGAGGATGAACAAAAGGTTGACTCTCTTGAAGGTGAAACCTTCAAAACATTTATGCTTCATTACAACTTCCTGCCATTCAGTGTTGGCGAGGTGAAACCACTCAGAGCTCCAGGCAGAAGAGAAATCGGCCATGGTTATCTTGCAGAAAGAGCATTAAGCTATGTTATGCCTTCCAATAAAGAGTTTCCTTACACAATAAGAGTTGTATCTGACATTCTTGAATCAAATGGTTCATCTTCAATGGCAACTGTATGCGGTGCAACTCTTTCATTAATGGATGCTGGAGTTCCAATAAAAGCTCCTGTTGCTGGTGTGGCAATGGGGCTGATTCAGGAAGAAAACAGAACTGTTATCCTTACAGATATACTCGGAATGGAAGATCATTATGGAGACATGGATTTCAAGGTTGCTGGCACTGAAAAGGGAATTACAGCTTTCCAGATGGATGTAAAGGTTTCTGGAATCAATTATGAGATATTGAAAGAAGCACTTCAACAAGCAAGACAGGCAAGGCTTTTTATTCTTAAAAAAATGCTTGAAACTATACCAGAGCCTAAAAAAGAGCTTTCTCCTCATGCTCCAAGAATCTATACCATGCAGATAAAACCTGAAAAAATCAGAGATATAATCGGAACAGGTGGAAAGGTTATCAAGGGAATTATTGAGGAAACAGGTGTAAAAATAGATATAGATGAAAAAGGAATGGTTAGAATCGCATCAAATAATGAAGCATCCGCTTTAAGGGCAATTGAAATCATTAAAGGAATTACACAGGAAGCAGAACTTGGCAAGATATACATGGGTAAAGTTACAAAAATTGTTGATTTCGGAGCTTTTGTTGAAATTTTACCAGGGCTTGAGGGACTTCTTCACATCTCTCAGATTTCTGATAGAAGAGTTCAGAAAGTTACAGATGTTATTAAAATAGGTGATAAAATTCCAGTTAAAGTTATAGAAATTGATGAGCTTGGTAGACCCCGTTTAAGCAGAAAAGAAGCATTAAAAGAAATAGAAGGAAAACCATTATATAAAAGGTCTTAATGATTAAAAAAGCAATCCTTTCTTCAGGAACTCCGATACTAATGCAGAAAATGAATTCTTTTTATTCATTCATGCTGGGAGTATGGATAAAATATGGCTCAAGACATGAACCTTTAGAGAAAAACGGGCTGTCACATTTTATTGAGCATCTTTTATTTCAGGGAACTTCAAAAAGGGATGCAAAATCAATATCACTGAGAATTGATTCACTTGGAGGAGATATAAATGCTTTTACTTCACGGGAATTCACATCTTTATATATAAAAGTTCTTGATAAATATATTCCAGAGGCAATTGAATTAATAGGAGACATATTTTCCAATCCTTCTTTCCCTGAAAATGAAATTGAAAAAGAACGCTTCATAATAATAGATGAAATAAGAACCATTGAAGACACTCCTGATGAACTGATTCATGATCTTTTTATGAGTAATATATTTTCAGACAGCCTTGGACAGCCTGTTTTTGGCAGAAAGGAAACTGTCATGAATATAAACCGTGATGACATAATTAATTGTTTCAAAAAATACTACAGTAGCAAAAACTGTATAATTAGTTGTGCAGGTAATTTTAATGAAAATAAATTAATTGAAGAAATAGAAAAAAACTTTATTTTCAGAAATACCGAATCTGTACCAAGGTTAAAAAAATCTACTTTCAATTCTTCAATCTGCGTACATGAGAAAGATTTAAATGAAATTCATATATGTCTTGGCATGGAAGGTATTCCATTTAACTCTCCTCACAGATACACCCTGAGTCTGCTGAATTTAATAACAGGTGGCTGTGTAAGTTCAAAACTTTTTCAGGAGATAAGAGAAAAAAAGGGTTATGCGTATAATATTTACTCTTTTCTGTCATGCTATTCTGATATAGGAATCTTCGGAGTTTATACAGCATGTGAAAAATCAAGAGTTTATGATGTGCTGGAGCTGATTATCTCAATTATTAAAAATCTCAAGGAAACCTTAAATGAAGATGAGCTTCAGAGAGCAAAAAAACAGGCAATATCTCAGCTTCTTTTTTCTTCTGAATCAACAAATTATGTTATGCAAAATTTAGCCTATCAGGAGCTTTATTTGGACAGAATCTATTCAGTTAAGGAACAAATCAGAAAAATTGAATCTATCAAAATATCCGATTTAAAAAATATGGCAGAGTTTCTCAAAAATAAAAAAATTGCCTTAACAGTACTTGGATCAATTGATTCAAAGAATCTGTCAGGAATAAATATTTAGGAGGGTCTTAAAGACCCCCCTAAAAAATTAAAGTTTTTGGGTTTCAAAGTAATACTCAGGTCTGGAAGAAGTATCCCTAAGGGTTGCCTTTGCAAAAACCATTGCTGTTGCTCTGTAAACCATATGTGCCATCTTTGAGTGGGGTGCATAAGCAAAGAGAGCAAATACAAAAACAAGATGAGCAATGTAGGATGCGTATCCAAGGATTTCTATCTCAGCAAGTCTGAGTAACTCTGCAAGAAATCCTGTCACTCCAACTCCAGCAATTATTGTAATCAGTAACCAGTCAAAATAGCTTCCAATACCCTGTGTTGGAGCATTTTTAGCTCTATTTACCATTACCAGAAAAATACCTATTAATAGGGCTATTCCACTTACATTTCCAATAATTTTGACTATATTTGTTTGAGGATAGGGAGATTCCCACCTAAGTATCCACTCATAAAATGCTGCTATACCAGTTGTTATTGCAAGTCCGATAAATGCGTAGAGAACAAAAATATGTGCTGTAGACCTGCTTTTGTTTACTGTGCAGAGTTGGAACTTTCTGTGTAAAAGTATTTCTTTAATTGTTTCCCATATGCAGCCGTAAATATCTTTTCTTTTGAGTTCAGCTCCTGATGCAAGGTCAAGCCAGTATCGTTTAACTCCGTTATAAAAACAGATTAATGCAAAAGCTGCAAGGGCCATAAAAGGAATATCAATCCATGGAACAGCGGGTAAAAAGGCTACATAGGACATCTCTCCACCTTCGCCTCTTGGAATCTCAGTTCCGCTGAAGTAGCCAAGTAATGCCATTTCACCGAAGAAAAGCAAGAGAGGTATTAGGAATATAAGCAATAAATATTTTGGATCAGCAACCCATTTTGCAAGAAACTTAGGTGGTGAATAGTTTTGTATCATTAATTTTCTTACAGCACCAAGAACCTCTCCAGGTTTTGCTCCTCTTGGGCAGTAAGCAGTGCAGTCACCGCAGTGATGACAAAGCCATATATCAGGATTTTTAAAAAGTTTTTCCTTTATTCCCCATTGAGCATAAAGCATTTCCTTTCTGGGAAAAGGAGATTTATCAGGTGCAAGATTACATACAACAGTACAGGTGGAGCACTGATAACATTTTTTCAATGAATCTCCACCAGCCTTTATAATCTCACGGGCAAAATTTAAATCTGGTTTTACAATTTCCTCTGCCATCTCTTCCCTCCTTAGAAGCCCTTAAATGGATTAGGACCAATTTGTCTGATTTTATCCATAAACTCATTTATAATCTGTGGAATTCTCCAGTATTCATCAATTGCTACTTCATACATCTGTACCCTGTCTGCTTCAAGCTGAAGTCTGTCAAGGGTCTCCTGAACCTTACCGAGTCTGTATTTTGCAAGCTCGCTTCCTTTTGCAAAGTGACACTGGTAGTTTTCTCCAAATTTGCATCCAAGAAGAAGCATACCATCCACACCCTTTGAAAATGCATCAGCAATCCACACAAGGTTCATGGAACCAAGACATCTGAGCTGAACAACCCTGGCAGCGGGATCAAGTTTTAATCTATGAAGTGCGGCAGTCTCCATTGCAGGGAATGCGTCATTTTCACAGCATACAACAATAACACGTGGCCTGTCTTCCTCTTCAGGAACAGAAACATTCTTCATCATTGTTCCAATCATATCAACACTGTAGTCCTTGAATGAAACTATTCTTTCAGGGCATGCACCCATACATGTTCCACATCTGCGACATCTGTTAGGTTTATAATATGGGATTCCCTTTTCATCTTCATCAATTGCGCCGAATGGACACTCCTCTGTACAGCGTTTGCATGCCGTACATTTTGGAAGATTTGGATCCGGGAATGATGTATCCCAAGCTCTTGGATGAACTGCCATCCCCTTTGCAACATGCTCAATACACTGTATAGCTTTAAGTGCAGCACCCCGAGCATCTTCTTCAGATTCAGCCATGTTCATGGGCTGGCGAACAGGACCAACTGCGTATATACCAGTTCTTCGTGTTTCATACTGGAAACAGATGAAATTTGAATCCGCAAAGCCGAATCCGCCTTCAAGAAATGGAAGTTCAGGACCCTGACGATATCCAAGGTTAAGGATAAATTCAGGTTTTGGTGTGGTTTCAATATATTTTGCCTTTGCTTCGTCGCCTTTTGCAGCTGCCTCAGCAAGACCTATTAAATATTCCTGAGGTTCCTTCGTTGTTGGAACCATTCCAGTTGCAAGAACCACCATCTCAGTTTCTATTTCAACTTTCTGACCAAGTATGGAGTCCTCTACAGTAACTATTAGTTTATCCCATTCCTCTCTTATTCCTGTAACCTCTCCCTTTGCAAGCATTACTCCCGGAGTGTTCTGAGCTTCCTTGTAGTAATACTCAAGTTTTCCGGGTGTTCTTATATCTTTATAAATAACCATTGCTGTTGCATCGGGATTGCCATCTGTAACATATCTTGCCTGTTTAAGAGTTGTTGCGCAGCACATTCCAGAGCAGTATGGCAAATATTCAGGATCTCTCTGACCAGCACACTGAACAAAAAGAACAGACTTAACAACTCTTTCATCAGAAGGCCTTTTAATCACTCCATTATTCTTTTTTGCAATCTCTTCAAACTCAAAGTTTGTTACCACATCCTTAAACTTTCCATATCCGTATTTCTTTGAGAGATTTTTGGGATCATAAGGTTTCCAGCCTGTTGCCTGAATAATAGCACCAATTTTTATTGTTTCTGTTGAGCCATTCTTAGCAATTATTACATCAAAATCACCTGGCTGACCATCAATCTTTTCAATCTTTGATGATGTATACACCTTGATCTTTGGATTTGATGTAACTTCATTTACAAGAGGCTCAAGATTTACATCTCCCAAAACTCCCTTTGTATAGTCATCTGTTGGCACTCTTTTGTAAAGTTTTCTTGCAAAACCACCAAGCTCAGCTTCCTTTTCCACTAAAACCACTTCATATCCAGCTTTTGCTGCTTCCAGAGCTGCTGTCATTCCAGAAATTCCACCACCAACAACAAGTATTGATTTTACAGTCTCAATAATATATGGCTCTGGAATGTCTCCTTTCTGAGCCTTTATAACACCCATCTTTACATAATCTTCTGCTGCGAGCTGTTTCTCCTCATCAGACTCAATTGTCCACACAGCAAGCTCCCTTAATGGTACTCTCTCCACAAAGCAACCCGGGAAATTGAATTCATATGTTTTAACTCTTGGAGAACAACCAGCAACAACAACAGAGTTTACACCCTGCTCAGCTATGTCTTTCTTTATTAATTCAATCCCGTCTTTGCTGCACAAAAATTCATGCTCCGCCACAACTGGAACTCTTAAAGCATTTTTTGCAATATTAGAAATTTTTTCTGTATTAATTGCTTCTCCTATACCACAACCTTTACAGATATATAGTCCTATTTTCTTTTCCATGTGTTACCTCCTTGCACCGATCTGAATAGCCTTGAGGGCTGCACCTGTAGCATCTTTTCCGCAACCAGCTACATCCATTGGAGCTTTTGCACAGCCTGTAGAATAAATCCCTTCAGTATCAATGACAAAACCTTCAATTGCATATTTTAACCCAGGAACTTTAATATCAAAGCCCTCTGGCTGCATTCCTGTGGCAAGAACCACCATATTTACTTTTTTTCTTATCTTTTCTCCACTAAGCATATCCTCTGCAGTTACAATAACATCATCTGAATCCCTGTCCTGCTCAACTGCTGCAACCTTACCTTTAATCAGGTTAACTCCTGTTTGTTCCTTAACCTGATTGAAAAATTTTTCATATCTTCCCGGGGTTCTGATGTCAATGTAAAAGATCGTAACTTCAGCATCTGGATTTTGCTCCTTAATATACAGAGTATGCTTTAATGAAGCAAGACAGCAAATATAGGAACAGTATGGAAGATGATTTTCATCTCTGCTTCCAGCGCACTGAACAAAAGCAATACTTTGCACAGGCTTTCCATCTGATGGTCTGAGAATCTGTCCCTGAGTTGGACCGTTTTTTGAAGCCAGTCTTTCAAGCATCATGTTTGTTATAACATTTTTAACCTTACCAAAACCAAGATTATCTATCTTTGTAGCATCATAAGGTTTCCAGCCCGTTGCCACAACAATTGAACCAACATTTACATCAATGCTTTCAGGTTGCATGTTTAACTCAATTGCATTATACTTGCAGGCAGTCACGCATGGAGCAGGACAATCCTTTGGACATACTGCTCTGTCAACAACATATCTTAAAGGAAATGCCTGTTCAAAAGGAAGATAAATTGCCTTTGTTTTGTTCAATCCAAAGTTAAAATCGTTATTCCTTTCAACAGGACAGACCTCAGCACATGCATTACATGCAGTACAGTTTCCATTTACATATCTCGGATTAAGTTTTATTTTTACTCTGTAGTCTCCTGGTCCACCTGATATGGATTCAACTTCAGCCATTGTATAAAAAGTCACAAGAGGATTAACCTTAATCCGTCTGAAATTGATCTCAAGACCACACATTGGTGGACAGATTTTTGGAAAATATTTGTTTAACTGGGTAACTCTTCCGCCGAGATATGGATTTCTCTCAACAATAATTACTTCAGCTCCTGTTTCTGCAGACTCAATCCCGGCAGTCAGACCGCTAAATCCCCCACCAATAACCAAGATGCGGTTTGTTTCAGCACTCATCGGTAGCCTCCTTTAAATAAATTCTTAAACATAAAAATTCGTAATACAGTTCTACCTGCATTACGAATCTGTTATTCTCATCTCTTTTCAATTTGTCTAAAAATTAAGGGGAGGGTAATTACCCTCCCCTAATCTACTCGGATTAGTCAGGGAATATCTGGACGTATGGAACCTTCTTGAGTGTGAATGTATCTGTTGCTGGATCATAAACTGAGTTGACAAATGCGCGCCAGTTGTTGTCATCAACAAAGTCACAGTCGCCTCTGTAGTAATAGCCTGGATAACGAGATTCCTCTCTGAAGAGAATATGTCTTGCATGAGCCTCAACTGAAAGTGTTCTGTGAATGTTCTCCCAGCAACGGAGAAGTTCATGCAGATTGGATGCTGCAAGTCTGTTTGCGTCTTCCTTAAGAAGCTGAAGCTTTGCAAGACCTTCCTCAATCATTGTCTTTGATGTCATGTACCATGTTCCTATTCCACCGAAATACTCATCAGCAATCTTCATGAGTCTTGCCTGATACATGTCAGGCTTGATGTAGTATGGATTAACTTTTGGATCTGTAGAATAGGTCTTGTATTTCTCATAAACCTCATATGGCAGATAAAGTTCTGCTGCAACAGCATTTATATCTTCAGCAATTGTTGGAGTGTATCCAGCATTGTCAAGGATGAATGCAATAGCTGCTTTTGCTGCGATTCTTCCTTCAGCATGTGAGCCTGAGGAGAACTTGTGTCCTGAAGCACCGACAACGTCACCTGCGAAGAACAGTCCGTTAACAGTACCCATTCTGTTGTAGCCCCATGACCACTCAGCAGGTGTTCCGGGAATGTCTCCAGGACCGCTTACCCAGAAACCAGCACAGCCTGCATGTGAGCCAAGCAAATAAGGCTCTGAAGGCATGATTTCAGAAGGAACCTTCTCAGGTTCTGTATTTGTTGCTGCCCAGAGTCCTGCCTGGCCAATGCACATGTCAAGGAAGTCCTCCCATGCCTCAGCCTCAAGGTGTTTCAGCCTCTTGGCATCCATCTGCTTTGCAAGTTCCTGCATGGCAACATTTGTATGCATAAGTATAGGTCCTCTGCCCTGCTTCATTGCCATCATCATGAGGTGGTTTCTAATAGCAGTTCCAAGAGCCTCTGCCCATTTGCCATACTTCTTTACTGCATCCTGAAACTCAGGTGAATCCTTTGAGCAGTAATCTCCACCAACAGCATCTGTTGCTTTTGCTTTAAAGAAGAGGAACCATGCACCAACAGGACCGTATCCATCCTTGAATCTTGCAGGAACAAATCTGTTCTCCATCATTGTCATTTCAGCACCAACAGTCATTCCAAGATAGAAGCCAGAACCTGAGTTCCACACAGGATACCAGGCTCTGCCCATTCCTTCCTTTGTTGATCTCGGTCTGAAGACATTAACTGCTCCACCAGCTGCAACAAGTATTGCTTTTGCCTTAAAGACATATACCTTATTTTCTCTTACACTGAAACCAACAGCAGCTGCAACTCTGTTGGGCTCCTTTGCATCTTTGAGAAGCTTCACAACAAATACTCTCTCATAAAGGTTCTGAGCCTGGCCTGTTGCCTTTCTGTTAAACTCCAGAGCAGCCTTTGCAGCTTCAGCAACTATAACCTTATAAGATTCACCATTGATCATTATCTGCCATTTTCCAGAACGACATGGAGGTCCACCATCTTTAAGCTTTGGAATACCTTCATCTCTTGCCTGGAATCCATCCCTTGACCAGCCATCAGCACCCTTTTTCCATATAGGAAGCCCCCACTCCTCAAACATGTGAACACTGTCATCAACATGTCTTCCAAGGTCATAAACAAGGTCTTCACGAATGATTCCCATCAGGTCTGCGCGGACATATTTTACATAGTCAACAACCTTATTTTCACCAATGTAAGTATTAATGGCACTCAGACCCATTGCAACTGCACCTGAACGGTCAGTTGCTGCTTTGTCAACCATTGTTACCTTGAGTCCTTTAGGTGTTGCCCATCTTGCAGCCTCATATGCAGCACCACAAGCAGCCATTCCACCACCGATAATTAGAAAATCAGTGTCAACCTCAACTATTTCTGGCTTCTGACAGTATGAAAAAGTGCAGCTCTCTTTTTCCATGTTGTCCCTCCTTTGTTATTTTTTTACTCTTTTCTGGCTTCATAGTTAAAGTAGCCAGGCTGTTTAATTTTGTTATAATCAGGCTCAGGAAGTCCTGCATAAATGTTGTCTGCATTCCAGTATCCCTCTGGAGTTGTCCTTATTGGGAATTTGAATCTCTTGAGTGTTCCATTTCTGAATTTGATTGTCCACATTATTGAGTCCTGAGCTCTCATTGGAATAACACTCGCACCAAGAGGACAAAAATCTGCATAACCTCTTACCTCAATTGCCTGCTGTGGGCAGATTTTTACACAGTTGTAGCACTCCCAGCACTGCTCTGGCTCCTGATTGTAAGCCTTCATCTTTTCCCTATCAAGAACCATCAGGTCATTTGGACAGATGTACTGGCATGCAGTTTTGTCCTGTGCCTTGCAGCCATCACATTTTTCGGTAATTACAAAGCTTGGCATAGTCTAACCTCCTTTTTTTGTTTTTTATTGCACTGGTTTTTGTACTGGATTTTTCTGTAGTTCCAGTACATCACTTATGTCAATATCAGGAACTGGAAGCTCTCTATCTTCCTTTGCAACATCGTCCTTAATTGATGGAATTTCTGCTACTGCAGCTTCTATCACTTCCTGTCCTAAAGATTTCTTCTCTACAATTTTCTTAAAAACAAGCCTTTTAAATGCAGCTGGGGTTTCCTCAATAAATCCTCTTGCATCAAATCTTGCCTTGGTAAACTGGTCAATAACTTTTTGACCGAGGTCATCAGAAACCTCAACTACGAGCCTTTTTAATGCACCTCCAAAAATTGGTTCAACTTTTTCCTCAAGGGGAGTGCCCTTTATAGCTGCCAGTCTCTTTTCATCCAATACAACTCCAAAAAATTTAGCCATTATTCACCTCCTTTATTTTTTTAAGTGAGCTGGTAGTTCCATGTGAGGGAGATCAACCTCTAATCTCTCCTCTCTCTCTTTTAGATATTTCTCATTATTAAATGGATATCCAAATTTCTGCCACCATTTTACAACAACTTTATAAACTTCGGGTCTATAAATTTCTGGAGGTGGCATTACACCTTCATTAATAAGTCCTCTTATAAAGCTTCCAGAGTATCTTGAATATATACCCTTATGAGTGCAGTTATCAGAATATGCAAACTCTCTGCATTTTGGACAATACCAGAACTCTGCTATGTTCTGAGGTCTTATATGAAGTCCACCATCAACCTCATATGGTGGTGCATCAAATCCAAAACTCGGAATTCCCTTAGACCATAGAATCTGAGTTGCATAAATATCATAATATTCACCTAATGCTGCATGGTCTCTTCCAAACATGTGGAATGAAATTCCCATGTTCTGTCTGATTACTCCATGAAGAAGTGATTCAATTGGGTTACCATATCTCATATCCCACAGTGTGAATGTAACCATATGACGCTCTGGTTTAATATAGCCAGCAAGATGAACCATCTCATGACCTTCAACAATTGCTTCATCAGGGAAGTCACCAATTCTTTTTGCACCGATTATTGCATTAACAACAATTCCATCACATGGCTTGATGTCACCTATATAAGCTGCCATTTTCATCAATGCCTCATGTCCAGTATGTGGAACATTTCTTGTCTGATGAGCTATAACAGTTGTCCAACCTCTTCTTTCAAACTCTTCCCTTGCTTTCTTCGGTGGATACCAGAATCTGTTAAATGGCTCTCTTATCTTTGGCTCATTAATAATTGTGTATTTTCCGGCAAGGATTATTGGATTCAATGAGCAGTAAATGTTGTAACCAGTATGTTTCTGATCAAATGGAACCTTAACAACTTCGGGATTGTGCTCAGGTGTTCCAAATGTCCTTACTGCAACATCACCTGGTGAAATTTCATAAACTTCTTCAATTTCAAGAATTGCAAAAGGTTCGTCTTTAAGTCTGAGTAAAAGCCAATCGCCTGCTCCTACTCCGAGTTTTTTGAAATCCTCCTCAGAGATATCAAAAAGAATTGGATATGGGAAGACCCATCCACTTAAGAGTCTTCTTTTCTCAAGAACACTCTCAAGCTCAGCCTTTGTCATTGAGCCTTCAACAGGGCTGAAGAAACCATAACATACCGACATAATCTCCCTGTAAACATTTCTTACAGGATTACCCTTAAAAAGAGTGGGTTTAATGTCGTAAACTGCAGAGCATTTTGCCATTAATTTTCTTGCCATCTCAGGATCGCGGACAACCCTCTCAACAATTTTTCCACCATGAGGTGGAGGCAGTGTCTTAATTCTCACATCTGGCATAACTTCCCTCCTTTAATTTACTTTTTTTCTAAGATTGCACAGATACTGTTAAATATCTCATCTATACTACCTGTGCCTGATACATTTTTAAGAATTCCTTTTTTTGAATAATAATCAATTAATGGTTCTGTTTGTGCCCTGTAAACATCAAGTCTTTTTTTGATCGTTTCTTCCTTGTCATCATCTCTCTGGAATAACTCTCCACCGCATTTATCACATTTGCCTTCTACTTTTGAAGGGGAGTAATAGATGTTATACATCTGTCCGCAGGATTTGCAGGTTCTTCTTCCTGTAAGTCTTTTCATAAGGTCTTCAAAGGGAACATCAACATTCAATGCCAAATCAAGTGGAATATTCATCTCAGCAAGCATTTTATCAAGAGCTTCTGCCTGTGCAACATTTCTTGGAAAACCATCAAGAATGAAGCCTTTCTTACAGTCATCCTGAGAAATTCTTTCTTTTACCATTCCGAGAACAACTTGATCAGGAACAAGCTCTCCTCTATCCATATATGATTTTGCCTCTTTTCCAAGTGGAGTACCCTGTGCAACTGCTGCTCTTAAAAGATCACCTGTGGAAATCTGAGGGATACCATATTTTTCTACAAGTTTTTTTGCCTGCGTGCCTTTTCCTGCTCCTGGAGCACCAAGAAATACTAATCTCACTGTTTCCTCCTTTTTGGGATAGAATTAAGAAATTTTATGTTAATAATTTACCCAAATCATTTCCAAAATGCAACTTAAATTTTATAATTTGGTGATAAATTTTGTTTATAAAGTTCGCTCAATAATTTTTTAAACTGCTCAAGAGCCTTTTTTCTGTGACTAATACTGTCCTTTTCATCAGGAAGCATCTCAGCAAATGTTTTTTCAAAACCTTCTGGTTGAAAAACAGGATCATATCCAAAACCGTAACTACCCTTTGGTTCTTCAGTTATTCTGCCATTTACAATTCCTGAAAATATATATTCTTTTCCATCAGGAAAAACTAAGGCTATATAGCATACAAATCTTGCTGTTCTTCTATCTACAGGCACGTTCTTAAGCTCAGTAAGAAGCTTTTTTACATTTTCTTCATCTGTGGCATGATTTCCAGCATATCTTGCTGACTTTACCCCCGGTCTTCCTTGAAGAGCATCAACTTCCAAGCCTGAATCATCTGCTACAGCAGGAAGTCCTGTTTTCTGAGAAGCATATCTTGCTTTTTTTAATGCATTCTCTTCAAAACTCACTGCATTCTCTTTAACCTCTTCAATATCTTCAAAGTCTTGTATTGACAGAAGTGTAATTTCAAGATCACTCAGTATTCTCTGGAGTTCATCCAACTTTTTTCTATTCCTCGTAGCAAGAACTATTTTCATATTTGACAATTCCTCAAAGATTGATATATATTAAAAATTAGCGGGGTGGAGCAGTCTGGTAGCTCGTCGGGCTCATAACCCGAAGGTCAGAGGTTCAAATCCTCTCCCCGCAACCAAATTAATCAAACAATGCATTAACAAAATCTTCTGGGTTGAATTCTTTTAAATCTTCCAGATCTTCTCCAATACCTATAAACTTTATTGGAACTCCTATCTCCTTTTTTATAGCGAAAATCACACCGCCTTTCGCTGTTCCATCAAGCTTTGTAACAACAACACCTGTAAGCCCCACTGCCTCATTAAATAATGTAGCCTGCCTTATCGCATTCTGACCTGTTGTTGCATCCAGAACAAGTAATGTTTCATGAGGTGCTTCAGGAATGGACTTTTTTATGACTTTTTTAATTTTTTTTAACTCTTCCATAAGAGGAAACTTTGTGTGAAGCCTCCCTGCAGTATCAATGATTACAATATCTTTTTTTTTAGACTTTGCATGTTCAAGGGCATCAAAAGCAACTGCAGCCGGGTCTGCTCCACTTTTATGCTTTATAATATCAGCTCCCACCCTGCTTGCCCATATTTCAAGCTGCTCAACTGCTGCTGCTCTGAATGTATCTGAAGCTGCAAATACTACATTTTTACCTTCACTGATGAATCTATATCCAAGCTTTCCGATTGTTGTGGTTTTACCAACTCCATTAACTCCTACAACAAGAATTACTGAGGGAATGCTTTCAAGATTTAAGGATGTGTTATTTTTAAGCAGATTGATTAACTGTTCTTTAAAAAGGCTCTTTAAATCAAGAAAATTTTTAAGTGCTCCTTCCTTTGCCCTATCTCTTATTATATCTATTATTTCCTTTGTTGCTTTAACTCCAACATCTGAAGAAATAAGAATTTCTTCAATTTCCTCAATTGTTGTTTCATCTATTTTCTTTCCTGTGGAAATTACTGTTTCTATTTTTTCAACTATGCTCTGTTTTGTTTTGCTTAACCTTTCTTTTAACTTTTCAAGAAAACCCATCAAGGTCTCCCGAACTCTACACGAAGTTCGTTCTGTTTCTTTAAAATACGGTATTTGAGAGGTTTTTTAAGGACTATGTTTGCCAATACTTTATTTTTATCCTCAGATATAGAAACTTCTTTTATAAACTCAGATTCAAGCTCTACTGGTTTGGTCAGTTTATTTTTAGCTGGATAAACTTCTATAACAACTGACATGATGTTCCCAGATTTTTTTGTTGTTGGAAAATAACCTCCATATTTATGAATATCTGGAATGAACAAGGTTAAAGTGGAAGTATTTTTTGTTTCAACAAGAGAAACATTTTTAAGTTCCAATAGTGTCTCCTTTAACTGTGCTGCTTTTTTGGTTTTAACTTCCTTTTTTGGCTTGACTTCCTTTTTCTTTCTTTTTTCAATCTTTTTTTCTTCTTTTATTTTAATTTCCTTTGAAGGAACCTTTTCATCCTCCACAGTTGCAAAAATTTGAAATTTTTCAGCCTTATCATACATTACCTCTACAGTTGCAACTCCATTCACAAACTCTGAGGGTGGAACTCTGTTTGGAGTAATGTTTCCAGCTCCTGAGGATTTCAGAATCACAGTCTTTCCATATAAATTATAGTTTGACATAATTTTATCAAGCTGATTATATGCTGTTACCTTTATTTTAAATTTCTGCCCCGCTATGATTGTTTCAGGTGAGATAATTTCAAACCTTTTTACTTTTGGTGGAAGGATCTTTACAATATTACTTTCACCTTTTATAGCACTGTCTTTTGGAAATTTAACCAAAATTTTTATGTCTTCAGCTCTATCATAACGAAGGCTTATATTTGCTCTGCCATCTGAAAATGCATAAGAAGAAACTTCTGAAGGGAAAATATAACCTTTCCCTACTGCTACAATATTAAGTTTTTCTTTTTTAGAAGCAAAATCTTTAACAAAATTATTAAACTTATCAATGGCTGATATTGTTACATTAAATGGTTCACCCGCTATTGCTTCAGCTGGCGTCTCTATAACAAAAGAAGCTACATCAGCATTTATAACCTCAATCCTGTCACTTTTGCCTGTAATATTTCTGTTTAAAAGGCTTGCTTCAACATAAAAAACTCCTGTTTTTTCAGTATAAAGTGTAACATTAACATTACAATTATCGGGCAAATAACGGGATTCCTTTATTTGAGGAGATACATCACCCCTGAAAAACAAATTTAACTCGCTGGGATCAAAGTCTTTACAGACAATGTTACCAAACCTGTCCATTCCTGAAATAAGAATATCAAATTTGCTGCCAACCCTTACAGAAGCTGGAGTTTTTATATCTAAAGAATTTATCGGACCCGCTATAACCTTTATTCTTTTTTCCACAACAGGGAAAGGACTGTTAATTTCATAAAGACTAAATATAACATCCTCTGCCTTATCATCTCTGAATTTTACAACCAGCCCCGCCTGAGTTACTTCAGATGATTTAAACTGAACTGGGTTTACTGTAGCCGACCCGCTCACAGTTACTCTGTATACTTTGACGCTATCCTGAGGCATTGTAACTGGGTTGCCAAAAGCATCAACAGCATAAATAATTATTTTATATTCATTGCCTGATATAAGATGGTCAGATGTATCAATTTGAAAATGGTCAAATGTTCCCGGTTTTGCTACAATATTGCTATAAGTTAATGCTGGATGACAAAAAAACAGAAAAAAAATAAAACTCAACAAAAAAACTCTCTTAAAGATTTTATTTGCCATCTTACCCTCCTCTGTGAGTTCTATTCATATTTTGCATTATTAATAAATTTTATTGTATCTTATCATAATTGTTTATGTTCAAAAGAGGCAAGTGCTAATATACTATAATG
>Ga0185342_1000377_pt1 | contig 23007 bp, 18 predicted proteins | sample ConPoolayeEmetaG_FD_128045 | JGI IMG/M metagenome (GOLD analysis project Ga0185342, IMG submission 128045) | Hot spring microbial mat communities from California, USA to study Microbial Dark Matter (Phase II) - Cone Pool mat layer E metaG... ...
GCGATGCTCTGGGGAAGGTTGGCGGCCCGGCCGTAGTTCGAGTCGCTCGGGTCGGCGTGCGTCCGGGTGTCGTCCTCGATCAGGCACAGTTTGCCGTGGAGGCGGACGGACTCGGTAGGAAGCATGCTCGGACCGTCGCCGCCGATTCCGCGGAAGCCGTAGCTGTAGGGGCTGACGAGGAAATCGACGTCCGGAGAGCGCAGAACTTTTTTGAGCCCGAGGTGGCCGGAGCGTTGGTAAGTCGAGTAATCGCTGTCCGGCCGCTCCTTGAAAAAACCACCGTTCCAGGCGAGCTCCATGAGGTATCCGTAGAAGGCGCCGGCAAGCCTTCGGCCTCCGGTCGCCTTCTTCACCGTGCGGCAGAAATCGATGAGGCAATCGGCGCACAGCTCGGCGAGGCATTCGTAATAATCGATCACATTCCGCTCCACGGCCGGGTCTCGAAAGGTGTATTTTTTGGCCTCGAGCTGAGCCGCGGCGGCAGGCACCTCCGCGAGTTCAAACGAGAGGTCGGGGTTTCCCCAGGCGGCGCGGAACGAGGGCGCGCTGTTGTTGTATTTCCGGCGAAGCCAGTCTCGGAAATGACGGCGCATCGGCAGGCTGTAGTCTCCGCAAGGCCAGTACATCGAGGATTCCCCCTTGACCCATTCTCCGGTGTGGCCGGTCCCGACTTGATAGGCGAGAACATGGCCGCTGAGCCCGACGCGGTCCAGGTGCTCGATGTAGGCGCTCAGGAAATCCCTAGCCTGGCTCCTCCAGACCAAAGAGGCGAAAGATTGACCGTTGCGCTTTCCCTCCGAGGTGACCTCGCATTCTTCCGGATAGGCTTTTTCCCACCAATCGCCGTGTCCCGTCTCGAGATGGACCCTCAGGTGGAAAAGGGCTTCGGGGTCGGCTTCGAGAACCCGGCCGAAGCGCGCTTCGACCGTCGAAAAATCGAAGGGACGAGCCGGGTCTGTCCCGGGGCCGAGCCATTCCCGGCCGACACCGACGTCAAAGGCATAGAGGTGGATTCCGGCGTCCGAGAATCGGCGGGCCTGTGCGGCGAAATCCCAGCCGTCTTTTTCCGGCGAAGGAACCCATAATATGGCGGCAAACGTCGGCCGGCCGTCGAGGAAAAGAGCCGGAGCACCGTTGTGGAGCTTGACTTCGACGGTCAGAGGAGCCGTCGAGGTCAGGAGGCGGGAAGGAGTGTTCCGACGACCGGGAGCTGCGGCGAGAGCCGTCGCCGCCTGCGGGATCATCGTGATCGAAAGAGGCAGGAATTTCATCGCTTCGCGCCTTTTCATTTTTGACCTCCCGGTTTGCTTCTCTTCTCTAAATCTCGTTTCCCCAAAAAGAAATCGTTTTCGCCGGCTGCCCGACCGTTCATCCCCTCGGGCCAAGTTTAAAGAGATGAAAGGACAAATTCAAATTCTTCTTTAAGTCGGTCTTCCCCTTAATTATAATGAGGAGGCGCGGACTGCGCCTTGGAATGACGGCTCAGCCGATAGGAGGACGAAATGGTCCATGATGTCGAGGGATCGGTCCTGTCCTTGTTCAAGGAATCCGAGGCGCTTCTTCAGGGGCATTTTAAGCTGACATCAGGCAAGCACTCGGAGTGGTATTTTGAAAAGATCCGGTTGATCGAGAATCCTCAGAGGCTCGAACGAATCATCGATCTCCTGGTGGAAAAAATTCGCCGGGACAACACCGATTTCGATTATGTCATTTCGCCGGCCTATGGCGCTATCGCCATCGGGTTTCTGGCCGCCCTGAAAATGGGAAAGAAATTCGCTTTTGCGCAGCGGGTAGAGGAAAAAATGGCTTTTCGGCCCGGCTGGACCGGTCTCGAGCCCGGAGTGCGCGCGGTCATTGTCGAGGATATTCTCACCACCGGCGGTTCGATTCAGGAAGTCGTTGAGTGTCTTAAGCAAAAATCGGTCGTCGTGGCCGGCGTCTATGTCCTCGTGGATCGGACGGCCGGCGCGGTTTGGATTGAGGGCCGGCCGGTCGGGAGCCTTCTCGCCTTGAAAATCGATGCCTTCGAACCCCAGGCGTGTCCGCTTTGCCGGGCGGGCGTTCCGCTCGTCAAGCCTGGAGCTTCAGACAAGAAATAAAATCGGGGCGCTTTCTTCGCCGGTTTATGGATTAATCCGGAGGCGGGTTTGAAAGCTGAAAAAAGAACCGCACAATAAAGATGAGCGCGATTCGATAAATCAAGGGCCGGCCAAGGCGATCAAGGCGCGCAGCAGCTTGAAACCCTGGATGAAGTCGTCGGCAGAGAAAGCGACAGAGCGGGCTCCGGTCCTCTTGACCTGGGGGATGAGGGAAGGCATCTCGGCTTGGCCGGAGTTGTGGAATTCGAGCTCGAACTCAAACGGCGCGCTCAGCCGAAAGGGCACGACCTTCTCTTTTTTCAGAATCGCCTCTTTGGCGCCCGCCCGGAGGCGATTTTTGGCTTCTTCCCGCGGTAGAAGCTTGGCGGCGTAGCGGCCCAGCGCATCCTTGACCGCCACGGTGACGATCTCGTTCCCGAGGAGAGATTTGGCTTGGGAGCAAGTCTCGGCATCGCCGCTGAGCATGATGACCGGCACCTTGTAATAACCGGCGATGGCGGCGTTGATCCCGAGCTCCGGCTGCTCTCGGCCGTTGATTTTAATCGAGTACATCGCGCTTCCGGAGATCGTGTGATCGAGAGTGGCCGAAGCCGTCCCCGCCCTGGCGTGGTAGCCGATGAAGATGCAGGCGTCATACGAGGCGTCGATTCCCTGCATCATGGACAGCGGCTTGGGCGAACCGCTGACGAGCGAGGCCCGGGGATGAAGATCGTCGGCCAGGATATTCCTCATGCTTCCGTGGGAATCGTTGACCACGATCTCTGCGGCTCCGGCCTCGAACAGGCCCTCGATGACAGCATTGACGTCTTCGGCCATCCACTTCCGGGCGGCGCCGTAGTCCTGGCCGGCCGCGGAGGTTTGGTCGCCGTGAACGACTCCCCAGATTCCCTCCATGTCGACGGAAATAAAGACCTTAGGCCCGGCCTTTTGGGCGGCCAAAAGCCCAGGCAAAAGTCCTAAAATCATCAATATTCCGATCGGTTTTTTCAACATGGCATTCTCCTTTGTTTTTGCTCTTGTTCGGTTTTCATTTCAGAAACAGTTCGATGACCGGAACCGTGACCTCAGGCTGCTGGACGGGCAGGCGGAGGATGAGATTCGCGGCCGCGGCCGCCTTTCGCTCTCCCGGGAGATAGCCGATTTCAGAGGAACGGCTTTCTTCGATATAGCGGACTTCCGAAGCGTCGTTCAGAAGCTGGGCGTATGTTACTTTTCCCGCGTAGCCCTCAAGATGGAGGGCGCCCATCGGCCATTCGAGGACATGGATATACAGGCGCTTGGCCTCGGGATTGTAAGTCAGAAGGCAATTCTGGGGAGGTTTGAAACCGTCGGGGGCGGCGGTGCAGCCGTAGATCGCCCGGCCGTGGTCTTTCATCCAGCGGCCGATCCCCTCGAGCCTTTTCTTGGCGCGATGATCGAATGTCCCGCGGGCGGTCGGTCCGACGTTGAGAAGAAGATTCCCGCCTTTGCTCACCGTTTCGATCAGCATGACGACGAGCTGCCGGACGCTCTTCCAGGTGGCCTCGTCGCGATGATAGCCCCAGGAGCCGGAAAACGTCTGGCATGTTTCCCAGGGAACACGCCGGCCGTTCATGGTGACCCATTCTCGCGGCATGAATTGCTCGGGCGTGCGGTAGTCCCAGCCGCCCGGAACATCGAGCAGGTCGAGCCGGTCGTTGAGGATGATGTTCGGCTGGAGTTCGCGGATGAGCTTCAGGAGTTTCTCCGACTGCCAGTCGTTCCGGCCTTTACCGTCTTCTCCGGGAAAGGAGAAATCCATGAACAGGCAGTCGATCGGGCCGAACTCGGTCAGGAGCTCGCGGACCTGGTTGTGGAGATATTCCGCATATTTCCTGACATCGCGGTTCTTGGCTTTCTCGCGGAAGGCGGCGTTTTTGAACATCGGGTGATAGCGGTCGACGGGATATTCCGGGTGATGCCAATCGAGGAGGGAATGGTAGAAACCGACTTTCAGACCTTCGGCCCGGAAGGCTTCGACCATCGGCCTGATCAGGTCCTTTCCGTAGGGCGTCTTGGTGGCCTTGTAATCGGTGTATTTTGAATCCCAGAGGCAAAAACCTTCATGATGCTTGGTGGTGACGACGAAATATTTCATCCCGGCGGCCTTGGCCAGGAGCGCCCATTCGCGGGGGTCGTAGAGGTCGGGGTTGAAATGGTCGAAATATTTCTGGTACTCCTCTTCCTTGATGGATTCGTGCTGTTTGACCCATTCATGACGTGCCGGCAGGGCGTAAAGACCCCAGTGGATGAACATGCCGAAGCGGGCTTCGGTCCACCACTTCATCCTCGCTTCGCGCTGGGCCTCGGTCTCCTGGCCGGAGAGCGCTGCGGCCGGCAAGGCCGGAGCGAAGATAAGAAAAATGGACAAGGCGACGGCAAAAGTTCTCATGATGGTTTCTCCTGAGATGGGATGATGAGGTTTTTTGTCACGCTCGAAAAAGCTTATAGCACAGGCCCGAAAAGCTGTCAAAATTTTCGCCTTGAGGAGGCATCTCTGAGTTCGTGATTCCCCATTATCCATCATCACGGAAGCAAACGTTCTTGGCGAAGAAAGGGTTATCCAGCCGAGCGAATAGATTTGTCCGGCCGGAAGTCTGGGGTGCTTGATTTAGGCTATAAGGAATGATTCCTATGGCGGGCGTCAAATTCCTTCGGGTTGAAAAGGGAGGGGTCTTCTTTGCCGTCTCCCCACTCGCGATCGGTGAAGGTGTTCATCCCGAAATGAATAAAAGCGATGAACTCCATCTCCTGCCAGGCGAGCTGATTCGGTGAGGGCACGATGTCGGCGGCCTTTCGAATGATCTCCGCCGCGGATTCTCCCCGGTTGATCAAAGCGAAATTTCGTCTCTCAAAGGGGGAAACCTCTTTCTTTGCCCGAGAATCCCGGCCGCAGCCGCAAGAAAAGAGGAGGACGGCTGATAGGATTGAGCCAAAAAGTGCCGTCCAAGGCCGGCCCGGGATTTGCGACCGATACAGGGATTTCTTGCCTGAATGGCCCCCTCCGGATTTTTGCAGCGACCGGTCCTGTGTTCCATGCCCGCTCTTTCCTTTGTTGATGTCGATCGGGATCGAACATATCTCCATTTTATCCCCTTTCCCGGACGTGAAAATGGTCTTTTTCAAAATTGTGCTTCTCATAGCGTATTCCGAACTTGCCCCTTACTCCAGCGCCGAAAGCCCTTTCAGCCGAAGCTTCAGGGTCTCGATGGCGTGATGGCCGATCCTAAGCTTGAGACCGCGGGTCTCGCCGGCCAGCGGTTTCCCCTCTTCCTCGATCATGTTAACCAGCTCCGCCGCGGTAAGAATGAAGGCCGTATTAAGCTCAATATCAGCGTCCTGTCCCTCGATCTCGACAAACCGGAGGATCACCGAATCGTCGTCCTCGCATTTTTTGACTGTGCTGACAAGAACGTTGGGAACGGAGAGAGAAAAAAAAGTCATTTCCTTCGGCAGTGGAATCCCGCCTTTCGCCTTGGGAGCGATCACGGGAAAGAGGGGGTGATTGGCCTCGATGCCCGCGCGATAACCGTTTTTCCACCCGGCTGGATGAGAGAAAAGGGAAAAGCGGTAATGGTGGTCGCCCTCTTGGAGATACCAGTTCCCCTCGCCGTGACAGCTCCGCCGGGATGCCAGAAGGACCGGCTGGAGCACCGGATAAGGCGCCGGGGCAGGTGTCGGGTCCTGATAGTCGTTGACCGCCACGCTCGTGCTCAAAGTGACGCCGAAATGAGGACCTCCGGCGCTCAGGAAATTTTGAACCTCGCGGGGACGGATCCGAGAGCAAATTTCGTCATAGTTTAGGCTTCCGTAGGCCTGTCCTCCCGTGCCCGGGATTTCACTTCGTCCAACCTCGACGACGCCCATCGGAACTTCATAGGCGATCTCGCCTCTTGCGGCGCCAACGGGCAGGGCCAGGCGGAACTCACGATAGGGGGCTCCGTCCCAGTTCATGATGGCGACTCGGCAATCGATCCTCTTGAGATGATTATAGATGACGATTTGCTCCTCGATCGTGCAGGACTCCAGTTGTTGTTTGAGCCGGAAGACCGCCTGCAGCGGGCCGGAATCCAGAGGGTCGAATTCCCAGCCCGCGCCGTGAAGGCTGAGCTTGTCGAAACCGTCCATGGTCGGCTGCTGGACCCGGCCGAATTCCCCCGCACCGTTTCCCTCCGACCGCATGGTGAAGACCTCGAAGCCCAGGAATTTGTCCGTATTCAGAAGCTCGCAGCCGAGCTCCTTATCAAAAATCCGTTTGATCCCGCCGGGCGCCATTTCCAGCTTGTAGAAGGCGTTTTCGTACCGGTCGGATGGAAGAATTGTCCGGACGGGAAAGGGAGGAGCGTCCCGGTCTTCAACGAGATAGAATGTTTTATAACCCAGGGGGGGAACGCTCTTGGCGATAAACTCAAGGCGCGTTGTGCCCAGCTTTTGCCCGGACTGAGGGAGCAGCACCTGAGACGGCATCACCTGGCGCCCCGAATCCAGAACACGCCAGCGGTGAAGGCCTGAGCCGATGACGACTTCGACGGGAGCCGACCGCTCCCAGGACAGGCTGTTGAAAACGACTACGGGAATTCCTTCCGCCTGCCCTGTGTTTACGCCCGAAGCAATGGTTTGAACGGCCTCGGCGAGCAACTGCTTTCCCATGTCGCGGGCGAATTCGTATTTTTTCCGAAACAGCCGGTCGGTGATCTGGCCTTCCTTGCCGCCCCAGCCGTGATCGGGATAGATCGCGGACTGCCAGGCCTCCGAGAGCGCGGCCGTGGGATAATTTTTGAAATCGCCGGCAAGAAGAGAGGCGATCGTGTTAAAAATTTCTGCGGCCGGCAAAAGGATGGCGGCCTCACGTTGGGCGGAAATTGCCCAGTGATGGGTGGGTCCGTGAATATACAGCCAGAGGTTCGGCCGTTCGCCGCTGAGGGGAACGAAATCCGGCTGCGGCCGGGTCAGGGCTTCAAAGAACTGACGGGCCGATGAATAGCGCATCGTCGAGGCGGGCGAGCCGCCCAAGACCTGATGCCTGCTGTTCCAGAACTCGATCATAGGGCCGAAGTCGGTCGGCCGCGAGAAGTCCACCGAGTGGAGAAGGGGAAACTCAAAGGAGATTCGCCGCCCGGAGTAGGCCGTTTTCCATATGGCCAGCTTCTCCTCGAGAATTTTAGCTCCATCGGCCGGCGCCGCGCTCAGGATCGCGGAGGCGTTGGTGTAGTGGCCCGGCGAGTAAGCGATGACAGAAGATCCGTCCGGGCTTGACCAGCGGTAAAACCCCTCGTGATACCGGCTGATCACCATGAAGGGGATCCCCGCCTTGCTCAGAATTTGCTGCATCTGGAGGGCGCGTCCGGGAACATCCGGATTGAAGTAGACCCGGGCATCGCAGCCGGGGAAATTCGTCTTCAGCCATTTCCGGCCGAAATAGGTCTGGCGGATCAGCTGTTCGCCGCTGAGAAGCGATTCATAAGGCTGGTTGAACGTGGCTCCCCATTCGAGCCTTCCCTCCCTGGTGAAGCGAAGGATCTCATCGCGGCTTTCGGGATGCCGCTCCAGATATTCCATCAGGTTGAGCATGTTTTCCATCGTGAAGCAATATTCTGGCGAATTCCTCATCATCTCCAGGGCCGGCGTAATGCAATGCTTGTCGCGGTACTCGACGCAGGCTTCCGGGCTGTCCATCCAGGCGATGTCCTGGTGGCTCGAAGAGATGATGTGGAGCCGCGCTTCCTGGCCGATGTCCGAGGTAGGGCCGGACGGAGGCCTCTGTTTTGCGTTCTGACCCCACACCAGGCCGAGGCTCAAGATCAATAAAACGGAGATCGCAGGACCGCATGTTTTCGGCATGTTGCCTCCTCTATGGCAATCCAAGGAGCGGGGTTCTCAACGCTCCAGGATCGAAAGGTCTGGAATGAGCAAGCGGCGGATCTCTGGCCGGTTCATATTCTCCGGGGTGGCCATGAAGACGCCTGTATCGATGTATTTTTCGTAGGGCTGATCCCTCAAATGGGCAACGGCTGTTTTAACGCTTTCATATCCCATGCGAAAAGGATCCTGGAGGACCAGGCCGGCGAGCTGACCTTTTTCCAGAGCTTCGATCAACTTGACCGATGTGTCAAACCCGACATGAATCACCTTCCCAGCCAGGCCGTGATCTTGAAGAGCCCGGAGGCAGCCGAAGGTCGAGGATTCGTTCGGAGTGAAGATGGCCTCGACGTTTGGAAATCGCGAGAGAAGGTTTTCCGTAGTCTGATAGGCGGTCTCGGTGGTAATGCCGGCATATTGGTTGTCTGAAAGGATGGTCATGGCTGGAAATTTTCCCCGGATACCTTCAAGGAATCCCTCCTCTCTCTGCCTCCCGCCTTCGACGCTTTCGAGGACACGGATGAGAATGAGATTTCCACGGCCGCTCATGAGCTTTCCGATGTGCTCGGCGGCCAGTCGCCCGCCCCGCCGGTTGTCGGTGGAAATGTAGGCGATGTGGTGGTTTCCCGCCAGGGCTGAATTAAAGATGACCGTCGGAATCCCTGCCTTTTTTGCCTCCACCACCGGCGGGATAAGAGCCCGGTCATCCAGCGGAGTCAAGATGATAGCGTCGACTCTGGCGGCGATCATCGTTTCGACGATCTGGACCTGCTCGTTCCGGTCATCCTCCTTGAGCGGGCCTTTCCAGATGATTCGGACGGCCAGTTCCTCGGCGGCCGTTTTAGCTCCGGCGTGGATGGCCTTCCAGAATTCGTGGGTCGTGCCCATAGGAATGACGGCCAGGCACAGCTCTTTCCCTCTCTCTCCGGCAGCCCGGTCTGGCTTTTGACAGGATGCCCAAAGAAGGCCCAAAGAGAGTAAGAAGATGACAGAGGAGAACAGAGGCTTCTTTTGGCAATCGAACATATCAGGAATCCTCAACCAGAGCCGGAGGCATGTCGAACACCCGGGCCTCAACCTGCCGGGACATCCTTTTTCAGCTTCTTGAGCTGCTCCGTGGCGGTCTCCACGGCCTTCTTGATCTCGGCATTACCGGGATCGAACTCGAGCAGGCCCTGCCAAACGGCGATCGCTTCCCTGAGGTTTCCTCGTCGGTAGTCTTCGAGCCCTCTCCGGGTTAGCCGGTTCCGCAATGTATTCAGCCGGGCTTCCAAGTCTCCTCTGGAAAACGGGGGAGGCGGCTTTGTTTTCCCGAGGAGGGCAAGATTTTTGAGCAGGGCGGCATACCCCTTGCCGGCCGTAATGAGATCCTCTTTGCCCTCGGCCTCTTCCGAACGGCGCATCACTTCCTCGGCTGTTCTTCGCCAGCCGGATTCGAGTTCCGGCATCCGGAGTTCGAGACGTGAAGGGTTCAAATAGACGCTGACCGCTTTCTCGAAATCTCTGCCTTCGAGAGCTCGAGCCGCTTCGAGCTCGATTTCCGCCGCCTGAGACCTGCGAATCTGCCGTCTCAATAATTCCGGGCGGAAGGAGAGTTCCTGTCCAAGGGTCTCGAAGCGGGGGAAATTCTCCAGCAGCACGGAGTACGCCCGGACGGCCGGGCGAAAATTCTTGGCCTGATAAAATTTATCCGCCTCAGTTTTAATCTGTTCAAGCGCCTGGATGTATTCATCCCGGACGGTTTTTTCGGCCGTGAATTGTTCCCAGAGAGCTTGGTAGGTGTCGATGGCGTGTTGGAAATCTCCCGCCGCCAAAAACTGTCGAGGAATGCTCAAGTCGGGTCGTGGCACCGGCGCCGGCTTAGGTTGGGGAGCGCAGGAGACGAGATGTCCGACGATCAAAGCAAGAACGACGTCGCTCAGAGGGGAAGAAAAAACGCCAGGCCGTTTCATTCGGTCAGCCTCGACGATATTTCGGCTTCCCGCCTCTCGAGCAGACGGATGAAGCGCTCGGCCAATCCCGGATCAAATTGCCGGCCGGCGAGTGAAGCGATTTTCTGCCGGGCTTCCGACTGGCTCATCGCCTTTCGATAAGGCCGGTCCGAGGTCATCGCATCATGACAGTCGGCCAGCGAGATGAGGGCTGCGGCAAGCGGAATCCGGTCTCCTTTCAAACCATCCGGATATCCTGTTCCGTCATGCCATTCATGATGAGACCGGACTGCCGGGATGTATTTTAGCAAAGAGGAGGCTTTGGCCAGGATCTCGGCTCCGTATTCGGGGTGCCGCTGCATTTCTCGCTGTTCCCAGGGCTCGAGACGGCCCTGTTTGAGCAGGATGGAATCCGGAATCTTGATCTTTCCGACATCATGAAAGAGGCAAGCGATTTCAAGATCCTCGAGTTCTTCACGAGCGAGGCCGAGCTCTCGGCCCAAATCGACCGCCAACTGGGCCACCCGGGTCGAATGGCCAAGGGTGTAGGTGTCGCGGGCATCGATCGCTGCGCCGAGGACCCTGACGGTCGAGACATAGGCTTCCTCGAGGTCCCGGGCGTAGCGGCCGAGCTCGTCCTTCTGGGCCTCAATCAGGGCGGTCATGTCATTGAAGCTCTGAGTCAGTCGGCCGAGCTCGTCTTGCGAATAGATGCGCAGAGAGCGGCGGCTTTTGCCTTCCTTGAGTTCAGCGACGCCCGCCGCGAGCTCCCGGATCGGCCTGGTCAGGAAAGCGGAAAGGAAAATGCTCAACGTGACGCCCAGAAGGAGGATGACGGCAAAGACGATAATGATCGTCCGCCGGGCCTCTTTCTGGGCGGCGGCCAGGTGAGATTTATTGATCCCGAGGATGATCGATCCAAGCGCCTTGTCCATGAAGAGGATCGGGCTCGAAATCTCCAGTTGACCCGCCGGACCTTTCGGGCTCTCCAAAATGATCGTTCCATCTTCATAGGAGCGGATGGGGACCCCTTCCAGAGGCTCAAACACTCCGCCCATTTTCGTGATGTCGCTGTGGGCCAGAATCTTGCCCTCCGAGTTAATGATGGCAATGTACTCAATGTCCGGGTTCGTGTCTTTGATCTTGAAGGCGAGAGTGTCGAGCCCGGGAAGGTCATCGGACATCAGGCTGTAGCCGGCAGGAGAGGCGGCGGTTCGTCCGAGGGATTCGGCCCGCACGAGGACCTCGTTGAGAATATGTTTGTCCATGACCCGGACGGTGATGGCGTAGAATGCCAGAGAGGTGAGGATAAGGAGGAGAAGAACGAAAAGTGACGCTTTAGCCCGGATTGAGTTGAACGGGACAAAAATCTCCTTTTTGACCATCTTTTTTTCAACGGATCGAGCCGTTATCCGAGGCCGATGATTAGGCTAACAGAGGGCTGAGAACAATTCAAGAAGAATCAGGCAAGGATGGAGAGAGCTCGCGGCAGGGTGCGGATCTCGAGTTCATGGAAGAGGGAGGGAGATTCCGGATTGCCGATGACTTCTCCGTCGGTCTGAACGCCGAACGGCAGGGGAGAGGAAAGCCGGAAAACCGATCCCCGGCCGCTTTCGACTTCCGGCGCTCCCTGAAGCTTTCCGAATCTCGCCGCGAGCACCAGGCTGGCGAGTCGGGGGATCGAGCAGGGATGCACCAGGGTGGCCTCGAGGATGCCGTCGTCTGGAAGGGCGTCGGGATGAAGTCTCATTCCGTTCGCCCAATAGCTGATGTTGGTGAAGACGGCGAGCAGGAATTTGCCCTCGGCCGCGAAACCTTGCGCTTCGGCTTTGAGGGGAATGGGGACGATTTTTTTCTGGTAAGCGCGGAGAGCGGCGGCCGTTCCCGCGACCCATTGAAATTTTCCCGTCCGGGGGTTCTTTTTTTTCAACCCTTCGACGAAGGCGTTGATCCAGACGCCGAGCCCGATGTTTGCCTGGCCGATGAAGATTCTGATCGTCTTTTCCTGATGGACGATGCCACCGAGGTCGATCGGTCGCTTCCGTCCTCGTTTGAGCGCCCGGCAGGCTCTGTCGATGGTGACGAGGGAAAACTGTCGGGCGATATCGTTTGAGGAACCAAGACCGATCATCCCGAGGCTCGTTTTTGCCCCGGCCAAGATTATTTCTTCGGCCATGATCTGAAGGGTAGAATCTCCGCCCGCTCCGACGAGAGTGGGATAATCCTCAGAATGCTTTCTGGTCAGCAGCCGGAGGTGGTCCTCGTTTTCTGTGACAAAGAGATCATAGGGGATTTTCCATTTTTGGAGGCAGTTTTCGAGGCGCCTCCGGTATTTTCCTGCCTTGCCGCCTCCCGCGGTCGGATTCAGCAGAACGGCGATTTTTTCAGAGGAGGTCAATTAAACTTCCTGCAGCTTGACGCGGACTGTTCTTTTTCGGCCGTCCCGAAGGATTTCGACCTGGACGGTGTCACCGACCTGGAAGCGATCCAGTGCCTTGTAGAGGTCGTTCAGGTTGGACACCTTTTGACCTCCGAGAGAGACGATGATATCGCCGAGGATGACATTTTCCTCCCGGTCCAGGCGTGTCGGTTGAATGCCGGCCTGGGCGGCGGCGCTGTTCGGTTCGACCCTCAAAACGAGGACGCCTTCGATCCCGATCTGGCGGGCGAGCGAGTCCTCGGCCGGCTGGATCCCGAGTCCCGGCTGGATGACTTTTTTGTAGCGGATGAGCTGAGGGACAATACGGTTAACGGTATCGACTGGGACGGCGAACCCGACGCCGGCATAGGCTCCCGAGGGGCTGTAAATCGCCGTGTTGACGCCGATGCAACGGCCGGCGCTGTCGAGGAGGGGCCCGCCGGAATTGCCGGGATTGATGGCCGCGTCCGTCTGGATCACTCCCTGGATAGGCCGCCGGGTTATGGATTCGATTTCCCTTCCCAACGCGCTGATCACCCCGGTGGTCAGGGTCTGGTCAAGGCCGAAGGGATTCCCGATGGCATAGACTCCCTGGCCGACCTTGAGGTCGGAGGAAGTTCCGACACGAATCGGCCGCAGCTTTTCGCGGGGGGCTCCGATTTTCAGCACCGCCAGATCTTTATCCGCCGCCCCGCCAATAAGTTCGGCTTTCCATTTGGATTGATCTGAAAGGGTCACCTGGATATTTTGGGCCTGATAGATGACGTGGAAGTTGGTCACGACATGCCCATCCTCATCCCAGATAAACCCCGACCCCGTACCCTGTGGGATTTCGAAGACATTGAAGCTGAAGAGATCCCGGCGGAGGACGAGGGTTGTAATATAGACGACCGATGACCTGGCCTCTTCAAAAATCCGAATGGCCGTCAGCTCTTCGGGCAAGAGCGGGCCGCGTTCGGAGATCGGCCGCGTCGGCAACGGCGCCCGCTGAGCTCCGGAGATGAGCCCGAAGGCCATGAGACCGATCGACGTGATGAAGACGATGGCCGAAAAACCGAGAAGGAGCCGCCGGATCGGCTTGTTTTTTCTCATCGACGCACCTCCCAATTGGAAATGATGATCTTCGTCATTTCGGCAGCCTAATTGAAAACAGCGAGCTCGCAAATGGACCAGCTGTAGACGCGGTCCTCTCCCAGGTTTGTGATCCTGATCCGGCGAGCTTCGACTTCGGGAAAATGGATTTCGAAGGGGAGCGACCGGGGCTTCAGGTAGGCGGTCAGGGGGAGTCGGCTGTGTTCATTCCGGGCGACTTCCTGCCAGGCAGTCCCGTCGGCGGAAACCTCGACGGAATAACCTCTCGGGTAATCCTCCCCATAGCTTCCGAGGTTCATCAGAATTCCTTTTATTCTTTCTGTCGAGCCGAGGTCGATTTCAAAGACATGTCCGATCTCCTGAGGGCCGCTTTCCCAACGCGTTTCCAGGGCACCGTCGATCGCGGCCGGAGCCTTTTCCCCGTTCACGTTGGCCCGGACCGAAGCTCCGGTCAGCCAGAGAGGCCGAGCCCGATCAGAGAGGGCGTTCCGGCGCAAATCCGGACGATATTGTGCGAACTCGAAGACGCTGGCGGTCTCAAAGCTTTGGGCCAGTCGCAGCTCGGGCTCGAATTCCGGAAGCCTTTCCAGGAGCCGTCGGAGATCCCCTTCCCTGTATTGGTTTTTGTGCACCAGGAGATATCGGATGCCCAGGGCTTTGATGTCCTCAATATTCTGACTCAGAGTATTGGCGTGCCATCTTCGCGTGAGCTCCACATAGAGGGGGGAAGAATAGCCGCTGAACCCGTTGACCAGGTTCTTCCAGTGATAAACCGAATAATAAAGCCTCGGGCAATCCAGGACGCAGAAGGAATGCGTCGGCTGGGGGACAGGGAGTTCCAGAATCGCAAAATTTTCCTCTTTTTGAGAAGCCAGCCAGCGGTAAACCTCGGGGATCTCCTCTTTGATGGGCATCTTGACGAGGGGAATCGGCGCAGAAAAATACTCCGTCAGAATGAGCAGCGAGACCAGCCCGGCGGCCAGATAAAATTTTCTGCCTTTTAGATGACGTTCAATTTTCTTCATGCCGAACGCAGCCAGCACGGCCAGGGAAAACATCGTGAAAATGTGAAACCGGCTGGTGACCCGGAGTCCGTCGAATCCGGGGAAATATCTGTAAAGGAGATCATAGGGACCTCCAGGGCCCAGGCTGAAGAGGAAGGCCAGGATCAAGATCACGGCGTAGATCCCGACAGCCTCTTCTCCGACAACGGCGATTTTCGGGATCCTAATCTTAGTCAGTCGGCCGAAGAAGGCGCGGAAAAGGATGAGGACGGCGAGCGTCAAAAGCGGATTCGACAGGCGATGAGCTCGGAGGATCAGTCGACTTCCGACCGTCAGATGGAAGCCGCCGAAAATGATGATTCCGACGACCAGGCCGAGCCAGAGAAGAATCAGGCAGTTGAAAAGGATTTTCAGCCTCCGAAGCCCGCGCCCGGATCTTTGCTTTGGCTTGGCCTCTCTTTGTTCTTTAATGATCTTCACTCCTGAGAAAAAACCGGTGAGGGCGAGAAGGAAGGCGATCGCGCCGGGAAAGAGTTCTCCCTCCGGTTTCCAGAGGCGCTCCGTGACCCGGCCGTAAAGGCGGTTGATCTTGGCCGTGGTCAGGAAATTGGCCGGCTTGGCCGAAAAACCGATTTCCCGTGAGAAGCCCATTTCAGACCGGACCTTGATGTATTGATAATAAAAGGGGCCGGCGGCGACCGCGACAAGAAGGACGAAGGTCGCCATTTTCAGCCAGAAGCCGCGGTCGGCAAACAATCTCCAGCGGAAAATTTGATAGACGATGAACACGCCGGCAAAGAGGGTCAGATAGAGAGCGTAATAACCGTTGGCCAGGACCTGAAGGATATAGAACAGAGTGAAAAGATAAAAATCTCCAGGCGAGCGAGATTCGAAGAACCGATGAAGAAATAAAAACGTCAGAGGAATTCCGCCGGCGGAGAGAATCTGGAGATGGGTGAGATGGGCAAACATGAAGGGAGAGAAGGCAAAAATGAGGCCGGCGATAATCCCGGCGGCGGTGCTTCTCGTCAGGCGGAACGCGAGGAAAAACATCCCCAAACCGGAACTGATGAAGGCGAGGAGCAGGACGATGTTGTACGCCAGGATCGGGTTTCCCGAGATCAACAGGACGGGCAGGGCGAAAAGCGACTGGGGCAGGAGAAACTCGGAGTAGGCCAGCGTCCTTGGAGCGGGGTAAAAAATGTTGGCGTCGAAAAATCCCTTCCAGTCCAGGCTGACGATTCGGTGGACGTTCCAGGCCATGATCCAGGTATTCAGGAGCGGGTCGCCCATGTCCCGAACGCCGTGCCCGAGGTTGAGGAATAGGGGATAAGTCAGGACCAGTGTTAGGATGAGGAAGAGGCAAAAGACGAGCCACGGCCTCGCCCGCGGCGAAAATGAAACTTCGGACCGATGCATTGAAGTGCGCCCAACGGAGCTAATAGTTATCATATCAGGAGACGGGGGTCAAACATCGGGGAAAGAGCTTGAAGAAATTTGCTTTTCATGAGAAAAGATGAACATGACTCTGAAGGAGGTGCTGTAATGGGTACGAGACTCGATGAATTCCGCGCCTACCGGAAAAAGATGAACGACGAGATCCTGGCCGGCGGCCACCTGGGAATCAAGCGTTTCTTCAACCTGGATACGGCGGCCTATCGTGATGAGGCTCTTCCCGGGAAGACGAAAGAGCTCCTCGGGCTTGTCGCCTCGGCGGTCCTTCGCTGCAACGACTGCATCGACTATCATCTCGACCGCTGTGTCGAGGCGGGCTACAGCGACGAAGAGCTCGCCGATGCTTTGAATGTCGCTCTGGTCGTCGGGGGGAGCATTGTGATCCCCCACTTGCGCCATGCCTATGAGACGATGAAACTCCTGCGGCAGGAGGGAAAGTGAAAATGGCGGTCGGTGATGGACGGAGAGAAGGAAAAATTCGAGGCGGCACAGGAGAAGCAAAGACGGCGGGGCGGCTCAACCGGGGAAAAGGCCGCATTTTTGCCGTTTTTGCGGCTTTGGTTTCAAGCTTTTTTCTATTCCCGCCGCAAGCAGCCGGAATATCGCCCTTTGGTCGAGCGATCGAGCGGCCTGTGTTCAATGTCAGGGATTATGGGGCGAGCGGAAAAAAGGCCGACTCGGCGAAGGAGGCGATCCAGAAAGCCGTCGATGCCTGTGCCGCAGCCGGGGGCGGGACGGTTTATCTCCCGCCCGGCGAGTATACCTCGGGAACAATTCATCTTCGCAGCCACGTCCGGTTTCATATCGAAGCCGGCGCCACGGTCTATTCGAGCAAGGAGCGGAGCGAGTTTGATCGGGAGGCGCTCTTCTACGGAGAAGACTTGATCAATATTTCTCTCGAAGGACGAGGGACGGTCGATGGTCAAGCCTCGTACGAGCGGCGGCCGAAGGGGACGTTTCACGATGATTTTATCTTCCCGAACGAGCTGGAAATGGAGAAGCGCGGCCGGCCGTTGATCCGGTCTTTCCCCAAGCCGGACCAGTTCGGCAAACTCGTCCTTCTTCTCAGGTGCAAGGATGTTCGGATCAGCGGTCTCTCTTTTCGCGATTCCCCTTCCTGGACGATTCATCCCTACGGCTGCGAGCGGCTGGTCATTGAAGGCGTCGATATCCGGTCGAGCCTGAAAGAGGCCGTCTGGGCGGACGGGATCGACCCCGACGGCTGCCGGGATCTGCGCATCGCCAACTCGACCATCGAGACCGGCGACGATGCGCTCGTCTTCTATTCGATGAACTGGTTCGGTCCGGCCCTGCCCTGTGAAAACATCACGGTGACAAACTGCCGTCTGTCCTCGGCCTCGAGCGCCATCAAGTTCTGCGATGGAAACATGAACGCCATCCGGCGAGTGACGATCGACAACTGCGTCATCACCGACTCGAACCGGGGGATCGCGTTCATGGACTTTGACGGCGGGGAGGTCAGCGATGTCGTGATCTCCAACCTGACGATCGATTGCCGGCGCCACGACTGGTTCTGGTGGGGCGACGGCGAGCCGTTTCATTTCAGCATCAAAAAGAGGAGCGAGGTTCATCGGGGCTGGAAAAAGGAGGACGATCGGCCGGCGGGCAAAATCAGGAATATCCTGCTTCGGGATATCATCGCCCGCGGCTACGGGTCGAGCGTTTGTCGCGGACATCCCGAGAGTTGGCTCGACGGCGTCAGCCTGGAAAACGTCAAGCTTTTTATCTCCCATGATCCCGCCGCTCCCTATGATAAAGCCGTCAACGCTTTGACCTTTGAACGGGTGAACAATCTTCGGCTTCGAAATATCGAGGTTTTCTGGGGGACGCCTCCCTATCCGGGCTGGAAGAGCGCACTTTATCTGGGCGAGGTTCGAGATCTCGTGATCGAAGGCTTTTCCGGCCGCCAGGCCGGCACGGCCGATGATTGCGCCGCTGTTGTGCTCGACCGGGTCGAGGACGCGATGATCAGAAACAGCATGGCTCTCCCCGGGTCGGTCGTTTTCTTCGATATCCGCGGGGGAGAGAGCCGCAACATCCTTCTTTGGGCTAACGACCTTCGCCGGGCCGAAATCCCGTTTCGCCTCTCTTCGGACGTTGCCCCGGGGACGGTCACTGTCAGAGAGAATTTTTATCGGCCAGGATATCGAGACGATGGATCTTGGCAGCCGGTCGATTCAATGGTTTCGTCTAAAAAGAATCTCCTTGGTCGTCGGGAGCAAGGAGAGCCAAATATTACAAAATCTATCGAATTTATCGATTTCATCGATTTTAGATCCGGAGGGGCCTGTCGCGGGGCGGAGTTAATCCCTTTTCCAAAGAAATCGGCACCGGGCGTCCGTTGTTCGGTTTTTGGTCGAGGAGCGGCCGTCAGAGAAAGCTCCTGAGCGCCTGTTCTTCGCTATCGTAAATATCGAGATTTCTTGTCAGGCCGGAGTAGTTGAAAATCAGCCAGATCTTGGGGGAAAGCGCAGCGAGCTTCAGCTGGGCCTTTTTTTTCTGGACGCTGACGTGGGCGGCGACAATGTCTCCGATTCCATAGCTGTCGATAAAATCGACCGCAGCGAAGTTGAGGAGAATCTTGTGCTTTCCCGTAGCCAGCTGTTCGCCGATGAGTTGATGAATGGAAGGCGTCAGATCCTCCCCGTAGCGGAGCTCTCCCACCAGATCGAAGACAACGATATCCCCTTTTTCGCGCCATCGAATAGGCATTTTGCCGCTCCTTATTTTTGATTCTATTTTATTCTCGCGGCTCCGTTTTGGCAAGAAAAAATTCTCCCCGTCGTCTCTAAACCTTGATCCAGCCTTCCATCCCGCTCTTCATCGATGACGAATGCCGGACTGAGGGCGGCCCGTGATCGATCCCTCAGAGTCCGGATTTTTTCAGAGTGAAGAGAGTTGAGGCCGATTCCGGCTGAAATCCGGCGAGATCATCGGTGTAGTGGGAGATGGCAATTCGGCTTTGAGCGCCGTTCCCGTATGAAGCGCCGGTCACTTTCAACTTGATGACGACCAGAGTCCCGTTGCTGTTCTTGGGAACGGCGCTGCCGCCGCAAGCGTAGCCGCCGATCTTGAGGTTTCCCGGGCTGACCTCGTTTCCGTCGACGATCACCCAGGAAGGATTCAAGCTTCCTTTTTCCGCCCCCTGAAACTCAAACATCTGAGGATCAAACGTTGCCTCCAGCCCGAAAACGCGAACTTCTTTGCTGTTTGAGGCGATGGCCACCGCCGCCTTGACGACTTCGCCGGGACTGGCCGTGGAAGGGGAGCAGACGACGGCAATCGTCTCTTGATCCGGCGGGAGAGTGGCGGTGATCGGATCTTTCTTGCAACCCGATATAAGGCAGAGGAGGACGAAGAGCCCCGCTCCGAGCCGAAAGCACCGATCTCGAATCAAGATTCTCACTTTTCAATTATAGCCGGATTTTTTCCGCCTCGAAAGAGGAATGGAACCGTCCATCCATCGCCGTGAATCGAGGATCCCGCGGCGTTTCTTTGCCCGAATTTCATCGGCAGAGCGGGGCTCGTCTGCGGTCTTTTGAATCCGGGAGGAAGAGCTGCAGGTGTTGATTTCATTCTCGGAGTGCGCTTTTTGAGAAAATCAACGGCCGGGCGGCCGATCCCAAATGCCCCCGATGCGGGCCGGTCTTCTTTACATTGCCGCGGCCGTGGTCTATGATATTTTCACGAAAGGACCCAAAATGATCCGCGCGACAACCATCATCTGTGTTCGGCATAAAGGACGTCTGGCGATGGCCGGCGACGGCCAGGTTTCGATGGGTCAGACGATCCTCAAGCAAACCGCCCGCAAAATCCGCCGTCTCCATAAAGAGAAAATCCTGGCCGGGTTCGCCGGCGCGACTTCCGATGCCATGGCCCTTTTTTCCCGTTTTGAGAACAAACTCGAAGAGTATCGCGGCAATCTTTCCCGAGCGGCGATCGAGCTGGCCAAGGACTGGCGCCTGGATAAGGCCCTGCGCCAGCTCGAAGCCCTCCTCGTCGTGGCCGATAAAGAGACGACCTTTTTGATCTCGGGAACCGGGGATGTCGTCGAGCCGGACGACGGAATTATTGCCATCGGCTCGGGCGGACCGTATGCTCTCGCCGCCGCCCGGGCTCTGATGGCCCACTCCGATCTTTCCGCCCGAGAGATTGCTCTTGAAGCTTTGCGCATCAGCGCCGGCATCTGCGTTTATACGAATGATCAAATCGTTATCGAGGAGCTGTGAATGGCCGTATCGCTGTCTAAACCTGTTCCGACTGTGACCGGGGAGTTCAAGGAAGCCGAGCTGACGCCCCAGCAAATCGTCGCTGAGCTGGATAAATTCATTATCGGCCAGAAGGCGGCCAAGCGGGCCGTGGCCATCGCCCTGCGCAACCGCTACCGGCGCCGCAAGCTGCCGCCCGAGCTGGCCGATGAAATCGCCCCCAAGAATATCCTGATGATCGGTCCGACCGGGGTGGGGAAGACCGAGATCTCGCGCCGGCTGGCCAAACTGACTTCCTCGCCTTTTCTCAAGATCGAAGCCAGCAAGTTCACCGAGGTCGGCTATGTCGGTCGGGATGTGGAATCGATGATTCGCGACCTGGTTCGGATTTCGGTCGATATGGTTAAACAGGAGAAAATCGAGGAAATCCGGGAGAAAGCCAAGACGAATGTTGAGGAAAAAATCCTCGACCTCATTCTCCCGCCGCTCCGGCGGAGAGAAAACGCCCTGACAGAGGCCGATCAGATCCGTTTCCAGGAAACTCGGGACAAGCTCCGTCGCCAGCTTCGCGACGGTCACCTTGACGAGCGGCTGGTTGAGCTCGAGGTCAAGGAAAAAATGAGCCCGCCGTTTGAGATTTTCTCCAACGCCGGGGTCGAGGAGATCGGGATCCACATCCAGGAAATTCTTCCCGGCTTCCTGGGAGGAAGGTCGAAAAAAAGGAAGATCAAGATCAGGGAAGCCAGAGAGCTTCTGATGGAAGAGGAGGAAAAGCGGCTGGTGGATATGGATCAGGTGGCCCGGCTGGCCATCGAACGGGTCGAACATTCGGGGATCATTTTCCTGGATGAAGTCGACAAAATCGCCGGTCGCGAATCCGGCCACGGACCGGAAGTCAGCCGCGAGGGAGTGCAGCGCGACCTCCTCCCGATCATTGAAGGAACGACTGTCAACACGCGCTACGGCCTCGTCCGGACAGACCATGTCCTGTTCATCGGAGCCGGGGCCTTTCATGTCTCCAAGCCCTCTGATCTCATCCCCGAGCTCCAGGGGCGATTTCCCATCCGTGTCGAGCTGACTCCCCTGCATAAAGAAGATTTCGTCCGCATTCTTGTCGAGCCGGAGAATGCCCTGATCAAACAATACATGGCTCTCCTGGAAACCGAAGGCGTGACCGTTGAATTTACTCCCGACGCCGTCGACGCCATCGCCGCCATTGCCGAACAGGTCAATGAAGATTCGGAGAACATCGGGGCTCGACGGTTGCATACGATCGTTGAAAAGGTCATGGAGGAGATTTCCTTTGCCGCCCCCGACATCGAGGAGAAAAGGATCCTGATCGATCGAGCCTACGTCGAAAATCAGCTCAAAGATATCCTCAAGGATCAGGATCTGCGTCGGTTCATCCTTTGATGGTCAGGAGGAATATTCTTATCCTTGTCTTTTTCTTGGGGATGGCGATCCTTCCTTCCTGTGGCAAGAAGGGCCCGCTTCTGCCGCCTCTCATCCGGGTTCCGAAGACAGTCGAAGAATTGGAGCTCCGGCAGCAGGGCGATACGATCATCCTCACCTGGACCAATCCATCGGCCTATGTGGATGGAAACCCGCTGCCTTTTGTATCCGAGGTCGAAATCTGGCTGGCGGAAGGAAGCGAGCTGTCGGAACATGCGGCGGAGGAGATTTTTCCGGAGAACGCCCGCCTCCTGGCTAAGATTCCGGCCAGTCGATGGTCTCCTCTTTTAGAGAAAGGACGAAGCCGAGGCGCCTATTTCTATGCTTTTATTCCCAAGAAAGGCGAAGCAAAGGGGAAATTTGAAATTTTTTCTCTGCGAGTCAGAGACGACCGGGGGAGAATCTCCGGTTTTTCTGAGCCGAAGGGTATTCTCGTTCGCGATGCGCCTGAACCGCCGGGAGGCGTTCGGGCCTTGGTCCGACCGGATTCGATCGAGCTTTTGTGGGATCCTCCTGCGATGGCGGCCGACGCCGCTTCTGTCAGGCCCCTGGGCTACGATGTTTATCGCCGGGAGTCCGACGAACCCCCGGTTCTTCTGAATAGCTCTCCCGTCGAAGGCTCGGAATATCGCGACACCGGGATTGTTTTCGGCCGAACCTATCGCTATACCGTCCGGACGGTGATCCTCGGCTTCACCCCTCTCGTCGAAAGCGACGATTCTATCGCCGTCGATATCGAAGCCAGGGATGTTTTCCCTCCGGCAGCACCCACCGGGCTGAGCGCTGTGGCCGGGCCAGGCCTCATCGCCCTGAGCTGGGAGATCGGCCCCGAGCCCGACCTCGCCGGATTCAGGGTCTGGCGAAAAGAAAACTCCGAGGCCGAGTTTCTCTTGCTCAAAGAGCTGGCCGCGACCGAGAACTCCTACACCGATTCCGGAGTTGAAAAGAGCAGGCGATATGTTTATGCTATAACTGCTTTCGACGCCGCTGGAAATGAGAGCTCTCGATCCGCTTTGGTGAGCGGCGCCGTGAGGGATGGTCCGGTTTGAAGATTTACCGTTTTCAGTTCGAGGGGAAAAAGCTCTACGGCATCCTAAAACTGGAAACTCTCTTTCCCCTGAGCGGATCGATCTTCGGCCGTTTCCGCCTGGCTGAAAAGGGCATCCCCATCGGCTCTGTTTCACTCCTTCCACCCGTTGAACCGAGCAAGATCATCGCTGTTGGAACGAACTATCGAGCTCACGGCCGGGAAATGGGCCGACGCCTCCCCGAAGAGCCGCTGATTTTTCTCAAGCCTCCCTCGGCAGTCATCGGGCCGAACGAGGCGATTGTCTACCCCAAGAGCAGCGTCCGCGTCGATTATGAGGGCGAGTTGGCCGTGGTCATCAAGAAAAAGGCAAGGGAGCTTGAAGCCGAGGAAGACGTAACACCCTATATTCTCGGCTATAC
>Ga0185342_1000378_pt1 | contig 22997 bp, 23 predicted proteins | sample ConPoolayeEmetaG_FD_128045 | JGI IMG/M metagenome (GOLD analysis project Ga0185342, IMG submission 128045) | Hot spring microbial mat communities from California, USA to study Microbial Dark Matter (Phase II) - Cone Pool mat layer E metaG... ...
CTTCAAGATTATTTTGTAGAGATTATTAGTCCTTCTGAAGTTATAGAAAAAATAAATGAACGAAATCCATTTTTAATATTTATTGATACATATTTAAATAATCTTGATCCCTGCGAATTGGTGGATAGAATACTTCAGGAAAATAAAGAAATACTTATAGTCCCTTTAGTTTCTGAATATGATAAAGATACACGAGGACTTCTTAAGAAGAATATTTTTGATGTTATTGAAAAACAATTTCTTTTTGAAAAGATTCATTATGTTTTAAGGAACGCTGAGAAATGGACAGAGTTGATTTATGAAAAAAAATATAAAAAGGATTATAGAGAAGAAATTAAACAGATAAAAGAAGATTCTAAAAATTTCTTCTTTCAAACAATTTTTCAAATTGTTACTGAAAATTTTTCAGATATTGAAAGGACATGTTATGAGATACTTAAATTGTTAAGACGTCATTTTCATTTTAATTCACTTTCAATATTTTTAAAAAAAGAGGGGGTCTTTAAAATCTATTCTGCTATTGGAATAGACGAAAAAATTTTTAAAGAATTAAATATAGGTTTAGAAGACCCCTTGATTAAAACATTTTTAAAAGAGGGTAAAATATTAAACTTTAAAGAGGAAGTAATTGTTGACTTAGATTTAAAAAATTTTGTATCTCTTCTAAAATGTATTGTTGTTTTTCCATTAAGAACTTTCACTGGAAAACTTGTTGGATTTATTACAGTTGGAGAAAAGAGCATAAATGAAGAGATAAAAAGTGATGAAATTTTTCTTCTTTCTTCTCTTTCAGATTATCTCGCAATAGTTTTTGATAATTTTTTCCTTTATAAAAAAATAAAATATCAAAAAGAATATCAGGAATTTCTATTTGAAAATTTACCAGCAGGTTTAATAGGAGTTGATAAAGAAGGGAAGGTTAATATTTTAAATCACTATGGAGAAGAGATTTTGAAGGTTAAGTTTGACGAAGTAAAAGGAGAAAAAATAGAAAAAGTAAGTTCTCAAATTGCTGATTTAATCAGAAGGGCTCTTTTATATGGAAAAACTGTTTCAAGAAAAGAACTTGAATTTATTCCCACAAAAGCAATACTCGGGATAAGTACAAATATAGTTAAAGATGAAAGTGGAAGTGTTGTTGGTGTGGTGGCAATTTTTCAAGATTTAACAAAGATAAAAGAAATTGAAAGGAAAGAAAAAGAAACAGAAAAAAATAAATTTTGGAATTTTATTGCTTTTAGATTGTCTCATGAATTGAAAAATCCACTTGTTGCTATAAACACATTTGCTCAGATGATGGATAAAATGTATGAAGATAAAGAGTTTCGTGAGGAGTTTTCAAAAATTGTTGTAAGTGAAATAAAGAAAATAAATGAAATAATTGATTGTATAAGTAAGATAGGAGAAAAATTTGAATTGAAAAAAGATACTATAAATATTGATATTTTTATTGACGAATTTATAAAAGAAAAAAGGATAGAAAAGATATTTCAAAGGAATTTTTTGGGATTTATTGAAGGAGATATTTTGAAATTAAAAGAAGCCCTTGATTATATAATGGAATTTATAAAAGAAGATATAAAAAATACAGGGGATATTTCAATTGAAATTGATAGAGAAAATAATAAAGGCGTAATAGTTCTGAATGAAAATGGTCAAAATATAAAATTTGATAGAATTGAAGAAATTTTTATTCCTTTCAGTCCCGGCTTAAATATAAAACTTTCTTCAAACATTTTACTGGCGAAAAAAATTATAGAAGGACATGGCGGAAGTTTTGAAATAGAGATTACACCACTGTGTAAAAAGTTTATTATAAAAATTCCATTAAAAAATGGACAAAATACTTATTATTGATGATGAAGAAGGAGTAAGAGAATCTTTGAGAATTTCTCTGAAAAATAAATATAAAGTTTTTTTGTCTTCAAATGGAAGAGAAGGTTTATCAATTATAGAAAAGGAAAATCCAGACATTATTATTCTTGATATTATTCTTCCAGATATAGATGGAATTACTCTTTTGAAAGAAATAAAGGGTAAATTTAAATGGATACCGGTAATTATGCTTACAGCAGTTTCCCAGGTTAAAACAGCGGTAGAGGCCATGAAGATAGGAGCATCAGATTACATCTCAAAACCATTTGATATTGACGAACTCATTTTAACAATTGAAAAAACACTTAAAACAAAAAAATTAATTTCTCATATTGAGTTATTGCAAGAAGAAATAAAAACAGAATATCCTTTAGATTTTCCTGTTTGTGTAAGTGAAGAAATGAAGAATGTTATAAAACTGGCTGAAAGAGTATCTTCTTTAGATACACCTGTTTTAATAACTGGACCAACAGGCGTTGGAAAAGAATTGGTGGCAAGATATATTCATGAAAAAAGCCAGAGGAAAAATAATCCCTTTGTGCCAATCCACTGTGCAGCAATCCCTGAAACTCTTTTTGAAAGTGAAATATTTGGCTATGAAAAAGGTGCCTTTACAAATGCATTTAAAAGTAAAAAAGGGAAAATAGAAATTGCTGGTTCAGGAACTTTATTTTTTGATGAAATAGGAGAAATACCATTAAACATTCAGGTAAAATTATTAAGATTTTTAGAAGAAAAAAAATATAATCCTCTTGGAAGCAATGAGTTTATTGAAAGTGATGCAAGAATTATCTCTGCAACTTCAAAGAATCTTAAAGAAGAAATAAAAAAAGGGAATTTTAGAGAAGATTTGTATTATAGATTGAGTGTTGTTCCTATAGAAATCCCCCCTTTAAAAGATAGAAAAGAAGATATTATTCCTCTTGTAGAGTATTACATAAAGTTTTTTAAAAAAAAGATTCCCTGTAAAATAGAAGATTTTAGTGAGGAAGCAAAAAAAGCATTTTTGAACTATGACTGGCCTGGAAATGTGAGGGAATTAAAGAATGTGATTGAAAGAATTTTTGTGTTAAATAGTGAAAAGTCCATAATAGAACTATATGATTTACCAGTTGAATTGAAAAAAAGAGAAAAATTATCTATTCCTTTAAAAGAAAGTGTTGAGAATTTTGAAAAGGAAATAATAGAATTTGCTTTAAAGGAAACTAATTGGAATCAAACAAAGGCAGCAAAAATTTTAAAAACCACAAGGAGAATATTGAGATACAAAATTCAAAAATATGGTTTGGCAAAAAATCGGAGATAAAAGAATGGTGGTAAGTAAAAATTGAATTTTTTATTTTTGAGGGTGTTTAAATTTTTTAAAAATATGATTTATGTTAAAATATGTAAAAAATAAAGGAGGTGAAAAAAATGAAAGAGATTGAAATTGGAAAGGTTACTCATTATTATACGAAAATTGGAGTTGCAGCAATAAAAATTTTAAATGATGAATTAAAAATAGGAGATGAAATCCATATAAAAGGACATACAACCGATTTTAATCAAAAAATAGAGTCAATGCAGAAGGAACATAAGGAAATAGAAGTTGCTTTACCAGGTGATGAAATAGGAATAAAGGTTAATGAACATGCAAGGGAAGGAGATATAGTATATAAAGTTGTTGAAGAATAGAAAAGAAAGGAGAGAAATGGTGAGATTTTTAAATTTATTTTCAAGCGATTTGGGCATTGATTTAGGAACTGCAAATACATGTGTATATGTGAAAGGGAAAGGCGTTGTTCTTATGGAACCTTCTATTGTTGCTATAAATACTAATACAAAACAGATTGTTGCTGTGGGAGAAGAGGCGAAAAAGATGCTTGGAAAAACTCCTTCAAATATAATAGCCATGAAACCGATGAGGGATGGTGTAATTGCTGATTTTGAAGCATGTGAAGCAATGCTAAGATATTTTATTATGAAAGTTAAAACTGGAAAACATAAATTTTTAATTCCTCCGAGGATTGTAATTTCTGTACCTTCAGGAATTACAAGTGTGGAAAGAAGAGCGGTGAGAGAGACAGCATTGAAAGCAGGTGCAAGGATAGTAAGACTGGTGGAAGAACCTATGGCAGCAGCAATTGGCGTAGGACTTCCTGTTGAAGAACCCTCAGGAAGTTTTATCCTTGATATAGGAGGAGGAACAACCGAAATGGCTGTTATATCTCTTGGAGGAATAGTTTTGACTAAAAGTTTAAGAGTAGCAGGGAATGAAATGGATGAGGCAATTATTGAATATTTAAAGAAAAAATATAATCTTTTAATAGGTGAAAGAACAGCAGAGGAAATAAAAATCAAAATTGGTTCTGCTTATCCACTGAAAGAAGAATTATCAATGGAAGTCCATGGAAGAAGTTTAGTTGAAGGATTGCCTAAAGTAATAAAAATAACTTCTGAGGAAATAAGAGAGGCATTGAAAGACACATTAAATGCAATTGTAAATGCTGTTAAGGATATTCTTGAAGAAACACCTCCAGAACTTTCAAGTGATTTAATTGAGAGAGGTCTTTTTATTGCAGGAGGAGGGGCCCTTTTAAGAGGGATAGATGAACTTATTTCTCAGGAGACCAAACTACCTGTATATATAGCAGATGACCCTTTAACTGCTGTAGTTAGAGGAACAGGGAAAATGCTTGAGGAAGAAAGATATTTAAAACAAATTCCTCAGGAATAAAAAATGCTTTGGATTTTCAGAAGAGAGTTGATTTTTCTCTTTTTTCTCTTTTTTTCATTAATTATAGAAAAAACTTCTTTAAATAAAAAATCCTCCTTCAATCCTAAAATTAAAGACCAAAACTTTTTGAACTATGAAGAAATTATTAAAGAAAATGAAAGATTGAGAAAAATAGTTAATCTTAAAGAAAAAAAAATCCTTTCCAGTTTTAATGTTGCTGAAATTGTTGGAATTAAACCATATATTTATCCAGCAGAAATATTCATTAACAAAGGTAGAGAAGAAGGAATTACAGAAAACATGGTTGTTTTTACAAAAGACCTTTTTTTGGTAGGTAAAATAGAAAAGATTGGGAAATCATATTCTCAGGTTATGACAGTATTTAATAATAAAACTAAAATAAGTGTGGTTTTAAGTTCAACAAGAGAATTTGGGATTATTGAAGGAGGATATGCACCATTTATTTTGTTAAAATATATTCCATATGACAGTAAAGTGAAAATTGGAGATGAAGTTTATACTTCCGGTTTAAGTGAATATTATCCTTCAGGAATTAAAATAGGGAGAGTTGTTAAAATTGAAAGAGAGAAAGAATCGCTTTTTTTAAAAATATGGGTAAAACCCTATATCGCTTCTTATGGATTTGAGGAGGTAATAATTGGAAAATAGAAAATTTTTTCTTTTATTTGAACAGGTTTTATTTATTTCTATCCTTCAATTTGTTTTTTATAATTTTTTTCATTTTAAAATAGTTCCCTCTTTTTACTTGGTTTATCTTTTATTGTTGGTATTTGATGGAGAAATTGAAATGTCTCTTTTTTTGAGTTTTGTTCTTGGATTGATAAATGATATTTTTTCAAAGGATATTTTAGGAAGTTCTTCTGTTAAATTTCTTTTAGTTGTTTATTTTTCTTCATTTTTTGTGGTAAAATCAATCAAAGGGAAAGGCAGTTTAATTTTTATATTCAGTTTTTTATATTTTGTTTTACTTGGTTTTAGGAGTTCAGGAGAAAGTATCTGGAAAGGGTGGGTTTTATTTAAATATGCTTTTTTGTTTTCTTTGTATAATTTTTTAATAGGAGTTATAATTGAAACTTTTATGAAAGAAATAAGAAAAAAATGGGTAGAGAGGATTTTCTGAAAAAATTTTTGATATTTTTTATTTATATAATTCTTGCAAGAGTTTTTTATCTACAGGTTATAAGATATCCCTATTACCATCAATTATCAATGAGAAATTGTATAAGAACGATAGAGACAGGAATTCCGAGAGGAAAAATTTATGATAGGAATGGTAGAATTCTTGTTAAAGATGCTCCCTCTGCCAATCTTGTTTTTGTTCCATATGATATTAAAAATGTGGAAAATGTAATAGAGATTCTTTCTAACATATTAAACATTGATAAAGAATATTTAAGAAAAAAACTTACAAAAAAATATATTAATCCTTTTGATAGAGTGATTATTAAAAGAAATTTAAGTACTCTGGAAATTTCCTTAATAGAAGAGAATTCCTATAATCTTCCAGGCATATTTGTTCAGGAAGATATAAAAAGAGAATATCTCTTTGGAGGTAAAATAGCCCATTTACTTGGTTATTTAGGAGAAATTACACAGACACAACTTGATAGATTAAAAGAAAAAGGTTATAAAATGGGAGATGTTATCGGTCAGGATGGGATTGAAAAGTATTATGATGAGTATTTAAAAGGAATTCCAGGAGGTCTTCAGGTAGAAGTTGATGCTTTAGGACATCAAAGAAGAATTTTGGGGAAGAAAGAAGGGCAACCTGGAAATGATATTATTCTTACGATTGATGCTACAATTCAGGAAATCTCTTTTGAAGAACTTGGTGGAAGAAAAGGTTGTGTTGCAGTTATGGATCCAAGGAATGGAGAGATTCTTGCTCTTGTAAGTAATCCATTCTTTGACCCTGAAAATTTAATCCCTTATCTTGATGAAAGGAAACATCCTGAAAAACCATTTTTAAATAGGGTTATAAAAGGACAGTATCCGCCAGGTTCTATTTTTAAAATAATAACAGAAATTGCTGCTCTTGAAACAGGAAATATTAGAGAATATGATAGAATTGAATGCACAGGAGTTATAGAAGTTGGAAATAGAGAATTTCACTGCTGGAAAGAAGAGGGACATGGCTGGGTTGATATAAACCTTGCTTTACCTTTTTCTTGTAATATCTTTTTTGGAACAATAGGGATGAAAGTAGGTGTATCTAAAATGATAGAATACGCTAAAAAATTTGAACTTGGTAAACTAACTGGAATTGATTTGCCTGGAGAATTAAGTGGCTACATCCCATCTCCTTATGAAACAGACCCTTTAAATTTATCCATAGGTCAGGGACCTATTACTACAACTCCGATACAACTTTTATCTTTAATTTCAACCATTGCAAATGGAGGTAATATCTGGCAACCATTTATAGTAAAAAAGATAATTTCTTCAAAAGGAGAAACAATAAAGGAAAATACACCAACTTTAAGAAAAACTGTTTATATTGATTCAGAGGCACTTGATGTATTGAGGAAAGGATTGAAAAATGTGGTAGAATTTGGAACAGGTGTAAGGGCTAAAGTTGAAGGAATTGAAATTGCGGGAAAGACTGGAACAGCACAACGGGCAGCAACTGAACTTGGGCTACCAACTCATGGAGCATTTGTTTGTTATGCACCTTTTGATAACCCCAAAATATCTGTGGTTGTTTTTCTTGATTATGGTTCTTCTCCTCAAGCAGCAGAAATAGCAGGCAGAATTTTAAAAAGGATATTTATACCGGCAAAAATAGAAGAGAAAAATGAAACAGAAACTGAAATTTTTGAAGAATAAAATTAGAGAAGGAGATTTTATATTTTTAAGTTATATTTTAATTTTTATTGGATTATGTATTCTTTTTAGTGCTTCAAAAGGAATTATAACAAAAGAAGGATTTTTTATAAGACAGATTTTGTGGATTTTAATCGGAACGGTTTTTGTATATATATTTAAAAATAGTGATTATAGAAATTTAGAAAAAATATCATACTTACTTTATTTAATTATTCTCATTTTACTTTCAGTTGTTCTGGTTAAAGGAGAAGGTAGGTCTTCAAGATGGATAGGTCTTGGATGGTTTTATTTTCAGCCATCAGAATTTGCCAAACTTGTTATAATTTTAACTCTTTCCTCCTATCTTTCCAAAAGAGATATAAGAAGGTTTCCTGTTTTATTTATATCTCTAATTATTGTTGGTATTCCATTTTTACTTGTATTTAAACAACCAAATCTTGGAACTGCAATTATTTTTATTTTAATTTTCCTTGGGATTTCTTATATTTCTGGAATTACAAGAAAACAACTTATAGGGCTTTTTTTAATTGTTTTATTTTCTTCACCTTTAATATGGTCAATTATGAAAGATTATCAAAGAGAAAGAATTTTGACATTTATAAACCCGATGAGAGACCCTCTTGGAAAAGGATATAATTTACTTCAGTCAAAAATTACAATTGGTTCAGGAGGTTTTATTGGCAAGGGTTTTATGAAAGGAACTCAGACAAAACTTGCTTTTCTTCCCGAATATCATACAGATTTTATTTTTTGTGTTATTGCTGAAGAGTTTGGTTTTCTTGGAGTTTTGATTTTTGTTTTAATTTATTATTATTTTTTGAGTAAAATTCTGGAAATTATTTATATCACAAAAGATAATTTTGGAAAACTTGTTGCTACAGGGATTTTTGTTCTTTTTACAGGGCATTTCTTAATAAATCTTGGTATGACAATAGGTATTTTCCCTATTGTAGGAATTCCACTCCCATTTATAAGTTATGGTGGTTCTTCTCTAATCGTTTCTATTTTATCAGTTATTATTCTTTCAAGTATTGTGAAATATTCCACATGATATTAAAAAATGGAAGAAAAAATTGAAAAATTATTGTCTTTGGTTAAAAATCCTGCGAGATATCTTGGAAGAGAAATTAATGTAGTAGTTAAAGAAGAAGTAGGAGTAAAAGTTGCTCTTGGATATCCTGATATTTATGAGGTTGGAATGTCTTCTTTAGGTATAAGAATTTTGTATGGAATTTTAAATGAGAGAAAAGATTGTAAGTGCGAAAGATTTTTCTTACCTTGGATTGATTTTGAAGAAATTATGAAAAAAGAGAATATTCCGCTATTTTCCCTTGAAACTAAAACTCCACTTTCTTCTTTTGATATTATTGGTATTAGTTTATCTTCTGAACTTAATTATACTAATTTTTTGAATGTTCTTTATTTATCCCGAATTCCTATTTTTTCAGAAGAGAGAAAAAATGGGCATCCCATTATAATGGTAGGAGGGAATTGTAGTTTTAACCCATTACCACTATCGCCATTTGTGGATGTTTTTGTTGTTGGAGAAGGAGAAGAGGTTATAAATGAAATAATTAATGTGGTAAAAGAAAATAAAGGAAATAGATATAAAATTTTGGAGAATTTAAATAAAATTGATTCTGTATATGTTCCTCTTTTTAAAAAAAGAGAAGCAAAAAAAGCGATGGTTAAAAATTTCAATGAAGCATATTTCCCTGTAAAATATTTAATTCCTTTGACAGAAATTATCCATGATAGAATTTCTATTGAAATAATGAGAGGATGTGGTCAGGGATGTAAATTCTGTCAGGCAGGAAGTTGCTGGAAACCAGTGAGAATCAGAGAGGCAGATAAAATTTTAAAAATAGCAAAAGATACTTATAAAAATACAGGATATGAAGAAATTTCCCTTTTATCTTTTTCTGCTGGAGACCATCCTCAAATTGAAGAAATTATTTTTAAACTTGTGGAAGAATTTAAAAATAAAAAAGTTTCAATTTCTTTCCCCTCATTAAGAATAGATACATTTTCTTTTCAACTTGCATTAAAAATAAAAGAGATTAAGAAAACAAACTTGACATTTGCACCTGAAACAAGTGAAAGTTTAAGAAGGAAGATAGGGAAAAATATAAGTGATGCGGATTTAATAAATTTAGTTTCACAGGCAAAAAAAAGTAATTACAGACATATAAAGTTATACTTCATGATTGGACTTCCGGAAGAGACAGAGAAAGAAATAAAAGATGTGATAAAACTTATTAAAGAAATTTCAAAAATTATATATGTTAATGCTTCTTTTAATACATTTATTCCAAAGCCACATACATTCTTTCAAAATGAAAGATTTATTTCAAAGGAGGAATATGAAGAAAAAAGGGGAATTATTACTGAAGAATTAAAAAGGGATAAGTATGTTAAATTCAATTTTCATCCATATGAAGCAAGTTGTGTAGAATGTTTTCTTGGCAGGGGAGATGAAAAAATAGCAAAGGTTATTTATAATGTTTGGAAGAAGGGTGCTAAATTTGAAAACTGGAAAGAGTTTTTTGATTTTTCAAGATGGATTGAAAGTTTTGAAGAAGAGAAAATTTCTATGAAGGAGTATCTGGGAACTTTAAATCCTCCTTATGTTTGGAATTTTATTAAAGTTTGAATTATCTTTAGCCAGTTTTTTCATTAAATTTATAATTTCCCATTTATTTTCAAAGTCCCAAAGAGGATATATAGAATTGTTTTGAAAAAGTGGATTTTCAAGGGGAAGATGAGGATAAAGTTTTTTAGCAATTTCATAATCTATTGTCTGGGGAATCGGAGAATATTCTGCTATTTTAATTTTACACGGATAATTTTTTAGAATCTTTATAGTGTTTAATACTTCTTCATAGTGTTGTTGTGGAAGTCCTGCAAGGATATATACTCCTATTTCTTCTTTTTGAAAGCCAGCATTTATTAAATTTTTAATTGCATTTTCAAAATCAGTAAAACTCACCTTATATCCGGATTCTTTTTCTCTTTTTTTATCAATTGTTTCCAAGGATAGCCGGATTGTTTTAAAATTCATTTCTTTAAGGTTTTCAGCAACATTCTTACTTATAAATTTTGGATGGATACCATTTGGAGTATGAAACCTCAAATTTTTATTGTTTTGGTGAATTTTTTTAAGAATTTTATAAAGATGATTTTCAAAATCATAAATTAAAGCATTGTCATAAAAAGCAATATCTTCAATTTTAAATTTTTCTGTATTTTTAACTATTTCTTCAACTACCTCTTCTATTTCTCTTTTTTTATATTCAGGTTCAAGTGTTTTAATTCCACAATACCAGCAGGAAAAAGGACATCCATAAGAAGTTTTTACTACAATATAATCAAGTTTTTTATAAACATCCCAGTATGGCTCAATTTTTTCTGGAAAAATCAAATTTACATTAAAAAAATGAGAAAATTCTTTAAAGAATTTATAAATATCTTTACCTTTAAAGATAAAATCAACTCCTAAATTTTTTCCATCTTCATAACAGAAAGTTGCATAAATTCCTCCAATGATTAAAGGTGTTCGGGGATAAATTTTTCTCACTGTTTCAATCACTTCTTTTATTCCAAGAACCCAGTAAGACATACCAGTTGTTATAAAAATAAAATCAATTTTTCCAATATTTTCAAGATATTTGAGAAAAATTTCTTTTGGCAACCCAAATCTTTTATACCTACGAGGAATATCTTTATAAATTTCTGGTTTTTCTACAATCCGGTAATAATAACTTCCACATCCATAAACATTCCTTTTTATTTTTACATTCTCATAAAATTTATGATTTCTATCCATAAAGTCAAAATAGAAAATTTCAAAATTATTTTTAATGAGGAAATCAATTATTTTTAAAAACCCGAGTGGTTTTGACCACAAATCATAAGCAGAGAAATCATAAACAGGAGGATTAATACAAAGGACTTTCATAATATTTTTACTTTTCTTTCTCCCTTTCTAATCTCTCCAATAATATAAGATTTAAATTTATGTTTTTTGGCAATTTCCATAATTTTTTCTACATTTTCTTTTTCTGAAATCAAAATTAATCCAAGTCCCATATTGAAAACATTAAACATTTCTTTATCAAAAATCCCTCCTGCTTTTTGTATAATTTTGAAAACTGGTGGTATCTCCCATGTTTTTCTATCTATTATGCATTCTGTTTCATAAGGTAAAACTCTTATTAAATTTCCCTCAATTCCTCCTCCTGTAATATGTGCTGATGCATTTATTAATTTTGAAGAAGAAAGTTCATAAAGAAAGGTAGAATAAATAAAGGTTGGATTTAAAAGTTCTTCTCCGAGAGTTCTACCAAGTTCATCATAATATTTGTAGTAATCCCTTTTTTTAAAAATTTTTCTTATAAGAGAAAATCCATTGCTGTGAACTCCATTTGAAGAAACTCCAATAACCACATTGTTTTTTTTAACATTTTTTCCGTCAATTATTCCATCTTTTTCAACAATACCAACACAGAAACCAGCAAGGTCAAATCCGTCTTTACCATAAATATCCTTCATTTGAGCAATTTCTCCACCTATTAAAGAACATTCCGCATTTTTACATCCTTCTATTATACCTTCAATTATTTCCTTTTCTCTTTTTTCTTTAATTTCTCCAACTGCAATATAATCAAGAAAAAATAAAACTTTTGCACCACAGACAGAGATATCATTACAATTCATGGCAACAAGGTCTATTCCGAGTCCTTTAAATAATCCAATTTCCTGACCAATTAAAATTTTTGTTCCAACTCCATCTGTTGAAGAAACAAAAACAGGATTTTTATAATTGGAAGGAATTTTGAAAAAACCACCAAAAAACCCTATATTTCCAATTACATTTTCAGAAAAAGTTTGTTTTGCTACTCTTTTTATAAAATTTACAAGTTTTTCTGCTTTTTTTTCATCAACACCTGCTTTTTTATAATTCAGTTCCATTTTTTTATTATACATTATTCCTGTAAATTTGAAAAAATTTTACCTTATTTTTATAAAAATTCGGAAAGTTGACATGAAAATTTAAAAGGGGTAAAATTAAAAGAATTTAAAAGGGGCCGTAGTTCAGCGGTCTAGAATGCCAGACTGTCGATCTGGAGGTCGCGGGTTCAAATCCCGTCGGCCCCGTTTTTATTATATAGGAATAATAAGCATTATGGATAAAATAGATTATAAAAAATATTGGCATACAACATCTCATATACTTGCTCAGGCTGTAAAACGTTTATTTCCAGAAGTGAAACTTGGAACAGGTCCTGCAATTGAAAAAGGTTTTTATTACGATTTTTACAGAATTGAACCATTTTCTCCAGATGATTTAGAAAAGATAGAAAAAGAGATGAAGAAGATAATAGAAGAAAATCATAAAATAGAAAGAATTGAGAAAAATAAGAAAGAAGCAAGGGAAATTTTAAAAGAAGAGCCCTTTAAACTTGAAATACTTGATGACATTGAAGAAAATACAGTTTCCTTTTATAAACAGGGTGAATTTATTGACCTATGCGAAGGTCCCCATTTAGATTCAACGGGTCAGGTAAAATTTTTTAAACTTTTGTCTCTTTCTTCTTCTTACTGGCGTGGAGATGAAAATAGAGAAAGTATGCAGAGAATTTATGGAATTTCTTTTGAGACAAAAAAAGAACTTGATGAATATTTGAAATTTTTAGAAGAGGCAAGGGAAAGAGACCACAGGATTTTGGGTAAAAAACTTGATCTTTTCAGCATCCATCCTGAATATGGACCTGGACTTATATACTGGCACCCAAAAGGAGCAATTATAAGAAAAATTATTGAGGATTTCTGGAAAGAAGTTCATTTAGATAATGGCTACCAAATTGTTTATACTCCCCATATTGCAGATGTATCTTTATGGGAAAAATCCGGGCATTATTACTTTTATCAGGAATATATGTTTCCTAAGATGGAAATAGAAGGAGGGAAGTCATATCAACTTAAACCGATGAATTGTCCTTTCCATATACAGATTTATATGAGTCAATTGAGAAGTTATAAAGAATTGCCGATAAGGTTGGCTGAATTAGGTACTGTTTATAGATATGAAAAACCAGGGGTGCTTCATGGATTACTTAGGGTTAGGGGATTTACTCAGGACGATGCGCATATTTTTTGCACACCTGAACAACTTGAGGATGAAATTTGCAAAATTATAGACCTTGTATTTTACTTTTTAAATAGTTTTGGATTTAAAAATTATAGAATTTTTTTATCTACAAGACCTAAAAATTTTGTAGGGAGTATAGAGAATTGGGAAAGAGCAACAAACTCTCTTGAAAATGCTTTAAAAACAAAAAATATTAATTATGAAATTGACCCTGGAGAAGGAGTATTTTATGGTCCTAAAATTGATATTAAAATAAAAGATTGTCTTGAGAGAGAATGGCAATGTTCAACAATTCAGATTGATTTTAATATTCCTGAAAAATTTGGTATTAAATATATAGATTCAGAAGGTAATTTTAAAACTCCTATAATGATACACAGAGCAATACTTGGTTCTTTTGAAAGATTTTTTGGAATTTTGATAGAACATTATAAAGGTAATTTTCCTTTATGGCTTGCACCTGAACAGGTTAGAATTTTACCCATAACAGATAGACATAATGATTTCTGTATAGGCTTGAAAAAAATTTTTGAAAAAAAATTTAGAGTTGGTATTGATTTGAGAAGTGAAAAAATAAATAAAAAAATTAAAGATGCAGAAGAAGAAAAAGTTCCTTATATGATAATTGTAGGAGATAAAGAAATTAGTGAAAACAAGCTTTCTTTAAGAAAACACGGTTTTGGAATGTTAGGGGTTTTTACTTTTGAAACAATAGTAGAAAAGTTTGACAAGGAAATAGAAGAGAAAGTATAAAATAGACAAACAAAAATTTTTATAATATAATTTTATAAAAAAGGAGAGTTTTATCGGTAAGGAAGAAAAAAGAAGGTATAGAATAAATTATCAGATTAAAAATCCACAAGTTAGAGTTATTGATGAAGAAGGTAAGCAGTTAGGAGTTCTGGATATAAAAAGTGCTTTGGAAATAGCAAAAGAAAAAAATTTAGATTTAGTAGAGATAGTTCCAGATGCTTCTGTTCCGGTATGTAGAATTATTGATTTTAAAAGATTTTTATACGAACAGAAGAAAAGGGAAAAGGAACTTAAGAGAAAGCAAAAGGTGATGCAAACGAAAGAAATAAGATTTACACCTGAAACAAGTGAACATGATTATAAATTTAAAAAACAACATATTGAAAATTTTTTAAAAGAGGGACATAGAGTAAAAGTAAGTATTTTTTATAAAGGAAGAGAAATCCTTTATAAAGAGAGAGGATATGCACTGATGGAAAGATTAATAAAAGAACTTTCAGGTTGTGGTAAGATTGACAGGGCGCCAAAATTTGAAGGTCAAAGGTTGAGTGTTACTTTTATTCCAATAGATGTTAAAGGAGAAAAAAATGGGAAAACTTAAAACTAAAAAACTTAAAACTAAAAAGTCGGCGGCAAAAAGATTTAAAATTACAGGTACAGGTAAAGTTATTCATTTTGGAGCAGGAGGAAGTCATCTATTATTTAAAAAGAGTTCAAAAAGAAAAAGAAGAATTAAAAAGGCGCATGTTTTGAAAAATAAAGGAGATATAAAAACTATTAAAAGATTATTACCATACATTTAAAAGGAGAAGAAAATGCCAAGAACTAAAAATGCACCAGCTTCAAGAAAAAGAAGAAAAAAGGTTTTGAAAAAAGCAAAGGGGTATAGACAGGGTAGGTCTAAACTTTTCAAAAGGGCAAAAGAATTTTCAGAAAAAGGATTAACCTATGCTTTTATGCACAGAAGAAAAAAGAAAAGAGATTTTAGAAGATTATGGATAAATAGAATCTCAGCCGCATGTAAAGAAAATGGTATTTCTTACAGTAAATTTATGGATGGTGTTAAAAAAATTGGTTTGAATTTAAACAGAAAAACTCTTGCTGAAATTGCTTTTAATCATCCTGAGAATTTTGTTTCAATAGTTAATAAGGTTAAGAAGGGAATGGGTAAAATTTGATGAGGGGGATAAAAAATTTAATTTTTTTATTTGTTATCTTTTTTCTTTTGGGAATAAATTTTATTTATCTATATGGAAAGCAATTTTCTACAGAATTTTACTTTATTTCTATGAACATTATTTTATCAGTTTTTATTGTTATTGATGAGATTTTTACTTTCCATGTTTACAATGAACTCACATCTCTTCGTAGAGAAAATGAAAGACAACGTTTAGTAATATCAGAGTATGCATTAGAATCATCATTTATCTCCACATTAACAGATATTATGGAAACATTTGGAGAAGAAACAACTTTGGATGAACTTATTGAGAAAATTCTTGACGCAATTAATAAACTTTTTAAAGAAGAAACAATTTTTTTATGTCTTTTTGGAGATAGATATAAATTAAGTATTAGAGGAGATGAATTAAATATTCCGATGGGTTTGATTGAAGAAATGGTTTTAAAGAAAAGACCCATTTTGGTAAATAATGTTTTGTCATTTCCACAATATAAGGAATTATCGGAACAGGGTATTACTTCATTCATTTCTTTTGGATTGTATCAAAAGAAAAATGTTGTAGGAATAATAGGGGTATTTTCCAATAAAAATAGAAAATTTACTTTAAGAGACCTTGATATTTTAAGGATGGTTTCTGTCCCTGTTTCCTTAATTATTGAAAATGCTGAACTTTTTGATAAAATAAAAATTCTTTCTATAACAGATGGACTTACACAAATATATAATAGGAGACATTTTGAAAAGGTATTCTCTGAGATTGTAATGAAATGTCGGGCAAATTCTTTAAATATGTCAGTTGCGATGTGTGATGTTGATTTTTTTAAGTTTTATAATGATACAAATGGTCATTCTGCAGGAGATTTTGTTTTAAAAACAATTGCAGATATATTAAAAAAAGGGGTGAAAGGTTCAGATATTGTAGCAAGGTATGGAGGAGAGGAATTTGTTATTATTTTTCCTGAAACAACAAAGGAAAATGCTATAAAAATATGTGAAAAATTAAGACAATCCATTAAAAATTTTAAATTTATTAATGAAGAACTTCAACCAAATGGAGATTTAACAATGAGTTTTGGTGTTGCTTCTTTCCCTGAAGATGGTCTAACTCCTTCTGAATTAATAAAAAAAGCAGATATGGCATTATATGAAGCAAAAAGGTTAGGTAAAGATAGAGTTGTTGCTGCATAATTCACTCAAGATTTCTTTCCATATTTTTTCAGCAATCTCTTCAATATCTTTTTCCTTTTCTTTTATTTTATTTTTAATTTCTTCAGTTTGTTTTTCCATGTTTTTAATTCTTTCTTTCTTTTCTTTTTCTTTAATAATCTTGTATTTTTCAATTTCTTTATTTGCCCTTTCTTTATATTCTCTTGTAATTTCTTTAATTATGGAATCAATAGAAAGCAACATTTCTTTTACTTTCAATTCAGCCATTTTTATAATTTTCTCACTTTCTTCTTCAGCATTTTTTATTTTTTCAATATCTTCTTTTATCATTTTTCTCTCCAGTATTCAACTATTCCTGTTTTTAAGTTTAAAATTACAGCAGATTCTTCTAAATAATAATTTTTACATATACTTTTAAAATTTTCAAATTTTTTGGTATTTTTAGAAATGATATTGAAAAGAGGTTTTAATTTGCCGATAAGTTCTTCATTTTTTTTGCTATTTTTAAATTCAGCAGGATAGACCAGTAAATATTTATCCTTCAATATATTTTCTTTCAGAGATTTATTAAACAAAATCAAGATTTTAAATTTACCAGAAAGGAGCAGTATATTTCCATCTTCACAAAAAATTTCTATATTATCAAACACTATCTTTTCGGGACATCTTTTTATATTAAAGTTAAAAAATAGAAAAGAGGGTATATTTGGAAGCTCATTTATATAAATATTTTCACAGAATTTTGAAATCCACAATACATTTTCTATAGATTTTTCATCAATTAAAAAAACCTTTTCAATCTTTATTTTTTCTTTTTTTGTTATCTTATATAAAATTTCTGTCCAGTAATCAGGTTTTATTGTTTTATCTTTTAAAATTAAAAGTCCTTTATTTTGGTTTTGGATTAGAATAATAGGGTTTTGGGAGGAAAAGAAAATAATTTTTCTTTCATCAGGTTTTTCTACAAATTGAAAATATAAGTAAAAGAGAACGATTATAAAGAGAAGAGAAAATTTTTTCTTTTTTTTAAGAGGAAGAAGCAATATAAGAAACAGGAAATAATAAATAAATACAAAGGAGAGTGGGAAATATATGTTAACTTTAGGAGAAAAATTTGATATAAAAACAAGAGATTTTAAAAAAATAGATGTTATAAAATTTAAAGGGATAAAGAAAAATGAAATGAAAAGTGATATAAATGACATAATTGTTATAATTCCTACTAAAGGAGTAAAAAACAAGTTATTTATTATTTCCAGAGGATAGAAGTATCCAAAGTTGTAAAAAATAATCGGGAGGATAGAAAGTTGTGCAGAAATAGAAATGATAAAGAGATTTGTTAAAAAATTTTTATTTTTTAAACTCAATTTTTTGGGGAATATTAAAATTCCTGCAGTAGATAAAAATGAGAGAAGGAAAGAAGTAGAATAGATGTAATGTGGATTTGTTAAAAGCAATATAATAGCAGAAAAAATAAGTGATGTTAATGCTTCTATATCTTTTTCAAATATTTCAAAGAGAAAATAAAATGAAACCATTAAAACTGCTCTTGTTATGGGTATTCTGAAACCACATAGAATGTTGTAAAACCAGAGTATAGATAGGGCAGATATAGGAAACAATTTAGGATGTGTATTGTTTATTTTTTGAAAAGGGATAAAAATTATTTTGAGGAAAAATATTAAAAAAACAATGTGAATTCCAGAAATTATAAAAAGATGGTATATTCCTGTTTTGATACCGAGTTCCTTTAAGAAATCGGGTGGATCATCATTTCCTACTGTAAGTAATTTTATCAATTCACAACCGTCGGGATTGAATTTGGTATATCTTTCAATTCTTTTTTCAATGTTTTTTTTCAAATAAGAGAAATACAATTTAATGTTTTTTCCATCTATTTTTTTAATACTCTCACTTTTTATATAGAAAAAAATTCCCTGCCTTTCCATAAATTTTTTATAATTGAAATCAAAAGGGTTTTTAGGAGAGGGAAATCTTTCCATTTTTTTTATTAAGATTCTTAAATCTTCTCCTGGTAAAAATTCTTTTTTTTCTTTAGTTTTCAAAACTAAATTAAATCTGGACTTATAGGGAATATCTTTTATAAAAATTTTTTTAACTTTTATTTTAATGTTTTTTTCAAATGGCATTTCTTTTGTTGAGATAACCTCTCCCTCTATAGATGATATTTTTGAAAAATTAATATTTTGAGGGAAAAGAGTATTATTTATATGAAATTTTATAGAGAAACAGCCAAGAAAGAAAAAAATTATTAAAAATAAAAGAAGTTTTTTATTCAATCTTTCAATAAAAAATAATGGAATAAAAGGAATAACAAAGACAGGATTTTGAATTAGAATTCCTGAAATAAAAGAGAAAAGAATTAAAATTTCAAATTTCAATTTTCAATCCATTCTCCTTTAAAAGTATAAAATGTTTTTCCTTCAAGATATATTTTTTCAAAATTTTTTTCAAAATAAACTTTTAAGATTTCCTTACTTTTTGTAATCACATTAATTGGTGATGGCATTCTGTATGTTAGAGAAGTAATTATTGCTGAGGCAACTGCACCTGTTCCACAGGAAAGTGTTTCTCCTTCTACTCCTCTTTCATAAGTTCTTATTTTTATATATCCATTTTTTACAATTTCAACCCAATCAACATTTGTTCCATTTTTTCCCAAAATTTTATTATATCTTATTTTAGGTCCAACTGTGGATAAATCAACATCTTCAACATTATCAACAAAAATAATAGTATGGGGCACTCCTGTATTTATGAAATGGCCTGTTATTTTTTGATTATCTATAGGAATTTCAATATTTAATATAGGGTTTTCCAATATTTTTATTTTGACTTTTATATCCCTTCCCTTAATTTCTCCATCAAGAATGCCTGCTTTCGTTTCAATATTTAATTTTTTCTTTTTAGAAATAGATTTTTCATTTATAAATCTTAAAATGCATCTTAAACCATTTCCACACATTTCTGCTTCACTTCCATCAGGATTAAAAATTCTCATTTTAAAGTCTGCAACTTTTGATTTTTCAAGAAATAACAATCCATCTGCACCAACTCCAAATTTTCTATCACATAATTTTATAGCAAGTTTTTTTCTATTTTTTATTAAATTTTTTCTGTTGTCTACAACTACAAAGTCATTTCCAGAACCAACTATTTTTAAAAATTCCATAGTTTTAAAATTATATTTTATTTGTCTATTTTGTCAAATTGTTATATCATAAAATTTAATGAAAGCAATTGTCCAGAGAGTAAAGAAAGCAAAATTATATGTGGAGGAAGTTTATAAAGGAGAAATAAAAAAGGGAATTGTTGTTTTTTTGGGAATAGGTAAAGGGGACACAGTAGATAAGATTGATTATTTTGTAAAAAAAATTCCTTCTCTTAGAATATTTGAAGATGAAAATGGGAAAATGAATTATTCTATTTTTGATATCAAAGGAGAAATAATGGTTGTATCTCAATTTACATTATATGGTGATTGTACAAGAGGAAACAGACCTGATTTTACAATGGCAGAAAAATCAGAAGTTGCAAAGATTATTTTTGAAAAATTTGTAGAAAAAATTAAAAATTTAGATATAAAATTAGTTGCTGGAGAATTTGGTAAAAAAATGATTGTTGAAATATATAACGATGGTCCATGTACTTTAATTTTAGAAAAATAAAATGAAACTTTGTAAAAATAAAAAAGAAGTAGTTATTGATACTTCTACAAGTTGGATTTATATAGGGAAATTGGTTAAAGAGGATGATTCTTATATTTATTTGGAAGATGCAGATGCTTTTGATATTTCAGAGACATCTTTAAGTAAACAAGAATACTTACTGATGGTTAAAAAAGATGGAGTAGTTCCAAATAGGAAAAGTGTAAAAATTTTAAAATCAAAAGTTGTTGCTATTACTTTTTTTGAAGATATTATTGAAAAATGAAAATAAAAATATTTTCAATTTTAATAGGTTCTACTTTAGGACTTGTAATATATTCCTTTATCGGATACATCTTTACAAAAAAGTTTCCCGAAGGAAAAAAATACAAATTGAAATTTTTCATTTTTCTTTTTCTTTTTATCTTGATTCTTTTAATTTATTTTAAAACTTGAAATATGGAAAAGAGAAAAAAAGGGGATATTTTGGGAGAAAAAGAATTTTATGAAAAATTGATAAAAATAAATCCTGATTTCTTGGAAGTCCTTTTTCAGTTATCCCGGATATTTATTCATTTCAGAAATTATAAAAAAGTTTTAAAAATTGACAAAAAGGTTGCAGAATTAATGGTTTTTGATGGGACTTCTTATTACAATTTGGCGTGTGATTATTCATTAAATGGCAATTTGGGGAAATCTTTAAAAAATTTAAAAATTGCGATTTTTCTGGGGTTTAAAAATAAGAAATATATTGAAAAAGACCCTGACCTTGAAAACCTGAGGAAAAGTAAAAAATTTAAAGAGATAGAAAAATTATTATCTTGCCATGAGAAATTTCCTCTATCTTCTTGCTAAATTTATTGGTTTTTTTGTGTATAACTTATTTTTTTCAATTGAAATAAAAGGGAAAGAAAATTTTCCCAAAAGAGGAAGTTTTATTGTGGCTTCCAATCATTTGAGTTATCTGGATCCACCAACAATTGGTTATGTTTGTCCAAGAAAACTTTATTTTTTTGCAAAAAGTTCATTGTTTAAAATAAAAGTTTTTTCTAATTTAATTAAACTTCTAGGAGCAATTCCTCTTGAAAGAGAATCTGAAATTTCCTTGAGTTTAAGAAAAGGGTTGGAAATTTTAAAGAAAGGCGAAGGTATTGTTATTTTTCCGGAAGGTACAAGAAGCAAAGATGGACTAATAAAAGAAGGCAAACCAGGGATAGGGTTCCTTACTATAAAAAGTAATGCGCCTATTATACCTGTTAAACTGGAAGGTACGAATAAAGCATTACCTTTTGATGGAAAGTTTATAAGAATAAAGAAAATCAAAGTTATTATTGGAAAACCAATTTATTTTGAAAAAGAAAGTTACAAAAAAATAAGTGAAGAAGTAATGAAGATAATTAAAAATTTAAAATGAAATTACTGATTGCAAAAAATATCGGTTTTTGTTTTGGTGTAAAAAGAGCAGTGGAGACGACAGAAAAGTTGCTTGAGAAAATTCCTGTTTTATATACGGTTGGAGATATAGTTCATAATCCTCTTGTAATGGAAAAATTAAAAAAGAAAGGGTTAGTAGTTTGTAATTCAACAGAGGAAATTAAAGGAGAATATTTTCTGGTAAGGTCACATGGTATTAGTAAAAATGAGATAGAAAAACTCAAAAAAACAAACAAAAAAATTTTTGATATGACATGTCCTTTTGTAAAAAGGATTCATTACTGGGTTGAAAATTTGGATAAAAAAGGATATTATATTATAATTATTGGTAATAAAAATCATCCAGAAGTTTTAGGTATTAAGGGATACGGGAAGAAAATAGATGTTCTGGAAAAAAAGGAAGATTTAAAAAAAATAAAAGGAAAAAAGGTAGATAAAATTGCGATAGTAGGACAGACTACTTTAAATTTTAAAAATTATCTTGGATTGGTAGAAAATATTATAAAAAAAATGGAAGGAAGGGAAATTTTAATTCTGAATACTATCTGTAAAATAACAGAGGAAAGAGAAAGAGAGGCAATAGAAATTGCTAAAAAGGTTGACGCAGTCTTGGTTCTTGGTGGGAAAGAAAGTTCAAACACAAGAAAACTGTATAAAATATGTAAAAAAATCTGCAAAAATACAATTTATGTTGAAAAATTTTTAGATTTGCGTAAAATTTATTATAATAATTTTAAAAGTATAGGAATTGTTTCAGGAACTTCAACTCCTTATTTTTTTATTGATGAGGTAGTAGGAATTCTGAAAAAAAATAAATATAAGGAGGTCTTCTAAAATGAAGATAAAAAGGTCTGTAAATAAACTTTTAGAAGAAAAAATAGCAACTTTTAAACCTGGTTCTCTAATTAAAGGTAAAGTGGTAAATATTTTGAATGAAGAAGTTATAATTGAGATTGGGTTTAAATCAGAAGGATTGGTTCTAAGAGAGGAATTTAAGGGAATTAAAGATAATATAAAAATAGGGGATGAAGTTTTTGTTGTGATTGAATCTTTGGACCCTGATGCAAATGGTTTTATTCCCCTTTCCAAAGAAAAAGCCGATATTTTATTAAACTGGGAAAAAATAGAGGAGAAATTTAAAGAGAATTTACCAGTAGAAGGAATAATATTTAAAATGGTTAAAGGAGGATATAGGGTAGATAT
>Ga0185342_1000379_pt1 | contig 22975 bp, 23 predicted proteins | sample ConPoolayeEmetaG_FD_128045 | JGI IMG/M metagenome (GOLD analysis project Ga0185342, IMG submission 128045) | Hot spring microbial mat communities from California, USA to study Microbial Dark Matter (Phase II) - Cone Pool mat layer E metaG... ...
GCATATAATACGCTTAATTCTATAAATACTAATTATAATAGAGGCGGCAGCGGCAGCTGGTCTGGTGGTGTTGGCGAAGGTCTATATGTCTCTGGTGAAAACAACAAGATCGCGCGGGTAACTTCTAATAATAATACAGGCGGTGGTAAGGGGGGTGAGGGTTATGGAATTCTTTTCGATACCGTAGCTAACACTACATTATCATCGAGCACAACAAATTCAAACCGATACGGAATTTATGTTGCATCCTCTACAGATAATACGTTAATCAATAATAAAGCGCTATCAAATTATTTTCACGGCATTTATTTAGACAGTACAAGCACCAATAACACAATACGTTCAAATAGGTTCTGCGACAACAATCAATCCGCTGGCGATTATTATGATGTTTACGACGAAGACGCAAACATATTTTTATTTAACACGTGTGATACATCTAATCCAGATGGTCTTTGTGCTGCCTCTTGCGCTCCTCTTCCTTCTGGAGGCGGCGGGGAGAATAAACACAAATTATACATATATGATATAGCGCATCAGTATGCAAAAAAGGGAGAGAGAAAAAACGTTACTATAATTGTTGAAAATAGAGGAGATTATAGAGAATATAACGTTATCCTATCTCTAAATTGCCCATCACAATTATCCTGCCAGAATGCTAGTTTAGGAGACCTGTCAAGGTCAAGAGAAAAAAATGTAACAGTAGAGATAGTAGGAAATGTTGCTGGAGATCATCTAATTAAGGTCGAGGCACGCAGCGAGGCTACATCAGCTGAAACAGAGTTTTACTTCACAGTAGAACCGGAATGCACAAAGAACGCTGATTGCGCTGCCGATGAAAAATGTGAGAGTAACGAGTGCGTTCCTGTAAAATGTGATTGCGGATATGTAGAAAACCATGAATGCATAAAATACGAGTGTTGTACTGACGCTGAGTGTAATGATGCAAGCGTATGCTCCAATCACAGATGCGTTCCTGTAGAATGTGAATGTGGGTTTGTACAAAATCATGCATGTGTACCTTACGAATGCTGCAGCGATTCGGATTGCGCAAAGAACAACAAATGCGAGGAGCACAAATGCGTTCCAGTTGTTTATAACATTGAGATTGAAACTGCTAACATTAATGTAGGTGAAGAATTTGTCATAAAGGTTACTGCAGATGGCAATCCTATGAGTGGTGTGTCTATTGTTGTAGTTTATCCAGATGGTTCTACATCAACAGTTCTATCTAGGGAGGATGGAAGGGTCTTCATACCTGCACGACAGGAAGGAAGATATAAATTTTATATCGAAGACAACCCATCAGTTGCTGAAGAAAGTTACGCACAGCTTGCCGGAGCGATGGTTCAGCAACTATCTGGAGAAGAGCAGGCTCCACCATCAACTTGCTGTCTCTTTGGTATCTGCGGCGACTTGCTTGGTGTGTGCTGGTATTGGATGCCGCTCTCTCTTGTAATCGTAGCAGCCTTGGTCGCAGCGTTAATATTTTTCATGCGCGGCTCGAGGATCTCTAGAAGAAGATAAAGCACCTGCCACAGGTATATATTTATAAAGATTACCGAACACCCTCTTTCAAAAAGAGGGATTGTATGAAGAAGATTTTTATAATCGGAATTTTGGTTGTGGTCTTACTAGCAGCCGGATGTATCTCACTACCAGGTCAAACTAGTCAGCCAGTTAGCGGAGGAAACCAGACCGTTGCTGGCGGTCATCAAGAAGAGGGGCAACCAACTACTGAAACGGCTGGCGGCGAAGGCAGAGAAGGAGGGGGGACAGTAAGCAAACAGATAAGTAATCTTGGCGAAGCGCTTGCGCAATCTGTTCCAATGGAGTGCACAGCTACTGTTACTGTTCCAGAGCAAGGTGTTACGGGAACATCGCATTACTGGATTAAATCAGGCAATATGAGAATGGAAACCACAACAGAAGGACAAACAGTGGTTGCCATTGTGAAGAATGAGAAGGTTTATGTAGAAGTCTCTGCTATGGGAACAATTCCAGGAGAACTTAACTGCGCATGGATAGTATTTGAACCAAATAAAACTCCACAGGAATATTCTGATATTAGCGACGATTACAGGAATCCAGAGGGTGTACGGGTGGAATGCTATCCTGCAGTTTTCGGTGATGAGAAATTTGCAACTCCAGGAAGAATCTGCACGATGGATGATCTGATACCGCCTGCGCCAGAGCTTCCGCCAGGGTACGAAGCATGCGAAGGGTTATCGGGTCAGGATTTGATTAACTGCATGCAACGAATTCAACAGGCTCAAACCGGCTAATTTCTTTTTCTTGTTTTTTTATTCATTCTTCAATCAGAAATTCTGATAGGTCTGGCAAGTCAAACTCTGCAGACACCTTAACACTGCAATCTTGTTTTCCTTTTATCCCGCAGATGTAGAATTTGGTGCCGCCTCTTTTAATAATGATCTTTCTTCCATCAAATGGAAAGTTTATCATCGAAGGTTCGCGGTCTATGATTTTCTCTGGCGATGATTTTAATAAGACAAAATTACCATATTTTGTTTTGATAGCGATAAGACCCATTATTTTATAGACGCTTGTGATGCTTTTGACAAGTTCATCATAATTAATGGTGTTGGGGGTCATTATTTCGCCTTCTTTAAGTTCATCCAGTGCCCTTCTTATTTTATCCTCTAAACTTAGTAGGCGGTCGGGTGGTGCAGGTTGACTGATTATTCTCTTCTTTTCATCAACTACATAACCGCGCAGCGTTACCTCTCTTCCCCTTTTTTTCATCATAATACATTTAATACGACAAAATTATTAAAAAGCCTTTCGATTTGGAAAAGAGCCGATCTTGCCGCTGTTTTATCTCTTTTCCACTTTGAATTTTTCGATTATAGCCATTTCCAAACCGGCAACATATTTATTCTTTTTTCTTCAACCAAAAATTCGTCTTCTTGGTTGTAAGTTAAAAGAAGACCTTCCTTTAAATTAAATTTTTTTAGGGCGGTGAGCAAACCGTTAATCTCTCTATCTTTTGTTCCCTCGTTAAATTCATAACAAACTTGAATCGCGTGTGTTATTTTGTCGTCTTCTTTGACTACAAAATCACATTCATTTTTTTCTTGGAAATAAAATATGTTTTTGAATTTTCGTCTCAGCGCCAAAAACACCACATTCTCAAGCATTTTGCCCCTGTCTTTAGAGAATGAAACAGAATTGACATATGAAAAGCCGTTATCTATGGAGTATACTTTTTTTGGATTCACCTGTTGCTGTTTATAGGAGTAACTGAAGCAAGGCAAAGTAAAAATCAGATAAGCATTTTCAAAATAAGATACATAATCGATAACACTTTGAGTGGATTTTATATTGAACATATTTTTTATAGAGTTATAAGAAAACTTCGTTCCGACATTGCTAATGAGATAGAGAGCTATTCTATTCAAGATAGTTGTGTTCTTTATTCCAAACCTTACTGCAATATCTTTCATTACTATATCTGATAGCAGTTCATGAAGAATGGTGGGATTTTTTTTCTTTATGTATTCTGGGAAGCCGCCGGTGTATAGATATTCTTCAAATGATTCAAGAGATGGTTTTTTTTCTTTCATGGTCAAAAATTCTTTATAAGAAAATGGAAACATTTCGATTTGAAGATGTCTGCCGGTTAATTTTGAACCCATTTCCCTACTCAAAAGCGAAGCATTTGAGCCAGTTATAATCACCTTTTCTTTCTTATCTACTAAGTATCTTACGAATTTCTCCCATTTGTCAACATTCTGTATCTCATCAAAAAAATAAACACCATCGCCCCCATAAAGCTCTTTCATTATCGTTTCTACCCTATTAAAATCAGAAAGCTCAAATCCATCTAAACGAGGGTCTTCAAAATTTAAGTAACGTCCTTTTCTCTGTTTTTTTAATAACTGATTAAGGAATGTGCTTTTTCCACATCGCCTTACGCCAGTTATTATAATCGCAAAAGAAGATACAGGAGCAACTTCCTTTTCTCTCGGAGTTCCCAGTTCAGACTTATCTAAAAAATCTCTTTGAGAGATTATAACTTCTTTTATCGTTTCTTTTGACAGCATAAAGTTTGTTTGTAGACAAGATTTTAAATAGTTTCTATTGACAGTAGAAAATAGTTTCTATTGACAGTAGAAGTGAACAATGATCAGGATTTTCTCTGGTAATGTTTTTGACAACTTTATCATAATATTACAGCTATTCTGTCATCAAGTACGCCTTAGTATGAGGATTGCGCATAGCAAGAGAATAAGGATAAAGGCCGAACTACAATTGCTTGCCGAAATGCCCAACTTTTTCTTCTCCTTCTCTTCATCGAAAGATTTCACTTCTCCGAGGCCGGACGCTTCACTAACTGTCACCATTTGACCGCCTTCAAGGTCCACGGAACGGCCATACATATCAGGGACCCTTACTGCCCCTTCCACGCATTTCACGGTTGCTTCCTTATCGGTGCGGAAAGCATAATCATTAGAAACCGGGATTTGCGTAACGACCTTAACCCAGTCCATGCCGGGCCATTTGACGTAGCCATCGCCCTTAAAATACGTCATGGTCGCTGTGGCGTCTTCCATCACACTCCTTCCTACTCTTACGACCGGACTACCTCCTTCAAGCGGGCAGTGAGACCTCTATAAGGTTATGATAATGGTTCTAACATTAAAGCAGAAAAAAGAAGAGGTGAAAACATGACGCGAAATGATTAAAAATAGGTGTTTGCGCCTCTTAGATGATTGGAGAGAGAATACCTATCCAAAAAGATTTGATTTTTAATCCTTCTTTTTGTAAATACTCCATGGATTCTATAACTAAAATTATTATAGTGGTGTTGGCGCTGGTAGTTCTCGCTTTATTCGGACTTTTTTCCGGTGTGTTAACCCTACCGAGCCAACAAGAAGGAAAAGGAGGAACAACAATCGAGCAGCCGAGCAGCAGCAGATTTGCGAGCGCGATAGAGAGAAATCAGACGATTACTGCTGACGGTAAACCGATCGGCGAACTTGTCAGACTTCCTGGAGAATGCGGCTATGTTTATGTGCAGTGCGGCGTTGAATGTAAGCCGTGTGAGGAAGAATGTAAGAAAGAATGCGTAGAGACGAACGGCCTTTGCGGCTATGGGCCAGACTATGCAACGAAGGAAACCCTAACTGCACTACACACAAACAAGCAACTTCTTGCAGCTGCCCGCTATTATGGAGAGTGCTGCGAAGGAGACGTATGCATAAATGGACGCTGTGTTCCAGAGGAACGGTGCGTCAACCCAGGTGGTCTTTGCGGATACGGACCAAGTGAAGCAATGCCCTTAACCCATCTCAAAAACCAAGCTCCAGCGTACTACGGCGAATGCTGCGAGCCATACGAATGCGTTAACGGAGTATGTACCGAACGAGAAGAATGCAGGAAAGAAGGAGAGAGATGTGGTGTAGTCCAGCAAGGAGGGGCAGTTGGTGCTCCAACCAGCGGCCAAACAATTGATTATGGAGAATGCTGCGAAGGGCTTGTTTGCAGCTCGAATCATGTCTGCGTGCCTACAACAGAAAACTATTGTACAGACTCTGATGGCGGTATAAACTACAACGTAACCGGAACAGCAGTAGAATACTACAATGGTGTAAAGCAAGAAAAAACAGATTACTGTGCCCAAAGCATCGGACTTGTAGCATACAACGTTCCGATTCTTGTAGAATTTTACTGCGATGAGAAGGGAAGATTAAGGAATACGACATACCAATGCCCAACAGGTTGCGCTAATGGTGCATGCCGTCCAGTTACTTGCTTTGACAGTGATGCTGGTGAAAACTTCTACACCGCCGGATACGCAGAAGGATACTATAATGGCGAGTATGGAAAATGGTACGACGAATGTGAGAAGGGAATTGCGATAGAATACTACTGCGAAAATAATGAAGTGAAAAGGTCAAGACGAACGTGCGAGTATGGTTGCGAGGGTAACAACGCATGCATGAGAAGACCAGCACGCACTTGTAGTGAAACAGACGACGGAAGAGATTACTACACAGTTGGAACAACTACTGGTTATTTCGACGAGGTTTACGGGAACTACACAGACAACTGCTTAAATGAGTACACTTTGATAGAATACTACTGTTCAGGAACACAGGTTGCTGCAGAGCAAGTTCCCTGCCCAAGCCAGGAGTGCTCTAACGGTAGATGCGTACGGGTTGGTGCTGCAGGATAAAGTTTTTTATTTTTTTGTTCTTTTTACGCTTTTTATAGATCTTATGCTTTTTATAGAAGCTATAATCTTTGGTGTTGAATATGAAAGAGACAATAAATAATTTGACAAAGGCATTTATTGGTGAAAGTCAGGCGAGAAATAGATATACCTTTTACTCCAAAATTGCGAGAAAAGAAGGATACGAACAGATTGCTGAAATATTTCTTATTACGGCGGAGAATGAAAAGGAGCATGCCAGTTGGCTGTTTAAGTTAATCAATGAGTTGAAAAAGAGGAGCAATGAAAAACTGGACGAAATAAAGGTTGAGGCCGTTGCTCCTACAATTCTTGGCAATACTGCTGAAAATTTGAAAGCAGCGATTGCTGGAGAGAATTATGAGTACACAAAGATGTATCCTGAATTTGCTGACATTGCTGAAAAAGAGGGATTTCCTGAAATTGCTAAGAGATTAAGGGCTATTGCTGTAGCTGAGAAACATCATGAAGAGAGATACAAAAAGCTTTTGAAAGAGGTTGAAGCCGGAACAGTATTCAAAAAAGAGAAAGAAGTTTGGTGGGTTTGTAGAGAATGCGGGTATGTTCATTTTGGAAAAGAGCCGCCTGAAAAATGTCCGTCTTGTGACCATGAAAGAGGCTTTTATCAGGTTAAATGCGAAGAATATTGAATAAGAAGTGATAAAATGACGGTCAAAAAACAAATATATAAGTGCAATGTATGCGGGAATATAGTTGAAGTCGTACACGCGAGCGTAGGTCAACTTGTCTGTTGCGGACAACCAATGGAACTGCTTAAAGAGAAAACAGAGGATGTAGGAAAAGAAAAACATGTGCCGGTGATCGAAAAAACCAAAAGCGGAGTAAAAGTAAAAATAGGTTCCATACCGCACCCGATGGAAGAAAAGCATTATATAGAATGGATAGAAATAATCGCAGATGATGCGGCTTATCGAAAATTCCTAAAACCAGGAGATAAACCAGAAGCGGAATTTTGTATAAAGGCGGAGAGTATAACGGCACGAGAGTATTGCAATATCCATGGTTTGTGGAGAGCGTGACCCTAAGCTGCGCTCTTAACTATAATGTTGTCCATTTGACGAAGAAGATTGTAGATATCGCTGTCTTCGCTAAGAACTGTAATTGTATCGTAAAGTCCTTTTAGGGTATTAACGACCAACGCTACTATAGACGCATCTCCTTTACCAAGACGACTATTATTATTCCCAGAATTCTCCTTCATAATATTCGAGAAGGTCGCGTGTTCTTCTGGAGAGACGTCCACTCTTTCCTTTGCAACAGTACCGTAGTTTATAGCACGATAGAGTTCTGCTATGTCCTCCTTTTTTACATCACCTTTGCTTTTCGCATTCCTTTGCAACTCTTCCACAACCTGCTCTGTTATAATAACGTCGCCTTTTTCGGCCAACTCTTTCAACGACCTATAGAGGCCGTAAGAAGATTTCGCAAGCCTTATGAGATAGCATGTGTCAAGAACAAAAACCTTGTTCGTTTTCTCGTTGTTTGTTACTCCGATCTGCGCGAGCGGTTCTATAAGAGGCGACATCGGAAGCTTCGCTGGACCTTTGTCTGCATTTACCCTTCCTTCTTCGCGAAGCACCGTCCTATAGGCAAGATTTTTGTTATTCATGATATAATTATGTGTAAAATTATTTATAAACCTATGCTTCCATAAAAAGAAACACGTATATCCAGACTGAAACGCGCTGCTGGTTTTAAAATAATTTCCAAACAATAGTAAATGGAGGTTAAGTATGGAAATTATTAAATATCATCAAAAATCCATCAAATACCCCAAGCCTGGCAGATTTCCTATTGGAGATGGAAAAAGAAAGAAAAATATGCTTACTAAGAAGCAGGTCTCCCGCCTGTTAGAAGGGAGAGTCGTCATTGAAGAGAAATTAGATGGAAGATCATCATCATTCGAAAATGATAGATATATTGTATTTGCAGAGGATATGAAGAGACAGCATTCCATATTCTATATCCTTCCAGGGAGATATGCAGTATTTGACATCTTCGACAAAAAGAGAAATGTCTTTTTATATTCTGAAGAGAAGATCGAACTAGCGAAAGCATTGAGAGAGGGAAAGATAAGGATAGATGGCGTAGAGCCGATATTGTTCTTTCCAGTTCCTCAGATAGAAAAAGGCATGTTTAGTTTGGAGGAATTGCCAAAAATGCTTGGCCTTTCTGCGTACGCACATAACAAAAAAACAACGGAACGAACGTATATGGAAGGGATAGTTGTAAAGCCGGACAGAGACCTCTTCCTGGAAGAGTTTCTAAGCGGAAAACTTGTAAGGGAGGAATTCGAGGAAGGAATAAAGATGAATTATTTAAGGTTGCTACCGCAGTATAATATCATAAATCCGTCTGTTGATGTTGTGGTTTATCTGCAACAAGAACGCTTGAGACCTTCTAAGATTCCACCTGGACTACGCGTAGAGTAAATAAAGGTACGACTCGCACTATTTTCCAGATGTACTCTGTTGAATAATTCTTTTAAAAGCCTACTGTTGATCATTGAAGAAGGAAGCAATTATAATCGATAATATCAATCCGGGCCTCGACCTTACTCTGTAGGTTTCGATGAAGTCAAGCAGCTTATCGTAGAGCTTCGTCCCTCTCAATACTTCAATAGGCTTGCAGGGTATCTCTTTCATTCTTTCACACGTCAAAATAACGGTCATTTCAGCAGGAGTACGCAGCCCACCTTATTTCCTAATTTGTACTAATGGAAAAAAGCAAAATATTATAAATTTGTATTTTAGGAATAGGAATATGAACGAAAAACTTGTAGAAGCACTGAAAAGATGGACAGGTACGCTTAGCGGATTTAAAGCTATAGAGAGGGAGGAAATAAAGAGAGCGGAAGAGTTTCTCATGCCAGGAAAGGTGCTTTTCGTAACAGGAATCCGTCGTGCTGGCAAAAGTTATCTTGCGAAAATGCTCTCGAAACACAGCACTATCTTTGTAAACGGAGAGGATCCAGTGATAAAGGCCTCTACCCCGCAAGATATATTAGAAGCTACCATTCACATCTGCGAACAAAGCAGGCCAAAGCTTATTTTCATCTATGAAGCACAGAATATAACTGATTTTCAAGTGCTCGTCAGAAATCTGCTTGACTACTTCAATGTGCCAATAATCGTGACAGGCTCCTCTTCTGCGATTTTGAAAGAGGAGATGTCCTCCCAACTGTCCGGCAGATATCTTTCGTTAGAGCTTTTTCCGCTTTCATTTAGGGATTACCTTCATTTCAGAGGTGTAGAGGCCCCCTCATTCCTTACAGAGGAAAAGGCAACCGCGTACTTAGAATCATTCATGGGATATGGTTCTTTTCCAGAAGTTGTGCTCAACATGGAAAGGGCAAATGATTTGCTACTTTCTTATTTCTCTACAATCGTAGTGAAAGACGTAAAGGAGAGGTACAACGTTAGGGAAGGACAGAAGCTCGAGTTGTTCGCAAGGATTCTTGCTGAAAATCCATCAACTCTTTTGTCTATTAGGAGAATCGGTAGGAATATCGGAATAAGCGCAGCGACAGCAGAGAAATTTGCTTCGTATTTTGAGGAGGTTTATTTCGTAACTCAGATCCAAAAATGTTCGCCAAAAACGTATGAACCAATTAAAAGCATGAAAAAGGTTTACCTCTCTGACACGGGTTTCCATACTATATTCTATGCAGGAAGAGGAGAGAAAAGAACGAGGATAATGGAAAATACAGTTGCGATAGAACTCTTCAGGCGCTATGGTCGCAACAACATCTTTTATTACTCAACCCCTGATGGTTATGAAGTAGATTTTCTTGTTAGGGAAAAAAACAGGATTACGCAGATGATACAGGTTGCCTATGATCTTGAGGACGAGAAAAAGACGAAGCGAGAGCTGCGCGCGCTTACAAAAGCTGCTGGAAGATTCAAAGATGCAAGCCTCCTCGTTATAACAATGGATAAGGAGGGAACGGAAAGATTTGGAGATGTAGAAATTAAATTCGTCAAACTTTGGAAATGGCTACTTTATGGATTTTCGAGTGAGAAAATGCTCTAGATCTGAAAAAAGAAAGAGCTTTGCTGAGAACTTGCTTACTCATACGGATTTTCTGGCTAACATGTGTATAGTAATGTTTTTAAATGTTTTGCTTAATTTTGCAAATTTTGCCACTTATATAGGAAATGTTTTGGAATAAAACAAAAAGATTCTATTACTCGTCTACATTATCCCCAATCTCCTCAGTCTCTCCAGAACAGCAGGATATCTTATCAGATACTCCTCCTCAAGCTGCGCAGGAAGGGTTGGGTCTATTTTCTCAAGCCGTTTCTTAACATACTCGTTATGCTCAAATGTCATTATGGCAGGGTGGCAGGAAACTCCATTCGCAATCAGATTTTCAAGCGCTTTGAACTGAAGTTCATACGCGTCTGGTTTTGCACCGGTGAGCTTTGAAAATTCCTCAGGAGAGGACCCTTTAAGTGATACGCGAACATGAAGATTTTTGTAGGATGCGAGGTCTTTTGCATAACTCTCATCATATCCAATTAGCGTACCATTCGTTTCAAGAATGAAACGCAGTTCTTGAGGAATATTATCGAGAACTGCAAGGAGATGTTCCTTTGTTATAGTAGGCTCATTCCCGCTTATTCTCACCTGTCCTGCGCCCTTCTTTTCTGCTACACTCGAGAGTTTTTCAGCGACCTCTTCAGGAGAATAGAATTTTCCAATCTTATCAGGTTGATGAACAACGTTCCACGCCCAGCAGAAGGCACATCTCAGGTTGCAGCCGACGCAATCTGCAGTCGCTATCCCTCCATAGAACCCAGCGTAGCGAAAACGGTAGTATTTGCGTTTGCTGTTCTGTACCACTATCCGCTTCGTCACATCCGCGAGCTCGATAGGATCAAACATATTAATTCCTTCTCAGCTAGCCGCCATTCAAATATCTATCAAACATAATCGCAGAAATACCAAACATAAGTCCTGCAAGAACGAACGGGGCCCAAGAGCCAATCACAGTGTATATAATCCCTGCAGAAAACAACACGAAGAATTCTATCACTCTGCCTGGGACATGCAAAAGAGCAACTGCGCTCGAAACGTACTTGGTTTTATCTACGGTCTTTGAAAGAAGTTCCTCAAAAATGGAAGCAGATATTCCGTAAGAGATTCCTGCAAACACAAGCATCGGTATGAAATATTCTTTAAAAAAAGGAAGGAGGAAAAACATGGGCACGCCAAGCAATTCTGGAAAGAGTAATTTTCTTTCATCAAGACGCATTTTTGAACCTATGAAACTTCCTATTCCTATAGAACCGTAGAATAAGGCCATAACGATACCGATGGTTATATAATCTGCACTGAGGTTCAGTTTTGCAAATACCGGTATCGCGAAAAATAGCATAAGGGATGCCGCAGGAAAGTTCAAACCAAGCGCAAGTCCTATTCTAAAGAATTTCGGCATCTTGATTATATCAAAAATCTTTGAGACATCAACAGAGCGCTTACTTGTATCCCTAAGAGCCATTGAGGAGAGAAGGGTAACGAGACCGAGAAGGCAAAGAAGAAGGAAGAAATATTCGAATGAAAAATTCATTATTACAAATGCTGCGATTATTATACCAATCATGCCGCCGATCATTCGCACAGCGACCATGGTTGCAGCTTCGATACCCTTATCCTTCTTATTATACATCGCATCCTCAAATATCGCCGTTCTGTCAACCGCCCAAAAAAACGAGTAGGAGACACCTTCAAACGCCTTCGCAAATGCAAACATCAAAGGACTCGACGCAACCATGTAGATAAGTGATGCGATTATTTCCGCAATCCCTTGGAGGGAAAAGAATATCTTGGAACCAAACGTTTCAGAGAATATCGCAGCAACAGTTCTAAGTATTAGCATAAAGAATGGAATGACAGAAAGAATGAATCCTATCTCCTCTACGTTTATGCCCTTTTTTATCAGATAGAGTGGGATGGCAAGAGCAAGACCTGCATAGAAAAAAGTATTTATGAAGTTTATTGTGCCGATTTTTCTCATTAAGGTCCCTAAAAAGCCCCAGGAGGGGATTGAACCCCCGACTTCCTGCTGTCTTGGTTTTCTCTTACAAGACAGGCGCTCTACCAGTACTCGCTTTTTAAATCAGCTCTGAGCTACTGGGGCGTGTTTTTAGTATTATACCTAAAGATTTACATTCTTTTTCCTCCACCTGTTTCCGCTCCACCGACCAAAAGTACGTTAAAATTTCCGCTAGAGTGGAATTATACAGATAATAAAGCGAGTGGAAGAGGTATTCTGTTTTTCTCGATCTTCTCTTCCATCGCGAAGATGATAATATCTTTCTTTGCAGGTTTTCCCTTACCTACCTCTATTTTCATACCATCAGCTATAAAGTCAGCTTCGTAACTGTAAAAAATATTATTCGATATCTGTAGTAAATGTCTAAATACAGAATCTTCTCTAAGATTACCCATACTCTCGGCTTTGCCTGCAACAGGCGAAGCAAGAATATATCTCATAGAAGGAGAATAGAAAAACCATTTTTTCGGTTTTTTGAACCTTCTTCCTCTGCCTTCGTACTCCACTCCTTTTATTAACATCGCCAATTCAAGAACCTCAAGCAGCTTTACCACGCTTTCTTTTGATATTCCGGCGATCTGAGAGAGCGTTGTTATCTTTACCCCATCGGAGGGTATTGTGGATAGATATTTTATAAGTACTTCGGCTGCACTCAGCATTTTGGTTTCCATCTTTTCATACTTCGAAAGATCCTCGTATATGGTGCGTTTTACTACTTTATTCACAGATTCGCTGTATGCTATTTCGTTAAGCTTGAGTGCCGACGGCAAGTCGTTCTTTACATATTCCTCGTAAAGTGCAAAGAGATTATAATTTCCAATGAGAGAAAGAACCTTTAGATATTCTACCTCAAGACTTTCTTTTCCGAGCTTTTTCCTTATTTCTTTAGCCAATTCGTTTGGAATGTTTATGTTATACTTTAGAGAGAGGTATTCTCGAAATGAGAGTGGGAGAACCTGAATCTCAGAAGATCTTCGTGCTAGTTCCAGTGTTTTTTTCAAAGGTAATGCTGAAGACGATGCCGCAATAACTATAAGATTTGGTCTTTTATCGTGAAGCACTTTTAGTTTTAAATCCCATCCAGGAAGGTAAGTTATCTCATCAAGTAAGAGAACAAATCTCTTGCTCATTCCGATCTTTTCCTTTTTTATATAATCAAGTGCAGCTACAGTATCGTCCAACTCTATGTTTCTTGAAAGCATTTCATCGCAAGAAAAATATGCAATTTTATCTCTATCAATCGAATTGAATATCTGATAAAGAGCAGTTGTCTTTCCTGTTCCCCTTAAGCCTACTAGCAAGAATATCCTTTGGCCGCTTTTAGAAATTTTCTCTTTCAATTCGTCGACAAAGAACCTAGTTGTGCTTATCCCCTTAAGTTCTTCTTCGATTAACTTAGACGTATCGGCAATAGAGCTCAATACAAATGTCTTTGTCCTTTCGTCCATGAGAATATTTGAATGTATTTATTTTTAAAGTTTCCGCTCCACCGACCAAAAATACATTAAAATTTCCGCTGCAACCTCTAAATCTGAAATTATCATCTGCGTAGGAGGTTCACGCCACTGGCAAATGTAATTAAAGTTCATTTTTTATGAGAGACATAACTCTTGCTTTAACCCTGGAATCCTTGGATACGCCGTGCAAGACAGTTAAAATTAAAAATTATTCCCCACGACATAAGATGGGGGGAGTTATGAAAAAAATTAATGTTTTTCTGGGAATTATTCTGTTTTCGCTGCTTTTTGCAGGATGCATTAATCTGGAGTACAAGGCGGAACAGCAATTTAAGGATGACGGAACATCAACTTTGAAGACAACTGAACGAATAGGAATTAGTGAAAGTTTCCGTGAAACATACGGCAAGTTACCCAAGAGCGGAAGCGAAGACCCAAGCACTATAGCCAATGCGATAAAGGTCAGCTTCTCTTCCAGCAGGGATTATCTGGAAATGCTATGCGGATTGATGGATGGTGTCACGACATGCTACGGAGACGAGAACGGCTATTTTCACACAGAAAAGGAGCTGAGCCCAGGAGAATTTTATGAAGTCAAAAAAGAATTTGACTGGGTGAACCTAAAGGAAGTAACAACTTATAACATCGAAAAGGTGCCAGGCGCCTTTTACTATCTAAAAGGAAAGGAAGCTGAGGTAAGGGCAGCAACTGAACGTGCCCAAAGGAGATATGCAGAAGAAAAGATAGACGAATACCTAACAAAAGATGCATACTGCAAGGAGACTAGATATTCTTCGATTGACTGCAGTTTCGAGAGCTTTAAAAACGGCCATGCCGCCGTGGTTCTTTCGTTATCGTCGTTCAGCTCCTCAAAGGAGATAGAATGGATTGCCTGCTCGGATACGCCAGAGTCTGAATTCTATTTTATGAATACCACTGAAATCAAGAATGCTATCAAAAACAAAGTCATAGTCAACAAAACAATTACGAGCAACAGAAATGCCAGCGTAAGCTTTAATTGCCCGAGCAACGCAGAGTCGATTGTCGTATTCTATCTGCAGAGGTCGTCCCTCTCCAATAAAATGGAGGAAAACAGCGCAGTGTTTGAAATAAAAACAAAGGAGGAAATGAAAGATGAGGTGCTGAAGCAACTCGAGCCTAGCACTAGCGCAGGTCTCTTTAGTGGCTATACGCCAGGCATAACGACAGCAGGCACTGGCGTCTCGAATGCATTTCTTGATTTCAAGAAGGGTGAATTCTTAGGCTCTGAATTTGATAAACTGGCAGAAGGAGCAACGACCGGGACGCTCTATAATATGAAGATAAACATTGAGTACAAAGCAATCTTCCCTGCTAAGATAGTGAGCGCAGAGATTGGCAAGGACAAAGTACCCTTTGAACAAAACAAGATAGAGCTCACGCTTGAAGACCTCGGGGAATATTCCGGCGGAACGCTGACTGTGGTAACAGAAAAGGAATTGTCGCCACTTGGAGTGTTTACATGGGTTCTCCTTGGCGCCATAGTGGTGATAGCAGCAGGCGTTGTCATTTCAATGATGAGAAGATAGTCAAACGTCTTCTTTTTTATCCTTCTTTTTTATTTTGCTTTTAAGTACCTATAACATAAACGGCACGGATTTTTTATATTTCAGATATTTCTCCCCGAATTCATCCTCAAGCTCTTTTTCCTCGGTTTTTGCCAATTTGTAATAGACAATCAGCATTATTACTCCCGTGGCTGCGCAGGCAGCGGAGGGGGCGCCTCTTTCTCTTGGAAAGAAAAGGAAGAGCGAAAATGCGGAAAAAACTACAATTCATATCAAGACGACCTCCCATCGACCGGATGCCAGCAGACTTCTGGAAGCAGGATTAAGAAGATAACTTATGTTCGTTTCAAAAAAGGGCGCAACCGTGATGGTGAATAGAATGATGGCTGCAAAAAGGATTATCCTGTAAGTTTTCATAACGGTGTATAAGGAAGGTCATTATTTATTTCTTTACATTTTATGAAAAGTCGTTCAAACCAACCGACTGCTTTTTATTCACTTTCGGATTTACTAAATATATTTTATGAGCGATGAATCGGCTGCTACTACCCTAAAAAGATACTTCAAGATACGAAATGGTCAGTCGCTTCCATACTTTGCACTACTGAGAAAAATAGAATGCAAAAAATGCGCGAGCTTAGAGGAAATGTGGGAAGAGCATGGACGAGCAATGGAAGAATTCAGAAAAGGAAAGAAAAATGATTTTCGTGATATAAAAATTAAACCAGATGTTGTTTACTCTCTATTGGATTTAAAATACGATATCGCAAAGGAACTTCTCAAATCATGTGTTTTCTGCGAGAGAAGATGTAGGGCAGACAGAGCAGAGGGAAAACTTGGGTGGTGTAGAGTTGGAGCAGATAGTCGCGTTGCAACAATGTTCGAGCATTGGGGAGAGGAACGGATGCTCGTGCCGAGCGGAACGATTTTCTTCAGCGGCTGCACGTGGAGATGTGTTTACTGTCAAAACTGGGATATCAGCCAATTCCCTGAACGCGGCACGGTCATGAACGGAGAGGAAATTGCGAACTGGATAGACGCAGAAGCTAAAGCAGGGAGAATAATAAATGCGAATTTTGTAGGAGGGGAGCCGACCCCAAACCTTCACACAATCATAGATACTGCAAGGCATATGAAAAGCCCGACGCCAATCATATGGAACTCAAATATGTATATGAGCGAGGAAACGAACGACCTTCTTGAAGGGGTTGTGGATCTTTATCTCGCTGACTTTCGCTATGGAAACGACGAATGCGCGATGAGGCTTTCGAGCGTTCCAAATTACATGGCAACCATGAAAAGGAACTTTGAACGGACGAGCAAAGACGCAGAGATGATAGTTCGCATCCTTGTTCTTCCGAACCATATCGAATGTTGTGCAAGGAACATCCTTAAATGGATAGGAGAGAATATACCAAATAGGGTGTATGTGAATCTTATGAGCCAGTACCGACCAGAATATAAAGCAATGGAGCATCCTGAGATTGCAAGACGACTTTACAGTGAAGAGTATGGGAGGGCAGTAAAGTATTTGAAAGAGGCCAGGATAAAATACTTCGAAATCCAAGGTGGAATATGAAATATAAACTCGCTATATTCGATTTTGACGACACTCTCGTGCATCTGAACATCGATTGGGAAGAGGTTAAGATGGAACTAATAAGAAGAGCGGAGGAAAGGGGTGAAAAAGTTCCGGCAAAGATAAAGAAAGCAGACCCGATGGATACTGCGAACTGGCTTTGCGCGCATAGACATATGCAACTTGTTGTGGATGGATTTAGAGAAAACGAAAAGAGATGCGTAGACAACAATAATTATGTTGTTTTCCCAGCCATGATACAACTCCTGAAAGATCTGAAAAAGGAAGGGTGTCTCATTGCGATAGCATCCGGCAACACTACAATGACAATAAAAGAGATACTTGAGAAAGAAGGTGTAGTCCCTGACTTTATTGCAGGACAGGATAGCACGAAGATGAATAAGCCATATCCAGATATCCTTAATCTGATACTTCAAAAACTTAAGATAAAAAAAGAGGAAAGCGTATTCGTCGGAAACAGCAGCTTTGATTCTCGAGCAGGAAAAAACGCTGGAATAAAAACCGTAATAATAAGGCCGAATAGTAGAGAAGATGCCGAAAAACTACGTAACAGCCTACTTTGAAATCGTAAGCGCTTACCTGAAATCCGCTGGTTTTTAAGAGTTTATGGAGAAATAGAAACTTGATTTTATATGGATATTGAAGAAAGAATAGAACTCGTGAAAAGGCCGCCAACAGAGGAGGTCGTTAGCGAGCAGAAGCTAAGAGAGGTATTCGAAAAATACCAAAGACCAAAGGCATACGACGGTTTTGAGATTTCAGGAATGGTTCATCTCGGAACAGGTCTTTGCACAGCCCTAAAGCTAAATGATTTTATAGAGGCGGGAATAGAACCGATAATTCTTCTTGCAGATTATCATTCTTGGATAAACGAGAAACTCGGCGGTGATTTGGAAAAGATAAGAAAGGTTGCTCTTGGGTATTTCAAGCATGCCTTTATCTCGCTCGGTCTCGGAGAGGACAGGGTGAAGTACATTCTTGCAAGCGATATTTACGACGGTGATTACTGGGCCGACGTTCTGCGGATAACCAAAGATACGACGATAAACAGAATGTTAAGATGTGTTACTATTATGGGTAGAAAGGAAACAGAGGTGACGAAGGCAGCTGCGATGATATATCCTGCGATGCAGGTTGCAGACGTCTTCAAACTCGGCGTGCAGATTGCATTCTCTGGTATGGACCAAAGAAAGGCGTACATGCTCGCGATAGAAAATGCGCGCGAAAGGAAATATGATTTTGTTTCTGTTCACGGCCATCTCCTTCCAAGCCTTCAGGGAATTCAAAGAATGAACCCAACTGAAAGCGATGTCATAGATGCAAAGATGAGCAAGAGCAAGCCCTCTTCTGCGATATTTATACACGACAGCGAGGAGGAAATAAAGTCAAAGATAGGGAAGGCATATTGTCCTGAAAAAATGTTGGAAGGAAACCCGGTAGTAGAATATGCACAGTATCTCATCATGCGCGATAAACCGCTTAAGGTTGAACGACCCGCACGATTTGGCGGTGATATAGAATTCGAAACTGTTGATGAGTTAAAAAAGACATATGTAGAAGGCAAACTTCACCCGCTCGACCTAAAAAATGCAGTTGCAAGAGAGCTAATTGCAATGCTTAAGCCGTCCAGGGAGTACTTTACAAAACATAAAGAATATCTAGAACAGATAAAATTAAGCGATATAACAAGATGATGTCATAGTAGACAATGAAGTACAAAACCATAACATATGGTTTTTAAAGAATATCAACTCTATTCAATAGCATGAAAGTGATGAAGGGTTTTGTATTTTCTTTAGATGCTTTTGTTGCGTTTATTCTAGCGCTTATGGCTGTTTACTCGCTAATCTTCTTTTCTAGCATACCCTCCTCATATTATTATCTGCTTACCCAAGGTCATTACCTTGCGAGGGACACGTTGTTTGCAATAGCCACTACAGAATGTAGCGAAGATTATTCGTGTGGTGGGATAAGCGGTTCTATATTAGACGCGGTTACATCGTTAGAGACCGTCCCCCTACGAAACCAACTTGTGACCGAATCAGTAGGCAAGATAGTGCCCAACCAGTTTGGGTATATCTTAGAGGTTAGTGATGACGAAGGTAAAACATGGATGGTTATTTATGACACATCAGCTTATCCTGAAGGCGAAGACCCGCATGCAAAAAAAATGAATAAGATGAAGGTGTCTTCTCAAATAGTAAGTTTTGGTTATACCGGAACCTACCAGAAACCTAGCGAATCACCATTTAAATATTCTAGTTGCAACGGTGGGGGTATGGGCGGAATGGTAATAACGTGCGGAGAGTATCTTCTCTCAGATCCAGACGCCTCTATTGCTGGAGAAATCGTTCCGCTTCCAAAAGCAAAGCTGGTAAGATTGACGATATTTATATAACAAATACAGGTGACTATAATGAGCAAACATAATGTAAAGGGATTCCTCTTCGTAGTTACTATATTCCTTATACTAACCTACATTCTTCTTTCTATTGGTGTTTTGGTGAAGGCGATAGAAGCTTCTGAGAGATCATATTCTGAATTATATAAGGAGTCTACGATAGAACTCGTTCTTGGAGAATTAACTCCGGCTAAGATAACGGAGATAAGCAATCTTATTATGACAAGAGCTATTTTCAAGATGAATAAACACTCCATAAGCCATCCAATAAAGGAGGGACCATCAGGAGATGAATATTATTATGTAAGAAATGCTATGTTTGAGTATCTAAAGAACGGTACGCCTTCAGAAGAAAATTTTGATGACAGCATCCCCCCAAACTCCGAGTATGAGGGTTCTATGGGAGGGTGGCTTGCAAATCTTAATGCTTCTCTTCTTAGTGTAGGAGCGTATATAGATAACTACACAATATACGACTTTAAATTTAACCAAGAGAATATAAAAGAGTTGAATTATTCGTTCAAGATGCGCATCTCATTAAAGGATAGGAGCGGGACTACTTCACTCTTAAGAGAATATGATATAAGTGGTAAGATTAACATAACTGGCCTTGTAGACCCAGCCATAGCAAGAGAGACAAGTAAACACGGAGCAACCGTTTATAGACAATTCTTTTTCTATGATATTTATTCGAGCCCAGCCAGCGTTTCACCTGAAAGAATAATGAATATAAAGGAAGGACAAGGATGGTTTTACGGACAGCTCGCGAGCGCATCAGATGCTACCCTTGTACCACAAGAACATAGAAGAAGATATATATTAGTTGGAAGTTACGAAGATATAATCAATCTCGGCGCAGATGTATATGAAGGATTTGGAGGATATATACTGACAAACGAACCGGATGAGGAAAGCTGCACCGCTGGTGGAACAACATACACTGGAGAAAGAAACACGTTCAACGCTATAAGGTATAGCGGACCAAATTGCGATATCGGTATTGATGAAGCAACAAGAACGCAAAAGCCATTCGTAGTCGCACCTAGATTTTCTGTGAATAATGCACCCCAGTGCCCTGATCTCTCGAGAGGAACAACAGAGAGATGTGTCCTTTTTATAGCAGCAAAGGACCCCTCAGAAGTTCAGAGTAATCCGCAATTGAAACTTTCTGCGCCTGAAGAAAGCACAGGTATATTTGATATAGAAAAGATTAGAGATTATGCCATGTGCGGATATTACATTCCATACGAAGAAGCGCCATCTTATCTTCAAAGACTTCTTCCAAACTCATACAATAGGAGTGGCGGGGACTTAGGAATAGAAACATTTTTGATAGGGGAATACGTCCAACCTTCGAAATACGAAAAATATGATAGGTTGGATAGAAAGATGTTCAATGAGACGCTTATGGATCAATTTATACGTGGAATGCCGGGATGCAAAGATGCTTACATGTGTGGAATTTCTGAAACGCCGACAGGGAGATTTGGACTTTCTGAAGGCAGCATAGGTGAATATGGTTTAGAGAGTATTGATTGCGGTGAAGGGGCGAGGTGCGAATGATGAATAGCAATAGAGAACAGCACGCTAGATGTTTGAAGGCGCAAGCATCGATGGAATTGTTAGTAACGCTTGGTGTCATACTAGCATTTACAATACCAGTGATACTTTTACTTTTTACAATAACACAGATTGGATATGAAGACACAGCAAAGGCACAGGCAGATGCAACTGCAAAGACGCTCGCAGAAACCATGAATTTTGTATATGGTCAGGTGGCAGGCGCAAAAAGAGATATTGTGCTCAATGCGCCACCATCGACTGAAAGCATAACCGTCTCAAACGGAGAAGTGATCGTAAAGATAAAAACAGCAGAAGGATATTACGAGGGTGTTTACCCAACATTTGCTAAGGTAGGAAGCATTCGACCTATAGAAAAGAGAACTGGATTGTTCATTGTTGAGGTAAAGAACGTTGAGGGGAAGGTAGACATAACGCCAAGGTGATCTTTTGAGTAGGAAGCGACGAGGCCAAGTTTCAACTGAATTCTTTCTTTATGTTACTGTTTTTATGTTCGTTGCGATAAGCGTGTTTCTGCTTGTTAATCACTTCCAATCGACAGAGATACCCGCGCAACAGAATAGAGTTGCAAGACTTACAGGAGAAGAATTTGCGAACGCTATAACGCTCGCAGTGAAAGGCGGGACTGGGTTTGTATACAACTATACATTCACAAGGATGGTAATGAACTTTCCATACATCATCCATTTCCAGCCAGGAGATTCTAATACAATAATAATAGAATGGACAGGTGCGTATGGCAACTTCAGCTATTCCTATCCTATACCTGCTTACGAATACAAATACGGGGGTTGCGTTTCTGATAAAAAGCTAGTCAGTAATGAATGCTCAAATACCATAATTCTAATCAATAACGGAAGCACACTTTTTATAAAACAGTTTGAATAAGAGTTGATTTTATGAAAAAAGGACAATATTTTAGTTTTGATGCAATAATCGCTTCAGTCATATTTATGATGGCATTAGTCCTTCTTCTAAGTTACTGGCACAGCACTAAGGTTCTTCTAGATTATCAAGCAAGCGATGTAGCAAAGGAGTGCATACGGATATCGTCCTTGCTTTTCGTTCCACCATATCCAGAAAATGCACCTTGCTCTTCTATACAAAATCTTGGTTTTGCTGTTTCTTGGGATGACCGAAGATTAAGAGAAGATCTTTTAGGATGCGCTGATAGAATGAGTAGCGATGATTTGAAAAAGAAGCTTAGTACTCCTTATAATGTTTCAATAAAGGTCACTTATCCAGACGATAACAGCTGGTTTGTTATAGGAGAGAACGTCCCATCAGATACATCTAGTATGAGAGAAGTTGTAAACATGAGAAGGGCAGCCACTGTATACAACAAAACAGATGGCTCGACAAGACTCGCAATAATTGACATCTCTGTTTATAGGTAAACAGTTGGAAAAACATAACTGTTACCAACCTTCCACGATCTATTTTTAAATTTATATCATCATAATTTTATTTAGTAGAACACAGAACGTGATTCGAATGGCGGGGTTATTCGAGAATGTTAAGACTCTCTTGGATGATATCGTAGAGAAGCCTGAAAATGTAGAGCAACTCCTGAATATAGCAAAGCAAAGTCCAAAAAATAATAAAATAGTAGTCAAGGAAGTAATCCACTACGAGCATCTTGGAGATCCGGAGAAACATGAAATACTAAAGGATCTTATTCTCAAGCTTGAGCAGCTTGAAACAGAGCATCCGAATCTAAGATGGGAACAGACAATTCCAAGCACACTCGTAGCGTGCATTTCTCCAGTAGATCCTAAAAAAGAAGGTCTTACGGAAAGAGAAAAAGAAATGCATATACACAGGGCAGTAATTGCAAGAGAGATTCTAGAATTGATAGGAGATAAGAGGGGAATTAAACTCATCGGGCCTCTGATTGCTGCTCTTCAGGATCCAAATAAGAAAGATGTTGCTAAAAAACTGCTAAATAAGATGGGAGACAAGAAATTAGGTAAGGGAGATTCTGAAACATTGAAAAATTTAATAAGCGTAGGAACTGCTGCGATGGAAGATGAGAACAGAAAGGAATATGTAAGAACGTTCTTGGGAAAGGTTATTGATGAAGGAGAAAATGAGTT
>Ga0185342_1000380_pt1 | contig 22970 bp, 20 predicted proteins | sample ConPoolayeEmetaG_FD_128045 | JGI IMG/M metagenome (GOLD analysis project Ga0185342, IMG submission 128045) | Hot spring microbial mat communities from California, USA to study Microbial Dark Matter (Phase II) - Cone Pool mat layer E metaG... ...
TACTCTTTATTCAATGGTGACGTGCTCCTCTTTTCGTGCGCTTGAGATCAAGTTTTGTTTGTAATAGATTAGCAAAAAGCTTTAAAAAATTCAACCGGCTGTGCTAAAATACATTCTCATTTTGGCTTAGATTCAAGATCAGTCGACATGCCTGAAAAGGAGCAGCCGAAGAGTTCCGTTTATGCCATCGGCGGCGGAAAGGGCGGCACGGGGAAGAGTTTTCTTGCCGCCGCTCTGGCCGTGGAACTCGGCCGGATGCGCGGCGACACGGTCGCCATCGACGCCGACCTCGGCGGGCCAAACCTGCATTCGCTTCTTCAAGCCAGTGAGAACGGTCTCAACCTGGGGGATTTTCTTCGCAACCGCGTTCCTCGACTCGTCGATGTCCTGTCGGCAACGTCCTATCCTGGGGTGCGGCTAATCAAGGGAAGCGACCATATTCTCTTTTTGGCCAACCTGCCCCATTCCAAGAAACTGAAGCTGATCCGTCAAATCAAAAACATCGCCGCTCGGGACGTCGTTATCGACCTCGGCACCGGCAGCGCTTACAACACGCTCGATCTGTTTATCCTCGGCCGACCGGGAATTCTGGTCGTCACTCCGGAGCCAACCGCCGTCGAAAACATGTACTTCTTTCTCAAATCCTGCGCCGTCCGAATCATGACGCTCTACAGCCGATATTTCAAAATTTCCGGCCTGGAAGAGAAAATCGGACGGGCTCTCGAAACAAACGAAAACACCTTGCGTTCCTTTTTTGCCTCTCTGGCTTCCGAAAACGTCGCCGCGGGGAAGCTTCTTCTTTCGGCTTTGAGACAATTCCGACTCGGGCTCGTCGTTAACCAGGCCCGCCGGGAAAGAGATTTTTCGCTCGGCGTCTCCATCGCCGACGTCGTCCGTCGCTACTTCCTGATCGACCTCGAACTACTGGGGACCCTCCCCTTCGACGAGAGAGCCCTCTTGAGCCTGGCTAAACGCACGCCATTCACCGTCGAATACCCGGAAAGCGAAATCAGCCTGAGGATCAAAGAAATGGCCGCCAGACTCATCCAGCAAGGTCAGCGGCGAGCGAGCGATCAAGGATCGCTTCCTAAGATGGGAAACGCATGATCAAGAAGATTTCCGAACTCGACTTCTACGAGGTCCTGAATCTTCGGCCCGACGCCACCCCCGAAGAGATCGAAAAAGCGTATCTTCAAGCCCTTTCGACTTACCATGAGGAGTCCCTTGCGTCCTACGGAGGGCTGTCCAGCGAGGAGCGCACCTCCATCCTCAAGAGAATTGAAGAAGCTTTCGCCACGCTTTCCAACCCCGAAAAACGGAAACCCTACGACGCCCGGATCATGCCCAACCGTCCCGAGGGCAGGCAGAGAGCTTATTTCCGAATCTCAACAGTAAGGATGGAGATCGAGGATGCGGCGGAGGAGAAAAGTTTCTGGAATCGGCTCAAGGATTCTTTTTTCTTCCGCCGGGATGGAAAGTTTCGTCCGCACCGCGATCTGTCTGCCGACAGACAAAGGGAGTCTATGCCGGAACGCGACCCGCTTTATTCGGCTGAATCCCTAAAAATTCTGCGCCTACAAAAAGGGCTGAAGCTCGAAGAGGTCGCCGGCCGGTTGAAAATCAGGGCTTCTCTTCTCCAGGCCCTGGAGAATGAAGATCATTCCCTCCTTTCGGGGAAAATGCGCCTCCATCTTCTCAAAGAATACGCCCGTTCCCTCGGCCTCATTGCGGCCAGGGACACCGAATAGCTTCCGTCCTTCGTTCGGATAATCAAAGAGATTTCAAGATCATCTGCAGGCTCAGCGCCAGCAGCAGCAGGCCAAAGATCAGGCTCAGCGCCGCACCCGAAATCCGCCGCGAAATATCGGCCCCGAGCCTAGCGCCGAAGATCGTTCCCAGGGCAAGAAGAAGAGCCGGGCCCCAGTGGACATGGCCGGCGAGAGAATGTTTGGCCACGCCGGAGGCTGAAGTGAGGATCATGGTGAACATGGACGTCGCGGTGGCGTAGTGGATGGGAAGATGCATCGCCAGGTTCATGATCGGGACGCCGAGGACTCCGCCGCCGATCCCCAGAAACCCCGAGGCGACGCCGGCAAAAAAACTCAACCCGACACCGGGAACGATCAAGCGAGCGGTCCGCACGAGCTCGGAATCCGATCTTTCAGGCGGAAGAAGATGGCCGACCGAAAAGGCCGCAGTCGCCGGTAAAGAATTCTCGACCAACCCGACCTGCCCCGGCCTTTTCGCGAGAATCATCCGCAAGGACACGGCCAGCAGAAAGAGACCGAAGATCAGGCTGAGATGGCGAGCCGATACGATCGTCGTCAGGTAAGCGCCGACATAGGCGCCGGGCACCGTGGTGACAGCCAACCACAGCCCTGTGCGGAAAAAAATCCGCTTCTGACGGGCATAAGAAAAGGAGGAGGCCAGAGCGGTGAAAATGATCGAGGCGAGGCTTGTGCCGACCGCATGCTGCGGGACAAAGCGAAAAAGGATGGTGAGAAGAGGAACGATGATGATCCCGCCGCCGATGCCGGCGATCGAAGCGATGATGCCGACCAGGAAGCCGGCCGCCGGGAGAACGAGCAGGATCAAAATCTCCGCCATCAGGGTTCAGCGCATGATGACGATGTCGTCTCGACTGCCGAAGCGTCCGTCCTGACCGGCCGAGGTGAGACGAAAACTCGAGGCCGAGAGCTTTTCGTATCTGAACGGCCGTCCCCACCCGTCGGTCGCTGTTGGAGCGACAATTCTCGCTCGGGAGAGTTCACTCAGGTCTTCAGGGACACGGCCTTCCATGCCGGAAAAGAACTCGATCGCCCGGATAAGAGTTTGCATGTTTGCCTGGGTGAGGTCCAGGCTCATTTTCTGGCGGGCGTCAACCATCGTCTCGAGCGGACTCTTCTTTCCCGCTTTTGCAAAGAAAAGGAAATAGACGACCACCATCGCCAGGAGAAGGATAACGAGAAGCCCTTTGATTTTCATCGTCTGCTCCGCAGAGTATATAACATAAGCCGACGAGGAAGTGAACACGGGCCGGCAGGATCCCCGCCTTCGCCTGTCCGAAGATGACTATCAGGCAAAACCGAGCAATCCAATGGCGATCTCGGAGGAGGCGAAGCATCTCCTCCTCAAGCCGAGGGCTGATATGACTTGCGGAAGGCGAGAAGAGAGTGACCCGTGGAGGACTCGAACCTCCAACCCGCGGATTAAGAGTCCGCTGCTCTACCTGTTGAGCTAACGGGCCGAAAGTCTTCCTTAGTTTAATGGACTCCCCTGCCCTTGTCAAACCACCGCGGCAGTCCGAGCTCGTTTGGTTGAAGGGGCAGAATCACTGGGCTTCAAGCCTTGGATTTGAATTCCCGCCCAATTTTGATTAGACTTGAGCCTGAGAAAATGTTCGGCAGCAGAGTTGAGAGAGGGCGCTCGAAGATTCCGGCAGAATCCCCCTCAATCTTCGGATGGACCGCAGGAAAAACAGCCATCAAAGGAAGATAAAAATGAGCCGCGACATTCTGATTTTCGGCCTCCTGGGGCTGGCGGTCCTGACGGTCATCGCCCTTTCCGTTTTCTCCCGATCGCTCAAGAATGCCTCTTCCCGGATCGAGGAACTCCGACGCTCCCAAACCGAAAATCCGGCCTTATCTTTATTGCAGCAGCAGATCGGTCAGCTGACCGATCAATTCAACCGTCAGCTCGAGAGCATGAACGCTCAATTTCTGAGGACGACGGGAAATATCGGAGCGAGCCTGGGAAATGTCCAAACCCATCTCGGTAAAGTCGAGATCGTGACCAGGGAGGTGCTGGAAAAAGCCAGGAGCATCTCCAGCCTGGAAGACCTGCTTCGGGCGCCGAAATTCAGGGGCGGGTTGGGAGAATTTTTCCTCGGGGATCTTTTGGCCCAGATCCTTCCTCCTGCCTGTTACAGCCTTCAGCATCGCTTTAAAAGCGGCGAAAAGGTCGATGCCGTGATCCGAATCGGAGCCAATCTTGTCCCGGTCGATGCCAAGTTTCCCCTCGAGAATTTCAAGCGCTTCATCGAGGAAAAAGAGGGAAAAGAGAAAGAAAGCCTGAGGAGAAGGTTTATCGCCGACGTCAAAAAACATATCGAGGACATCGCCGCCAAGTATATCCTCCCGGACGAGGGGACCTATGATTTCGCTTTGATGTACATTCCGGCGGAAAATGTCTATTACGAGACGATTCTCAAAGAGGAAGTCCTGGGGGAGGAGAAAAGCCTGTATTTCACCGCTCTTGAGCGGCGGGTCATCCCCGTCTCGCCCAATTCGTTTTATGCTTATCTCCAGGTCATCGTCTTTGGTCTGAAAGGGATGCAGATTGAAAAGTCGGCCCAAGAAATCGTCCGCCAGCTCGCCCGGCTGCGCGGCGATCTGGAACGCTTCCGCAGCGATTTCGCGATTCTGGGATCGCATCTAACGAACGCTAAGAGCCGGTTCGACGAGGCCGAAAAGCGGCTGGAAAAATTCTCCAATCGGCTGGAGCTTGCTGCCGCCGGACAGCCGACGGTCCTGCCTGAAGCTTCCCCAAAAGAAGACGGCTCAGGCTAAGCGCCGCTCGCCATCTTGGCGATCTCGCCGACCATTTCCGGAGTTCCGATCAGGATCAGGACGTCGTTATCCTGAAGGACTCTTTCCGCAGGCGGGTTGAAGTCGTAATCGGCGCTTTCCGCCTTCCGGACGGCGACGAGAAGGGCGCCGGTTTTCTCCCCGATTCGGGCATCCCTGATGGCAAGACCCGAGAGGGCCGAGCCTTTGCCGATTTCGATTTCCTCGACGCGAAGCGCCCGCTCCTTGTCATAGAGCATTCGATCGAGAAAACTGACCACCGTCGGGCGGACCATGTCCGAGACCATCCGCATCCCGCCGATGAAAGTGGGAGAAATAACGCTGTCCGCCCCGGCCCGCTTCATCTTGACATGGGATTTGATGTCGATCCCCTTGGCGACGATCCGCAGGCGCGGATTCAGGCTTCGGGCCGAGATCGTCACGAAGACATTCGCCTCGTCCGAGGGGAGAGAGAGAAGAACGCCTTTCGCCCGCTCGATTCCGGCTTTCCTAAGCACCAAGTCTTCGGCCGGATCACCCTGGACATAGAGAAAATCGCCCGCCGTTCGAAGCCGTTCGAGCCTCTCCCTATCCGGCTCGACGACGACGAAATCGCGCCGCGTCTGGAGGAGCTCCTGAATGATGGTCGCGGCGGTCTCATCGCTTCCGCAGACGATATAATGATCCTTGAGTTTGGCGATATCTTTCTCCATGCGTCTTCTCCCCAAGAGATTCTTGAGCTCGCCCTCGACGATGAAAGCGGTGATGGAAGAAACGGCATAGGCGATCGTGCCCAGGCTCAATATAATAAAAAAAATCGTGAAGATGCGGCCGGCAGGGTTGCGGCTGAGGTCGATCACCTCGCCGTAGCCGATCGTGGAGATGGTGATGGCGGTCATGTAGATGGAGTCGAGAATCGAGGCCTCGGGGCCGGCGAAAAATTTGAACCCGGCAACGCCGATCACAAAAATGGCGGCAAACAGGAGGAGCGAGATAAAAATTCTGCGACGGTTAATCATTGCCGGCACCCTAAGATGTCATCGGGTTCCCATTATATAAAAAATTTCCGGTTTTGACAGCTCCTCGCCAGCCTCCCCCGATGTCCGATCAATCATCCCGCCGCCGCGGAATCTCAGTCCTCGCGCTCAGTCTCTCGACGCCGTTCCATAGTCAATGCTGATTTATTTCGAGATTCCTGCTGGGTTTTCCGAACAATGGACAAAAGAAAAAATTTGCCTGGAAAGCTTAGCCGACGGGAATGGCGCGCCTGACTGGGTTCGAACCAGCGACCTACGGCTCCGGAGGCCGTCGCTCTATCCGCTGAGCTACAGGCGCACCGAAAAATCAGGCCTTATTATAACAAAAATTCGCCGGCCGCCAAACGGAAATTAAAAAGCAAGTTACAGCGAGTCGCCGGGCTCGATCTCGCACGTTCGACGGTGCAGGAGGTAACCTTCGAGCTGGGGCGGATCGTCGGGGACACTGACCAGTTGAACCCGAATCACGGCTTTGAAATCGACGTCCGCTTTCGGCGCGGTCGCGCCCCCATAAGGAACATAAGCAAGCTTCACCCGGACGGCCTGGATGTCGAGATAGGTGCTCTTATCGACGATCTCTTTCAGCCTGGGAAGGATATCCGGCCAGCCGACAAAAACGCCTCCGTCTTCGGTCAGGAAACGCGGATTCCGAAGGTAGGTCCTCTGGAACGGGACGAGATCGATTCCCCTGAGACTCTCTTTGCTCGTCTTCCGCAGCTGAACCAGTAATTTTGCCAGCTCGACATTATCCTCTTCGATCTTGGCGGCGATTTTTTGTTCCAACACCGAACCGGGAAGCAACTTGAATTTGATAGGGATGGTTTTCTCCGTCTGTTCGACCGCCTTTTGCCCGTCCAGAGCACCCAGGCCCAGGACAAAAATCCCCGCGAGAATCGCGCCGACCCAAATCCTTTTGCCTGTTTTCATTTGAACCTCCCTAAGACCAAGATTGATATATGATCAACGAGGAAATGGATTCCCTACCTCGGCGCTTTCCTCTCCAGGATAGGAAATCCCCATCCGGACCTGAGCTCTTAGAGCCGGCCGAATTTCCTCAGTTTCTCCTTGTATTTGATCTTTTCTCGCTTCAGGATTTCCCGGAACCGCGGCTCCCCCTTCAGCTCTCGCCAGAGCGGTGTCCGGACCAAGGAAGGATAGGAATAGAGGTACTCGCCGTAGCGCTCGAAGCCTTTCTCAATGCCCCTCTCGATATTATTGATCGCCTCGCTCTTCATTCCGAGAAAAAGATAGATATACGTTCCCTGAAAGGTCAGGACCTCCTGACGGCGAACAAACTCCAGCGCCTGATCTTTTTTCCCCTCTGCGGCCCAAGCGAGCGTCTGGGTGACGGCCACTCGGGGATCGTTCGGGCTGATCTTCCTGGCGATTTCCAGCTCTTTTTGAGCCGCCTCTTGCTCATTCATCAGCAGGAGTGAAACGGCGTAATAAATCCGGGCGGAGAGACTTCCCGGAACTCTCACCAGCGCTTTCTCCACCTCACGGCCGGCCTTTCTCGCCTCTCCCAAGTGGAGACAGCAGGAAGCGATGAGGACATGAGGAGAAATGTCCGCAGGATTCAGCTGGCTGGCTCGGCGGAAGTATAGGATCGCCCGCTCGTAAAGACCGATGCTCCTCAGGAAAGCGCCGACATCAAGATTGACCAGGGGATTTTTCGGCTCGAGCTCCACCGCGCGCTTGAAAAATTGAAAGGCTTTATCGTTGTCGGCCCGGTAAAAATACGTCCAGCCGAGCCCCAAGTTCGTCTCGGCGAAATCCGGATTGAGGTGGTACGCTTTCCAATAGCATTCCAGCATCTTGTCCAGCAACTCCGGGCGCTCGGCGTTTGCCGTGCCCGAGTTGTAAAGCGCCTCATAGGCGTTCCCCATGCCCCAAAAGGCCAGGGCATACTCCGGGTCCATCTCGATGGCTTTCTGATAGAGGCGGATGGCGGCTTCAAAATCCTCCCGTCGATAGGTCAGATGATAGACATCCTCGATAAGTTTCATCCCATCGAGATAGGCGTTGTAGGCTTCCAGATTCCTCGGCTCCCTCATCTTGATCGTGCCCAACCGGTCCTCGACCAGGCGAAACTTGAGCGCCTGAGAGATGTAGCGGGAAATTTCGTCCTGGACGGCGAAGAAATTCTCCAGTCTTCGTTCGAGACGAAACGGCTGGAGGACGACGTTTTGAGCCGTATCGATCAGGTCGGCCGTCACCCGCAACTTCTCCCCTTCTACCTGAAGAGCCAATTGGAGAAGGAAGTCGACTTCCAGATCTCTCCCGATCTGCCGGGCGTTTTTCCCGGCATAAGAATAGCCGGCCACAGAAAGCAGGGGCAGAACCCGCAATCCCGGGATGCTGAAGAGCTTGTCGGCGATGTCTTTTTGCAGACCGTAGCAGAGCCTTTCCTGGTCTTTCTGAGGACTTCGGTCCTCAACCGGAAGGACGGCGATGGCATTCCTCCTCAACCCTCCGCCGGGCCTGGCCATAGCTTTATAAACCACGTATCCAGCGGCCGCAAGAACGGCGAGAATTCCGACAATCGCCACCAGTCGCCTGGATCGGAAAATCATCCCGGCCTCTTTCCAACCCGGGCGTCGCTCGAGCTCGGCAATTTTTCCGGTCATCAAATCTTCTTCGACCTGGCTGAGGTCCGAAACGAGCTCGCGGGCGTCCCGGTAGCGCTTTTCGCGGTCCTTTTCCAGGCATTTGAGGACAATCCGGCTCAAGCTCTCCGGAATATCGGCGTTGATCGTCCGCGGATCCGGGGGGACGGAAATGACATGCTTTAAGGCTAGGCTCGCCGGGTCCGCCGCCTGAAACGGCGGTTTTCCGGTCAGCATCTCAAAGAGGACAATCCCGAGCGAATAGAGGTCCGAACGGCCGTCGATGGGTTTGCCTTCCACATGTTCGGGTGAAACGTAGGCCGGAGTGCCCAGGACGAATCCGGGCTCGGTTTTCTCTTCGGCTCTGGGAAGACGAGCAAGACCGAAATCCATGATCCGCACTTCGCCGTCCTCATCGATCATGATATTCTGAGGCTTTAAATCCCGATGAATAACACCGAGCCGATGGGCCGCATCGAGCCCCCCGGCAACCTGGATGGCAATGGAGACAGCCTGGGCAGAACTCAGACGGCCCATCTTCTTGATCAGGCGGCGCAGATTTTCTCCCCGGACGTATTCCATGGTGATGTAAGGAATCCCCGCCTCCTCGTTGAGGTCAAACATCCGGGCGACATTCTTGTGAACAACCTGCCGGGCCGCCCGAAGCTCGATCCGGAATCGCTGGATCGTTTCCTCGTCCGTGGCGATTTCCGGCCGGACAAATTTGATGGCGATTTCTTCTCCCAGAGTTTGGTCAATCGCCCGGTAGACCCGCCCCATCCCTCCGGCTCCCAATTCCTCGACAATTTGGTAGCGTCCGGCGAAAATCGAGCCTGTGGTGAGCTCGATGACCGGAATTTTGAAAGTTTCCGTCGGGACGTCCTGATCTCCCTCTATAATGAGCGACGTCCCGCAGCCGCCGCAGAATCGTTGAGTCTCGGGATTATCGGCAGAGCACTTGGGACATTTCACGGGTTCAGTCCCTCGCCTTTTCTGCCCTTAGATTATCAATAAAAGATATTCGGCGTCAATCTCTGATAACAGGCTGTTCGGGGGGATGATGTCTTCAGTCGGAAGTTGCCGGGCGAGTGTCTAATCTCCTCCGGCCTCAGCCGGAGAGCCTCGGACCACCCGGAAACCGGAATAAGCCGGGTCGGGTTCTGGCCGGCGCATTTTCGGATCGGCCGGACGGTCGGCGCTCCCGCCCATGAGTTTCCCTTTCCCGTCTTTTGTCATCACCCACTCGGCGACGTTTCCGCCGAGGTCGAACACGAGCTCTTCGTCGTCTTTGCCGACGCCGGCAAAGTTTCCGACTTCCTTGAGCAGGGGGGCCTCCGCGCCGAGCTGGCCGACGGCCTCCTCGAGACGACGCGCATCATCGGGGTTAACGGCATAGCCCGCCCAGTAATCGAGCGTATTTTCGCCGGACCGTCCTTCATAAAGCGGCTTGATTTCGTCCTCCTCCGGCAGGCGCCAGACCTGGCCGGTCGTTTTGGAAAGCCATTCGACGTAGGCTTTGGCCCGGTCAAAAGAAATCCCGTTGGCCGGAAAGTTTTCTTTTCCCGGTTCAACAGGATAATCGGGGTCGAAGACGGCAAACTGAGCCCGGGTCACTTCAAACCGGCCGATTTCCATCCGGCCGCGCTTGACGACTTCGGGGATGAGGATTTTCCGCGCCTTCTCCCCCGACGTCTCGGCGGCGACCCAGGAAACGCCGTAGTTGAGACCGTCGCGGCTGATCGTCCGGCGACGGAGGGCCTGAGCGAGGGGCGAGTCTTTGAGCAGAGCTTCGTTCGCCGGCTTCTCGGTCTGGAAGAAATAGCGGTCGAACCAGGCCAGCTCTTCCTCGAGCTTGCGTCTCTGGTGGGAAAGTTTGCGCAGGCCGTGAGGCTCGCCGGGAAAAAGGAGAAAGCGGACCGTCTTGTCGAGATGGTAAAGGGCCCGGTAGTGAGTCCAGCCCTGGCTTGTCGGCACGTTGCGGTCCTCGGTGCCGAAGAAAATGATCGTCGGCGCCTTGAGGCGGTCAAGCTTGAAGAGCGGCGAAAGCCGCAGATAGAGCTCCGGATCCTCGAGGGGGGACTTGCCGAAATAATAGGTATCAAAGGCATGCCCGAAATCGACGTTCGCCCAATCGCTGATCCACTCGACATCGCCGGCCCCGGCCGAGACCGCTTTGTAGCGGTCGGGATTCTCCAGGCTGAGGGCGATGGAGAGGATGGAACCGTTCGACCAGCCGAAGGTGGCGATGCGCTCGGGATCGACGAGTCCGCGGGCAATCAGGAAATCGACGCCGGCCTCGATGTCTTTGACGGGCAATTCGTAATACTTGCCGCAACAAATGGATTCGACCCACTTGAGGCCGTAATTGGAGCTGCCGTGATAATTCGGCTTGAAGACAAACGCTCCGCGCTGGCAGAGAAGCTGCTGAGCGTAGGCATAACTTTCATCCCAGACATCGAGGTCTGCTCCGGCCGGCCCGCCGTGGGGAGCAGTGAAGAGCGGATATTTCTTACCCGGCTCATAACCCTGGGGATAATAAAGGATCCCCTCGACCTCCTCGTCGAGAGCGCCCTTCCAGCGGATGATTTCCGTCCTGGCCGGAACCCTGTTCTTGAAGTCTGGGTTGAGGTCGGTGATTTGAAGAGCTCCCGCGAGCCTGTTCCCCACGAGATTCGCTTTGAACCATTGCCCCGGCCGGCTGGCGGCCGAAAGTTCATAGAGGATCGTCTTTCCATCCGGACTCACAACGAGGCTCTGGATGTTTCTGACTTCGCCTCCTTCGATGTCCTGTTTCTTCCACGCTGCTCCGATCTTTAAATAGCGAGCGGGTCTGTTCCTCGCGCCGTCGGCGAGCAGGGCAAGAAAACCGTCGGGCGTGGCAACGACCCCGGAGGTCAGACCGTTCTCCCAGCCGAGGTCGACCTGAACATGGGTTGCTGAGGCCAGATCATAATAATAGAGGAGAAGAATAGACGCCGTGAGAAACTGCGGATGAGTGGAAAAGGGTGCCGCGGCATAAAAACCCGCACCCGTTTTGGCCCAGACCAGCCCGACCGGCCGGATGCGCGTTCCGCTGAAAATCTCTTGCCGTTCTCCCGTTTCCAGGCGATAGAGGTAGGTCCGCGGCGGGATTTTCTGGTCCCACTCATAACTCAAATTCTGCTCTTCGACGGTCACGGCCATTTTGCCGTCGGGACTCAGAGCAAAAATCCGGATAAAACCCGTGTTCTCCGTCAAACGGGTCACTTTGCGGTCTTTGACGGCGAGGCGAAAGAGCCGTACCGGCGGTGTGTGAAGGACATCATCCACGACCCGGGTTTTATCTTTCTTTTTTTTAAGCTCCTGCTCATAAAGCGAAGGATCCTCCTCGGCGCTGAAAACAATCGTCTCCCGGTCGGCCCACTCGAAAGCCTGGATGGAACGGCGAAATTCCGTGAGGGACTGAGGCTCCCCGCCGTTCGAGTTGAGAAGCCAGAGCTGGGGAGGCGCCGGCTCTGCAGCCGGATCCGTCCGCGGCAGAGGGCGGGAGCTGAGAAAGGCAATCCACTCGCCGTCGGGCGACCAGCGCGGCGAGGAGTGAGTTTCCGATCCCCGAGTCAGTTGGATTTCCTTTTTTGTCTCCAGAAAGGTGAGATGAATATTGGAAATCCGCTCGTCCTTTTCCTTGTCCATCCGAGACTTCACCCAGACAGCGCGCTTGGCGTCGGGCGCAAGCTCGAATTGACCGGCGCTTTCCGCCATTACGATATCTTCAATCGTCCAGGGAGCTTTCTCTTGGCTCTCCGTTTTGGCCCCGCTCTCGGCTCGAGAGGCGACCCAGTTCCCGGACAGGCAAATGGCTCCCAGCCAGAAAGCGATTAAGAACTTGCGCTTCGTCTTGTTCATGAAATCTCCTTTCCAAAATCATCGGGCGGCGCATGAACGCCCTGCGAACAGGGAATCATCCCCCTCCGGCTCCTCCGGCGATTGAATTCCCGCGGCCAGCCAAGGCGCATATTCGCCGCTGGCGATTTCTTGGACGAGAGGCATCAGCGCCGGAAGGCGTTGCGACCCGGATAGACAGCCGCTCTTCCCAGTTCCTCCTCGATCCGGACGAGCTGATTGTATTTTTCCACTCTCTCGCCGCGGCAAGGAGCGCCGGTTTTGAGCTGTCCGGTGCCCACGGCCACGGTGAAATCGGCGATGAAGCTGTCCACCGTCTCGCCGCTGCGGTGGCTGACCACGGCGCTCCAGCCGGCTTCTCGGGCCATGTTGACCGCGGCGATCGTCTCGGTCAGCGTGCCGATCTGGTTGAGCTTGATGAGGACGGAATTGGCCGCCTTCTCCTCGATTCCGCGGCGGATTCTTTTGATGTTGGTGACGAAAATGTCGTCGCCGACGATCTGGAGCTTTTCTCCGAGCTTTCGAGTGAGGAGCTTCCAGCCTTCCCAATCGTCCTCAGCCAGGCCGTCTTCCAAGCTGATGATCGGATAGGATTGGAGCCATTCCGCCCACAGGTCGACCATTCCGGCAGAGTCAATTTTGCGATTTTCCGTCCGCAGGAAATAGAGCCCATTCTCGAAAAACCCGCTGGCCGCCGGGTCGAGAGCGATGGCGACATCGCTGCCGGGTTTATAGCCCGCTTTTTCGATGGCTTGGAGGATTCTCTCGATCGCTTCGGCGTTTGTTTTGACCGCCGGAGCAAAACCGCCTTCATCCCCGACACCCGTCGCGTAGCCGCTCGACTTGAGGACCCCTTTCAGGGCGTGATAGACTTCCACTCCCCAGCGGAGGGCTTCCCGGAACGAAGGCGCTCCGACCGGAGCCACCATGAACTCCTGAAAATCGGTCGCCTGCCAGTTGGCGTGGGCGCCGCCGTTGAGGATATTAAACATCGGAACAGGAAGCAGAGAAGCGCTATCGCCGCCCAGGTAGCGGTAAAGAGGCAGACCTTGAGAGGCGGCGGCGGCCCGGGCCACGGCCAGGCTGATGCCCAGGATCGCGTTGGCGCCGTATTTCTCCTTATTCTCGGTTCCGTCGAGGTCGATCAAGATCCGGTCGATCTCGGACTGATCGAGCGCGTCCCGGCCGCGAAGATGTTTGCCCAGATGATCGTTGACGTGATGGACGGCCTTGAGAACCCCTTTGCCTCCGTAGCGGGATTTATCCTGGTCGCGGAGCTCGAGGGCCTCGTGGATGCCGGTGGAAGCGCCGGAAGGAACGGCGGCCCGGCCGCCGGCTCCTCCTTCGAGCCGGACATCGACTTCCACGGTGGGATTTCCCCGGGAATCGAGAATTTCTCGGGCATGAATGCTTGCGATCGAAGATTTCATCCGATGACTCCTTGTCAAAGGTTTAAAAATTCCAAGGAGATATTATCTTCAAATCCGGGTTTCTGGCAAGCCGTCAACTATTTTCTTCTCTGGATGTTCGTTTGATCCGGCTCCTAATTTGGAAATCCCCCCTTTTCATAATCTTCGCCGAAACAGAGGTGCTTGCGATCGAGGCTCAGGAAGAAGAAAAGACCCGATCCGAAAGCTTTAGGAGTTTCTTCTTATCCAGGACAGCACGCAGAATCTCGGGCGCGAGCTGATCCAGAATGTCCGGGCTGAAATCGGAGCGTTCGACCGTCAGGATCTGGCCGGAGATGGAACAGGTCAGGAGCTTGGTTTCCCCGGCCGCTTGAACATGAGGCATGAGGTTGACGGTCCTCATCTTCGTCACCTGGATTTTCATCTTCTCCCGGCCTTCGATTTGATGGATCAGGACAACGATATGGTCGTTCTTATAACTGTCGTCCTCGTCCGGCCCGAGAAAGAATTCCTGGCTGATAAAATTCTCCCCCGGCTTCGGCCCGATCTCCTTGACTTCGCGATAGATTTTCCTCAAGACCTCGAGATATTTCGCCTCGGAGGAAAGAGACCGGGAATCTCGGGCCGCGATTTGAAGAGAGGCGGCGATGGAAACGGTTGAGGCAAGAGCGACCGACCCGACAAGAACGAGAAACCGGAAGCGAAGCTTCGTCTCCAATCTTATCTCCGGACGCTCGGATTTTGATTTCCCGAAGATCAGTCGTTTTCGCGGCCGGCTTTTCTGATATTGGCCCAGGGATCGCGCAGCGTGACCGTGCGGTTGAAGACGAGCGCCTCCGGCCTCGCGTCCTTCGAGTCGGCGCAAAAGTACCCCAGCCTCTCGAACTGATAGCGACTTCCCGGAAGAGCGAAACGGAGGCTCGGCTCAAGCTTGCAGCCGGTCAGCCTCTCGAGGGAATTCGGGTTCAGGTTCGACTTCCAGTCGGCCCCTTCATCGACCTCATCGGCATCCCGTTTGATAAAAAGGGGATTGTAAAGGCGGACTTCGGCGTCGACGGCGTGCTCGGCCGAAACCCAGTGGAGGGTCGCTTTGACCTTCCGGCCGTCCGGAGGCGTGTCGCCGCCTCGAGTCGCCGGGTCATAGGTGCAGCGGAGCTCGACGACTTCTCCCGTCCGAGGATCTTTGATCGCTTCGAGGCACTTGATGAAATAGGCATAGCGCAGCCGGACTTCGCGGCCCGGCGCGAGGCGGTAGAATTTCTTCGGCGGCTCTTCCATGAAGTCCTCCCGTTCGATATAAAGGACACGAGAGAAAGGGACCGACCTTGTTCCCTGAGTCGGGTCTTCTGGGTTGTTGACGGCCTCGAGTTCCTCGACTCGACCTTCCGGATAATTGACGAGAACGACCCGCAGAGGCCGCAGCACGGCCATGACGCGGGGCGCGATTTTGTTCAGATGCTCGCGCACACAGTCCTCGAGGAGGGCCATATCGACGATGCTGTTGACCTTGGCCACGCCGATGAGATCGCAAAAATTTCGGATGGACTCCGGCGTATAGCCGCGCCGCCGCAGCCCGGAGATGGTCGGCATCCGGGGATCGTCCCAACCGCTGACCCGGCCTTCCCTGACGAGCTCAAGCAGCCGGCGCTTGCTCAGAACCGTGTGACTCAGGCTGAGCCGGGCGAACTCGATTTGCTGCGGATGGTGGATGCCGAGCTCGTCGAGAAACCAGTCATAAAGAGGACGGTGGACCTCGAACTCGAGGGTGCAGATCGAATGGGTGATTCCCTCGATCGAATCCGACTGTCCGTGAGCCCAGTCGTAGGTCGGGTAAATCAACCAGCGGTTGCCGGTGCGGTAATGGTGCTCCCGCCGGATCCGGTAGAGGACGGGATCGCGCATCAGAAGATTCGGATGGGCCATGTCGATCTTCGCCCGCAGAGTCTTCGATCCGTCCGGGAACTCGCCTTCTTTCATCCGCCGGAAAAGATCGAGGTTTTCCTCTACCGTCCGGTTCCGGTACGGGCTTTCCCGTCCTGGCTGGGTAAGGGTCCCCCGCTGCTCGCTGACCTCCTCGGCGGTCAAATCACAGACGTAGGCTTTGCCTCTTTTGATCAGCTCGACCGCCAGCTCATAGAGTCGATCGAAGTAGTCGGAGGCATAGAACTCACGGTCCTGCCAGTCGAACCCGAGCCAGCGGACATCCTCTTTGATCGATTCGACATAGGACAATTCTTCGGTCTCCGGGTTCGTGTCGTCGAACCGGAGATTGCAGAGCCCGTTGTACTGGGCGGCCAACCCGAAGTTCAAGCAGATGGACTTCGCATGACCGATGTGGAGAAAACCGTTCGGCTCGGGCGGGAAGCGGGTATGAACGCGGCCCTGGTATTTGTTCGTCCGCAGATCCTCCTCGATGATTTCGCGGATAAAATGCTTTTTGGGCTCCGGATGACTCATGGCAGACGGCCTCGCAAACGCTCGATGACTTTGTCCCGGCCGAGGAGCTCCATCATTTCGAACAGACCGGCGCCGCTTGTCTTGCCGCTCACCGCCAGTCGGGCGGGGTGGATCAGGGCCGCCGGTTTGACTCCGAGCTCTTCGGCCAGGCCGCGAAAAACGTTTTCAATCTCGGGAGCGGAAAAGCGGTCGAGTTCCGTCAGTCGGTCGGCCAGAACCCGGAGGCGGCCGGAACTTGACGGGTCGGACAGATATTTTTTTCTCGCCTCTTCCTCGACGGAAAAATCGTCGCGGAAGAAGAAGTCGGTCTTTTCGACGAATTCCCGGAGGGTCTTGATCCTGATCTTGTAAAGGTCGATGAGCCGGGCGAGAAACGCCTCGTCCAAAGCGCCCGACCTGATCCCCGCCTCCTCGAGAAAAGGCTTGATGAGCGGCAGGAGCTCTTCGGTTTTTTTCCTCAAGATGTGCTCGGCGTTGAGATGGCGGAGCTTCTGAATGTCGAATCGGGCTTGAACATCGCCCATCTGACTGATATCGAACAGCCGGACGGCTTCGCCGAGCGTCAGGACCTCGTGTTCCTCGCCCGGAGACCAGCCGAGCAGGATTAGGTGGTTGACCAGCGCTTCCGGCAGGAATCCCTGGCGGCGGTATTCCTCGACCGAAACGCCGCCGTGTCTCTTCGAGAGTTTGGCCCCGTCGGGCCCGAGGATCAGCGGCATGTGGCCGAATTCGGGCGGCCTGAGGCCGAGGGCTTCGTAGAAAAGAATCTGTTTGGGAGTGTTGGAGATATGATCGTCGCCGCGGAGGATATGGGTGATCCCCAGGTCGGCATCGTCGACGACGCAGGCGAAATTATAGGAGGGAGAGCCGTCCGATTTGATCAGCACCTGATCCTTGATGTCGTCCGTCCGGACGCTGATCCGGCCGTGGATGCGGTCGATGTACTCCACTGTCCGTCCCTTCTCCATCCGGAAAATCACGGCCTCGCCTTCTTTATAGGCTTTGCCGGCGGAGACGAGAGCCGTTGCTTTCTCCCGATAAAGCTCGAAACGCCGGCTCTGGAAGATCGGTTCGCCGTCCCAATCGAGGCCGAGCCAGCGGAGATCGCGAAGAATCTCGTCAAGGAAGCGGGGCTCGGAGCGGGCCATATCCGTGTCTTCGACCCGAAGGAGAAAACGGCCGCCGGTGTGCCGGGCATAGAGCCAGTTGAAAAGCGCCGTCCTGGCACTGCCCAAATGGAGAAATCCCGTCGGGCTCGGTGCAAATCTCACTCGGACCATGATCTTTCCTCAGGGAGGACGAAAGCGCTCTTCGGGAATTCGCTCGTCGTCCCCGATATCCCTCGATAAAATAGCACAGGGCCTCTGACCGGTCAAATGAAGCCTGTCTCGGGCGAAGGGCCTTGTTGCGCCCGACTCGCGGCTGCCGCGTCTTTAAACCTTGATTCGGCGAAGTTGATGTCCTCGGGTCTCTTCCGTTCTCGATGATCGCGGAATGGATGCCCCTTCGTCTTCCCCCTCAGAATGAAAAGATCAAGAAAAGTTACTTTCGTCAGAGTGAGGAATAATGGAAGAACAGGCTTTCGAGGTCGGGCTCGATTCCCGGCGCTTCCGCTCTCAGACGGGCAAGGTCGCCCTCGATGACGATCCTGCCTTTTTTGATGATGATGACCTGATCGGCCATCCGTTCCATCTCCGAGATCAGATGGGAGCTCAAAAAGAGGGTTTTGCCCTCGGCTTTCATTCGACCGAATAACCGTCGGACCAGTCGGATCGAGTTGGGGTCGAGCGAGGACAGAGGTTCGTCGACGATCAAAAAATCGGGATCGATGAGCAAGCTCTGAAGATAAGAAAATTTTTTCTGATTGCCGGGAGAATAGGTGAACGGCCGGCGGTCGAGAAGCTCAGTATCGAATCCGATCTCGTCGGCCAGCCTTGCGAAGTGCGAAGAATCCGCCTCTTCCTCGGCCGGGCGGAGCGATCGGGCCGTCAGACGGAGGATTTCTCCGCCTTTGAGCCAGGAGAAAAACACAGGCCGTTCGGGCACATAGCCGATTCTCCGAGCAGCCTTTTCTATGCGGCCCGAGTCAGGCCTCAAGAAACCGAGAAGAAGCTTGATCGTCGTCGTCTTCCCGGCCCCGTTTTCTCCCAGGAAGGCCGTCACGGTGTTCCGCCTGACGGAAAAACTCGCCCCCCGGAGCGCCTGAACTCGTCCGTAGCGTTTGGACAGATTTTCGGCTCGAAGGACGATATCGCTCATCGCTTGGCGATCTCCACCGAAGCGATCTTGCGCCGCTCGATGATCCAGAGAAGGACCGCGATCGCGGCCAGGCCGAGAAGGACGGCCGGCAGCCGCTTGCTTATCGCCAGATTGGGAAGGAGAAGGGAAAGGAGAAAAAGCTTGAACTTCGCCGCAGCGCCCGGAAAATCGTTCGCCGTCAGGAGGTCGATGAGGCCGGTTCTGCGGGTCGCCGAAAAAAAGAGCCCGATGACGAACAGAACCTGGCCGAGGATGACGACCAGGACATTCGAGCCTCCCTTGAAAAAAAAGCTCAGCAGCCCGCCGGCGAGAAGATAATAGACGCCGACGAGAGTTCCGACCGCGAACTGGAGAAGAAAGATCGCCGAAAATTCTCCGCTGGCGATTCCAAAGACGGCCAGAACGATAAAAAGTGCCGCGCTTAGGGCCAGGCCGATCGACCCAAGAACGAGATTCTTGTCGAGCAAATAGCCTCTGAAACGCCCGTCCAGAAAGAGGATATTCTCCAGCGCTCCGCTTTCGATCTCCTCCCGAAACATATCCTGAGAGAGGAAAAGAAAAATGTGAGGAAAGAGAAAAAGGAAAAAGCGCAGGGCATCGAGATAGTTGTCATTCGCCCAAACATAAGCGACAAGGGCCAGAAAGCCGGCGAGAAGAACGAGATAGCTCCTGGAAGCGGCCGCCTTTTTCCGGCCGATCAGGAACGCGATCTGTCTCTGATGCCGAGAAGGCATTGGCGCGCTTTTTCCCTCCTTGCGCTCTGGTCGTCGGTCGGCCGATCCCGGTAGAGGACGAGGTCGTTCTCGATAATGACGACCCAAGGCTCGGCGCCGACCCGGAAGCGCCGGTAGAGCTCCCGCTGCCGATCCGAAACGACGGGTTCCAGGAACCCGAACTTGCGGAGGAAGGGCTCGAGGACCTCGGGTTGATCGAGCGTCACTCCGACTAAATCTATCGGAATACTATAATTGAAAACAAAATCCCGGACTTCGAAAAGCTCCTCCCAGCAGACCGGACACTCGAGCGAAAAGAAGACGAGAACGAGGGCTCCCTGGGGGTCGGAAACAGCCTGGCTGAGAGACGAAACGACCCGCGGAGACGGACGCTCGATCGTCGCTCTGCCTGCCTGAGCGGTCATCACTCGCTCCTTAAGGGAAAATAATAAGCCGACCATGAGAAAGACGACCGGCAAACCGTATTTTCTCATTTTTTCTCCACCGAAAACAAGCGCAGCCGATAATCGAGATCGACGGCCGCAATCCGATTCCCGTCGACCGCAAACCGGATGACCTTGTCGGGAAGATCGATGAAGGCGCTGATCCGGCCCGCCGGAGTCAGAACGGCCAGGCGGCGTCCGGGACCGAGATCCTGATCTTCCGTGAGCTCCGGCAGCAGGAGATAAAGAGATTCTCCGTCCGCGGCCAGGTTCCAGCACAGGCCGCGCACGGTCTTTTCGGGCCCCTTGAGGGCCGGAATGGAGATCTCTTTAAACGGATAATCGGGCCCGACCTCGATTTCGGCGGTCACGAGGCCTTTTGAATCGAGGCGGCGGATGAATCTCTCGTTGATCGTCCGGAGGGCGTAGAATTCCCCCAGCCCCGCTTTGCGGATAAAGATCTGGTTTTCCATCGTCTCGAGGACGGAATCATTTGAGGAGCGAGCATCGAGAGTCGCCCAGATTTCTTCCCCCCGAGAACTGAAGCAATGGAGGACTTTCCGGCCGCCGGCGCGGCCCGAGGGTAGCGGGACGACCACGATGTGCTCGGAGTCAAGCGCCAGAATGCGCCAGGGGAAAAAACCGGTGTTGAAACCGCCGAGATAGCGACCTGTCTTGGTGACGGCCTGAACGCGGCGGTTCCCTCCGTCGGCGACGTACACCGTCTCGTCCAGGATATCCAGATCGCTAGGGCTGTGGAATTCTCCCGGCCCCTGACCTTTGCGGCCAAAAGACGAAACGAAGGCGCCGCTCTTCAGAAAAACCTTGATTTCGCAATCCTGGGCGTCGAGGACAAAAATATGGGCCCGATCGAAAGCCATGGCCACCGGACGGGCAAAATAAATGGGCGGAGCGGCTTCGCCGGCCGACGAAATCTCTCGCGCAAAAAAGACAGGCCGCGAGGCCTGCGGCGCGGATGCCTCTCCCCTCGCCAGGAGCGATAATACAATCAGGAGGAACTCCCCACCTCTTCTTATCATTTTTTTCGCCTCCCTTCTTTCTCTCTTCCTTATCATGAACCATTCTCTTCAATCAAGGCTTTGCCTATCTTGTCGGCTTCGGGCCCGCCGGCACCGGCGGCTTAAAATCCACGCTTAAAATCCACGTTAGGGAGAGCAGGGCCCCTACACTCTCCCGCCTAAAGGAAGCATAGAGGCCCCGCTTTGTCTCTCCGTTCCTTACTTAAAGAGCAGGCACCGACCGAGCGCCAGGTCGCAGACGGTCAGCATGATCGCCACCCTGAACCAGCCCTGGTTGCTGTCCAGAGCCCGGGCCCGGCATTCCTCATAACTGTCAAAGCAGTCGCCGGCCGGAGTGTTGGCGGCGGCCCTGGAGGGCCACAAAAATGCGGAGAGGACGAACATCGCAGCCAGTGTGAGAACAATGGCTTTTTTCATTGGAACCTCCTTTCGACGGAACTTAAAGCAATCGTCGTGCCAGGAGCCGGCAACGGCAAAGGAAATGGCGTTCCTGCCTGAAAAAAAGCCGAAAAAGAAAAAGTCCTCTGGAATCGAAGCAGCGGTCAAGACAACCGCGGTGGTCAGGGACGACTTTTGGACTGTCAACTGCGGTGGGAAAAAGATAAACGCAGCGGAGAGAAAACCCGAAATTTTTCGAACCGGTCTCGTCTATTCCGGAACCGCGGCCATTGGAATTTTCATTCCCTTTGCCTTTGCAAAAGCGATCGCTTCCTCGTAGCCTGCGTCGGCATGACGGACGACGCCGAGCCCGGGATCGACCGTCAACACGCGCTCCAGTCTTTTTGCCGTCTCGTCACGGCCGTCGGCCACGATGACCATTCCGGCATGGATGGAAAGCCCGATCCCCACTCCGCCGCCGTGGTGGACGGACACCCAGGAGGCGCCGCAGACGGCATTGAGCAAACCGTTGAGAATCGGCCAGTCGGCGATGGCGTCCGACCCGTCTTTCATGCCTTCGGTTTCCCGGTTGGGCGAAGCGACCGATCCCGTATCCAGGTGGTCGCGTCCGATGACGATCGGAGCGCTGATCTTCCCCGCCTTGACCAGTTCGTTGATCACCATCCCAAAACGCGCCCGCTCCCCCAGGCCGAGCCAGCAAATCCGCGCCGGAAGTCCCTGGAACTTGACCTGGCTCCGGGCTTTCCGGATCCATCTCCCAAGAGCCTGGTCCTCGGGAAATTCCCGCAGGACGGCCTCGTCGGTGACATAGATATCCTCGGGATTGCCGGAGAGCGCCGCCCAGCGGAAGGGACCCTTGCCGCGACAGAAAAGAGGCCGGATGTATTCGGGGACAAAGCCGGGGATGTCGAAAGCCCGCGAGACACCGGCCTTTTGAGCCTGGCCGCGGATGTTGTTGCCGTAATCGAAGGCCCGCGCTCCCGCTTTCTGCAGGGCGAGCATCGCTTCAACATGGACGGCCATGGACTCGGTGGCCCGCCGGATATAGTCCGCCGGATTCTCCCTCCTCAGCCGGAGAGCCTCCTCATAAGGTAAGCCGTGAGGAACATAGCCGTTGAGCTCGTCGTGGGCCGAAGTCTGGTCGGTCAGGACGTCGGGTGTGACGCCGCGACGGACGAATTCGGGGATGATGTCGGCCGCATTTCCGAGAAGGGCGATGGAGAGCGGTTCACCCTTTTTTTTCGCTTGCTCGGCGAGCCGAAGCGCATCATCCAAATGGTCGACCACAGTGTCGACATAGCGAGTGCGCACCCGGCGCTCGATCCGTTCCCGGTCGACCTCGACGACGATGGCCACGCCGTCGTTCATCGTGACGGCGAGGGGCTGGGCACCGCCCATGCCTCCAAGCCCGGCCGTAAGGACCAGCCGACCCTTGAGCGATCCGCCGAAATGTGTATTGGCCACCGCGGCGAGCGTTTCGTAAGTGCCCTGGAGAATTCCCTGAGTGCCGATGTAAATCCAGCTCCCGGCCGTCATCTGACCGTACATGGTCAGGCCTTTGGCTTCAAGGCGCCTGAATTCGTCCCAGGTCGCCCACTTGGGAACGATCATGGCATTAGCGATCAGGACCCTCGGGGCTTCCTTGTGGGTCGGGAAGACGGCGACAGGCTTACCGGACTGGACGACCAGGGTTTCGTCGTTTTCGAGCTCCCTGAGGCTCCGGACAATCGCCCGGCAGCAATCCCAGTTCCGGGCCGCTTTCCCCGTTCCTCCATAGACGATGAGCTCCTCCGGCTTCTCCCCGACTTCAGGGTCAAGATTGTTCATCAGCATCCGCATGGCCGCTTCCTGAGCCCAGCCCTTGCAGCTCAGCGTCGAGCCGCGCGGAGCGCGAAGGCCTTTTTCCGGAATCATCCCTTTTTCCGTCATCTGTTCCTCCGCTCTATTTCCGATCTTTTTCCCTGAAAAAACCTGTTTTTATTATACTCGATGGATCGGCCAAGGAGAAGGAAAATATCCGAAAAAAATGTTGACGGAGCGCAAAAAATTGTTATAAATTGATTCCGGCGACAGAAAAGAAGTGAGAGGGCCCGGCCGTCGGGGATGGTCAGGGCTGTTTTCATAGAAAGCCGAGGTTTGGAGTCGAGGAAAAGGAGAGAC
>Ga0185342_1000382_pt1 | contig 22928 bp, 32 predicted proteins | sample ConPoolayeEmetaG_FD_128045 | JGI IMG/M metagenome (GOLD analysis project Ga0185342, IMG submission 128045) | Hot spring microbial mat communities from California, USA to study Microbial Dark Matter (Phase II) - Cone Pool mat layer E metaG... ...
CTAGTGGGGCACAGGTAAAGAATGGGGCGGCCGGCCGCCCCATTCTTGTTGGCAATAACCGGTTCTATGCCCCAAGGCGGAAAGGCGGGTACTGGTCGGTGGTCAGGAGGAAGGCGTAGGCGGCAACGCGGAGGCACCACCGTTCGTAGTTGATAACGAAGTCGAACAGGCCCTTCGGGTATTTGCCGGTGAAGAGGATGGCGAACCAGGCGATGACCGTGACCACGCCGGCGCCGATGCCAATGAAGGCGAGGATGATATAGTGTGGTATGGCCATAATCCACTTGAACAGCGGCAACCAGCGCCTGAGGTCTTTCCTGACATCGGGATAGGCGATGTCGATGTGGATCGCCTGCTCCTCATCGGTGGAAGGGTACTCATCACGGAGCAGAAGAAAATAGGCCGCGACTCGATAGGAGAATCTGGTAAGGTTCAGGTTCCAGTCGAACCACCACTTCGGGTACTTCTGCCGGAATAGAATCATGAGCACGAGCGGCAGGAAAACGAAGCCGTAGCAGCCGTAGGACCAGGCGTTGCTATCAGCTTTCCATCCTGTAGTAGCCCCCATCAGAAGGGCAAGGATGATGTAGATTGGGATGACAGTGAAGGCGCGGAAGAAGCAGGTCAGGCGATTGCGGGGCTTGTCAGGGTAGTCGATGCTCAGGGTTGCCGGGTAAGGTATCACAGACTCAGCCATAAACACCTCCATACCGCTAACGCCTCTGCGGCGTCATACTCCCGTCAAATGAGCCGGTTGTCGGCGGCAGTCCCAGAGCCGCTCTGTCTGCAGCCCCCGGCTACTTTTCGAAACCGGACTTCTTTTTCAGCGTGGCGATAAGCGATTCCAGCGTCATGGCCGGAAGAGTGGTCGGTGACAGCGTCCCGCGGGCGCTGAGGTAGATGGCGAGTTTGGCCACGACCTCGTCGCTCGGCGCTTCGATGATGTTGACGAAATCGTGGGGCCCGAGCAAAGCGTACTGGGCGATAATCTTTACGCCAAAGAACTCCACTTCCTTGTTGATCTCGCGCAGGCGGTCGGGGTCATCCTTGACGACCCTACGACCCTCGTCGGTCAGGTTAGCAAGCATTAAATATGTGGCCATGGTTACCTCCCCGCAGTTGGTCCTGCCCGGCATCACAGTCAACACTGTTCTACGGATAACTCTATGGTATTCACTCGGATGCCAGAAGTCAACCCGTCCCGATACAATATCGTACGGTTGCCATTATTGGGGCGGCCATGTTACTATCGGACGGAAGGAGGGATGTGACATGGAAGACGTCACTGGTCTGGTCAAAACAACGCTGGGTGAAATCGAGAAAATGCTCAGCACCAAGGCGGTGGTCGGGGAGCCGGTTACCGTAGAAGGCAGGACGCTGATACCGCTTATCGCCGTTGGCTTCGGTTTCGGCGCCGGCGGAGGCTCGGGCAAGTCCGACGAGAAGGTAAGAGGCGAAGGCGGTATGGTTAGTACCGGCGGCGGGGGCGGCGTCAAGCCGGTTGCCGTGGTGGTCATCGATAAAGAGGGCGTGAGGGTGGAGTCCATCCGCGGCGGCCTATCCAGCGTGATCGGCGACCTGGTTAAGGAGATACCCGAGATGGTGGATAAGGCTTCCCGGAAGAAGGACAAGGAAGAGTAAGCTGAGTTGTGGTGGGTATGGCTTGCCGGGATCCTGGTCGTTCTGGTCGTTCTGGTCGTTATCCTGCTCTCGATTCCGATTGCGCTATCGTATGAAGCAGAGTGGCGCGGCCGCCGGGCAAAGGTCAGGCTGAAGGTACTCTGGCTCTTCGAGCGCGTCGGTTGGGAACTGCCGCGCTCCGCGAAAAAGGAGGAGAAGCCGGGGCCGGAACGTAGGCGTGAACCGCGGTCGCGAAAATGGGGCCAGTCCGGCCGCTCAGCGCTGGCGGTCCTTCGTACAAGAGGTCTTTTCCCGCAGGTCGGGCGGTTCTTTCGCGACCTTATGCACAGCTTCGAGTTCCGTGATTTCCGTCTGGAACTCAGGGCCGGTCTTGATAATCCATACGACACCGGGATGCTCTTCGCCTGGGCCGGCCCGGCCTCGGTGGCGCTTTACCGGCTCGCCCCGGGCCGGGTGAGCATTCAGCCGGTCTTTGATGGAGCGGCCTTTGAAGGCGCTTCGAGCGGCGTTCTCAGGCTCTGGCCGGTCCGGGTGGTCGGTGCTGTGTTTAAGCTGGCATTCTCACCTCCGGCCTTTCGGGTCTACCGGGTGCTGGTGTCGCATGGTCGAAAGTAAGCGTGAAATAATAGTTGAAGCCCCCTTCTCGGCCGGAGGCGTGACCGTGGTGCCGGTGTTGGAACAGGTGGTGCGCGGCAGTAGCCGTCGCGATGGGTTGTCGTTCGCCGCTATCAAGCGGCCGGTGGCGGTGGTGGTTGGCTCGTCCCGAGGCTGGAGGGTCTTCCGTACCAGCGGGGAGGAAATGACCTTTGAAGAGTTCCGGAGGGAGTTCTCGGGTCTCAGGATGCCATTTGGAGGTCATGTATGAGGCTGGACTATGCCTTTATCTGCGATTACGCTGAAGTGACAGGCAAGGTCAATGCCATGGGCATTGGCTTTGAAGTTATTTATGCCCCCAAGGTCCCGGCCAAGCACCGCTTCTTCTACCTGGTGGCCCAGTTCCGGGCAAGCTCGGTCGAAGCCGGCGAGAAGAAGCTGACGGTAAACCTTATTGACGAGGACGGCCATGATGTCATCCCGGCCATTCAGGGCCCTTTGCCCGTAACCAGACCGGCCGAAGGGGTAGAGACTGTAGCCAGAATCGCCCTCGAGTTTTACGGAGTGGAGTTCCCCAGGTACGGCTCATACTCGGTCCACGTGCTCCTGGATGGCGCCGAAATGGCCCGCATACCGTTCAAGGTAAGCCCGCCGCCATCCCCGCCCCAACCCCGGGGTTAAAGGCTTACTTCTTAGCCTTCATCGGCGCGCCACAGGCGCAGACAAGGCAGTCGACGAAATCACAGCTACCGGTCTCGTCGATGCGCAATACCGCGCCGCACTCGGCACATGAATAAACAGCCCCTTTCTTCAGTGCCGTCTTCTTGCCCTTTTTGACCGTTATCACCTTTTTTACTGCCATAAAAGAAACTCCCTGTTTCTCCCCTCCCCCTGCGGAAAGAGAATACGGTAAGGCTAAAGATAGCCTATTTCCGGGCCTTCATTGGCTTTTCACAGCATATAATTTCGCCGACTCCCACATCGCCCCATTCGTCCACGGCAATTGTCAGACCGCAGGTGCCGCAGACGAACCCGGTCGCTTTAGAGGATGCCTTCTTATCCGGGGCCTTCTTGACCGTGACCTTCTTGACTGCCGCTTTCACCGTTGCCTTCTCGGCTGCTGCCTTTGCCTTGACTGCCATGGCGCCTCCTTACTCGTTTTGCTTAATAATAAGGTAAGTTACAGCTTATGTAAAGGTGGCAGGCTATTGCCTCCGGCGTCCCCGTCCTGGTGGCGTGTGGTTGTTCTTACGCGGCTTGAGGTCGGCCAGATAGTTTGGCGCGATAATGGGGAAGACCATGTTGAAGCGCGTATCGGCCATGCGGGAGCCGATTCGGTCATCCATATCCATAAGGTCCTGCATGGTAAGACGGGTGGTGATGACGGTGGGAAGCTGGGCATTGTAGCGGTAGTTGAGGAGCTGGTAGAGCTTCTCCTGTGCCCAGGAGGTTGTCGACTGTCCCTCCAGCCCATCGAGTATCAGGAATGGCGCCTGCTTCACCCTCTCAAACAGCTCGTCGTAGGATACCTTGCTATCCGGGCTGAAGGCGGCACGGAAGCGGTCGAGAAGGTCAGCGACCGGGATGAACAGCACCGGCTTGCCGGCCTGGAGCTGGTAGTTGGCGATGGCCGCGGCCAGGTGGGTCTTGCCACAGCCGCTTTCCCCCTGGAGGACCAGCCAGCCCTGGGGCGACTCGGCGAAGTTCAGGGCCAGCCGGTAGGCCTGCTCCAGGTTCTGGCGCTGTTCCGGTGGCAGGTTCAGGCGCCTGGTATCGAACGATTTGAAGGTCATGTTCCGCAGGAGCTGGAGATCCATACTGTCGAGCTGTTCCAATACCGAGGCCGCGCCTTCCTCGAGGGCAAAGACCCTGCAGAACTCGGTATCGCCGAGCCGCGCGCGGAGCCGCTCGTCCATTTTCTCCAGCGGCAGGTCGGCGGTGATGATGGTCGGCATGCGGGCGTTGAAGCGGTGGTTGAGTAACTGCTCTACCTTCTCGCGTCCCCAGGCGGTCGCCGTCTCCAGGTTGAGGTCGTCAAGGACGAGCAGGGGCGTATTCTTGACCTGGTCGAAGAGGTCTTCCGGCGACGTCTCGGCCCCCGGGTTTGCGGCGCGCCGCAGATGGTCCAAAAGGTCGGCACTACTGATGTAGAAGGCGGCCTGTCCCAGCTTAAGACGCTCGTTGGCTACGGCCGCGGCCAGATGCGTCTTACCCGAGCCGGCCGGGCCGAGGAAGGCAAGCCAGCCTTTGGGACTGGCGGCGAAGGCCTTTGCTGCCTCGAAGGCCGTTACGAACCTCTGCTGGGACACGGTATCGCCGCGGCGGCCCTGCGGCGAAATTGTATCGAAAGTGAAGCGGGTGAGCGTGCCCAGGTTGCTCAGCCGCTCCAGCATTGCCAGACGCTCCTTTTGCATGCGCTCCCGGGCACAGCGGCAGGGGATGATGCGGGTATAGTCGGGCTTGCCCGACCGCGTCAGCGGGTGGACAAACTCGGCGCCGTTGCAAACGGGGCAGACGTCTTTCCGGCCCTTGCGGTCAGCGGCTGACGAGGTGCCCGAAGCGGCCCTTGTAGTAGTCTTCGGGCCGGGCCCGTTTTTTAGGATGTCTCCCAGGCTTTCCACTTTCTCTGCCTTCGGTTGCCCAGTTCTCCAGAATCCGGGCGATATATCTCCAGTTGCGCTTGTTCAGCGCCGCGGCCTCCTTGAAGGCGTCTTCGACCCAACGGGGAGGATACTCTGCCTCCGCGGCGCGCAGTTCTTCGGCAATCATCGGCGTCAGCATGCCGATGTTCTGCTCGTATAATGTAAAAATATTAGGTCGGGCCGGCGGCGGCCCCGTCGCGGCCGGCGCGTTTGAGACGGTGACGGCGCCTCCGGCCAAACGCGGCAATGCCCTGCGCCCGGCTTCATCGTTTACCACCAGGAACTCCTGCGTCCCTGTCTTCACGCTGAGGAGCGTGCCCCGCGCCACCGCCCGGTCAATGGCCTGCCTTAAGACCTCGCCCGGCGCTTTCGTTCCGTCCTCGAGACCGTTGAGCAGGACCGGGTCGCCGGCCAGTTCGCCGTAGGTGACGAAGCGCGGGTAGCCTTTCCTGTGATATATGGCCTGGACTACGTACAGTGTCACTTTCAATTCGGCGATGTCCTTGATTTCGGACATCACCCTGGTCAGCAGTAAGGTCGGGACGGCAGAATAGTCCGCCCGCGGCGGGAAGCCGTTGAAGCGCTCTGTACCCATTTAGACTTCCTGCGCTCCGACCTCAGCCGGCAGGTTAGAGAAGCTGGCGGTGTGGCTCTGAAACCGCAGGTTGACGACTCCCGTCGGACCGTTACGGTGCTTGGCGATATGGATTTCGGCGATGCCCCTGGGGTACGGGTCTTTATCAAGGTCGTGGAACTTGGCCCATTCTTCGGGGCTCTTGTAATACATCTCCGGGCGATAGATGAAAAGGACGACATCGGCGTCCTGCTCAATTGAGCCGCTCTCACGGAGGTCGGATAGCTGGGGGATGTGCGACATGCGGCCTTCCGGGGCACGGCTGAGCTGGGATACAGCAATGACCGGTACGTTAAGCTCGCGGGCTACGGCTTTCATGGTGCGGGTAATCTCGCTGATTTCCTGGACACGGCTCTCGGTGGGGCGGTCGCTCTGCATGAGCTGGAGGTAGTCAACCACCAGCAGGTCGACGCGCTGTTCAAAGTGGAGGCGCTTCGCCTTGGCCCGCATCTCCATGACCCTCAGCATCGGGGTGTCGTCGATGAAGATCGGGGCTTCGGAGAGAAGGCCGCTGGCCTCAACCACCTGAGCCTCCTCGACCTCGGTGAAGTCGCCGAGGCGCAGGCGCTTGGAATCGACACCGGACTCGGCCGAAAGGAAGCGCTGGCCGATGGCATCGCGCGACATTTCCAGGCTGAAGATGGCGACGTGCGCCCGCTGGTTGAGGGCGGCGTTTCGAGCGATGGTGAGCGCCAAACTGGTCTTGCCGGCGGTGGGGCGGGCGGCCACGATGACCAGGTCGGAGCGCTGGAGGCCACCCAAAAAGTCGTCCAGGGCGTTGAAACCGGTGGCAATGCGTGAGATTTCCCCAACACGCCGGGCGGCGCCCGCCTGCTCGAAGTACTCGCCCAGGATGTCTCTGAGGGGGATGAAATCGGTCGGGCTGCGTTTGCGCACCTGAAAAAGGGCGTCCTCGGCTTCGGCCAGAGCGGCGTCCACTTCGGGGTCGGCACGGTAGCCGACGCGGGCGATTTTGCCCCCGGCCTCGATGAGTCGTCTCATCAGAGAAAGCCGCGCCACGATATCGGCGTAGTACTTGATGTGGAACGGGTCCGGGACTTTGGCAACGAGGTGGGCCAGGTAGGCGGCGCCGCCTACTTTGTCCAGCTTCTCGTCATGGGCCAGCTGCTGGCCGATGGTGACCTCGTTAATGCCCTCGTTGCGCTGGTATACCCTGAGGCAGGCCTCGTAAATCCACCCGTTCTTCTCGGAGAAGAAGTCATCGGGCCTGAGGTCGGGCGCAATCTCATGGATGGCCTCTCCGTCGACCAGCAGGGAGCCGATTACGGCCTCTTCGGCTTCGATGTCATGCGGCGGCAGTTTTTCCTGCGTCATGCCTTTTCTTCTTTTTCCGCTTCGATGATTACCTTGATTCTGGCCTGGATGTCCTTCGAGAACCTGAGCGTGACCTCATGGACGCCGAGCTGGCGCAGCGCTTCGCCAGCATCCACCTTGCGCTTGTCGAACTCGACGTTGGTCAGCTTCCTGACGGCCTCGGCGATATCGGCGTTGGTGATAGCGCCATAGAGGCGCCCACTCTTGCCGGCCTTGGCGGTGAATTTGAACTCCCTGCCTTCGAGTTCGGCGGCCAGTCTGGCGAACTCGGACTCGGTGCGGGCGCGCCGCGCCGCTACCTGTTTTGCGTAAAGCTCGGCCTCTTTGGCCTTGCCTGGCGTGGCGATGACCGCCAGCCCTTTAGGCAGAAGATAGTTGCGGGCGAAGCCTTCAGCCACCTCTTTGATCTCTCCGGCTTTGCCCTGGTTGGCTACATCGGTGACAAAGATGACTTTCATGTGGATTTCCTCTATTTCGCTTCGCTGATATACCGCTCGGCAGCGACTGCGGCCGTGCCGCCGTCACCGGCTGCCGAGACCACCTGCCTTATGGAGTCATGCCTGATGTCGCCGGCGGCAAACACACCGGCGACATTCGTCGCCATCATTTGATCGGTAATAATATATCCGGCCTCGTCAAGGTTCACGATGCCTTTCAGATACTCGGTATTGGGGACGTGGCCGATGGCCACCAGCACTCCGTCTGCCTCAATCTGCGACGTCTGGCCGGTAACAACATTGTGCAGAACGACGCCCGTCACCATTTTATCACCCTTTATCTCTTTTACCACCGAGTCCCAGGCGAATTTCATTTTCGGCTCCGCGAAGGCCCGTTCCTGTAGCACTTTGCTTGCGCGTAGCTGGCTGCGCCGGTGGATGATTGTTACTGACGAGGCGAATCTGGTCATGTGAAGCGCCTCGGTGATGGCAGCATCGCCGCCGCCGACCACCACCACTGCCTTGTTCCTATACAGCGGGCCATCGCAGGTGGCGCAGTAGAAAACGCCACGGCCGGTGAACTCTTTCTCGCCGGGCGCATTGATAAGCAGACGGCGGCAGCCTCCGGCCAGTATGACCGCCCTGGCCCGGTAGGTCTCGCCGGTTGTCTTCACCAGCTTGCCCTCCGGCCTCACCTCCAGGCCGGTTACCTCGTCGAGGACGATTGCGATGCCCTGGGCACGTGCCTGCTTTTCCATCAGTTGCCCTATTTGATTGCCGGAGACGCCTTCGGGGAAGCCCGGGTAATTCTCCAGGAGCGGGGTGTAGGTTATCTGCCCGCCGAGGATTTCCCGCTCGATGAGCACGGTCGCAAGTCTGGCGCGTCCGGCATAGATGCCCGCGGTCAGCCCCGCCGGTCCGCCTCCGACAATAACAAGCTGAGACTCTTTCATTTTAACTCCCGGGTAAGACAGTTCTAAGGTGAACCTGCCGCCGGGCGGCCGTGGAATACCGCCCTCTAATCACTGCGGTTGGCGTGCTCCCACTTGAGCTTGGTAAGAAGCTGTGGCTCGGCCAGCAGGTCAGCGGCGGTCATGGCCAATGCCTTGGCCCCGTCAATGAGGCCCTTGTGACCGGCTTCGGAAGCGGCCGCCGCCGCGAACTCCGGAGAGTGCTCGGAGACATCGGGCGGCGCAACTGCTATCCAGCCGTGGATGCTGGGCACTACCTGGCTGACGTTGCCCATGTCGGTACTGCCCATGCCCATCCGCGGCAGGGAAGGGTCAATTTTGCGGCCGAGGGCCTCCAGGTTGGCGCTGAACAGGTGTGCCATAGTCAGGCTGTTCTTCATTGAGGCATAGGACTTCTCGTTCCATGAGTACTCGAGCCGGGCGCCAGTGGCCACGGCGGCGCCGGTAAAGCAGTCAAGTACGCGGCCTTTCAACTGCTCGAGGTACTCCATGTTGGGCGCTCTTACCAGAAAGACGCCGGAAGCGTAGTCCGGGACGATATTCGCCGCCGTGCCCCCGTTCTTAATGATGCCGTGGATACGCGCCTTTTCGATAATGTGCTGGCGCAGGGAGTTGATGTTGTTGAAGGATAGGATAAGGGCCTCCAGGGCGTTAATGCCGGCCGCGGGGTCGGAGGCGGCATGGGCGGCCTTGCCAAAGAACTCGACCTTGATGCCGACGGCGGCCAGGGCATCGGTCATGGCCGAATCGCGCCGGCTTGGGTGGACCATCATGGCGCAATCAAGTTCGTTGAAGGCGCCCTGCTCTACCATGATGATTTTGCCTCCGCCTCCCTCTTCCCCGGGGGTGCCCAGTATGACCACGGAGCCCCCGTACCTATCGACGGCCAGCTTGCTGGCGACGCCGGCGCCTACGGCCGCGGCGGCGATGATGTTGTGGCCGCAGGCGTGGCCCACCTGGGGTAAGGCGTCGTACTCGGCCAGGATAGCCACCGCCGGTTTACCCGAGCCGTATGTACCCCGGAAGGCGGTGGGCAGTCCGCAGATGCCGCGCTCGACTCTGAAGCCGTTCCTTTCCAGATAGCCGGAAAGGAGCGCCGCGGCTTTCGTCTCCTGGAAAGACAGCTCCGGGTTGCGGTGCAGTTCCAGGGAAATATCGATAAGCTCCTGGCGGTGCTGGTCTACGGTTTCTCTGATTCGCGCTTTGAGACTTGCCTTGTCCATGTCGGGCTCTCTGCCGCACCCCGTTCCATTATATCCCAGGCCGGAGCGGGAAAAGCGCCATATAGTAGACCAGCGGTTGCGTTCTGCGCAAGCGCTGGTTCGGCGGGAGAATTGTGCGACATAGAGTGTTGTTTGAGGGTTGACAATGCCCTAACATCTGCTTATACTATTATGAGCATATGCTCAAAATAGTCAGGAGGAGGTGATCGTGCCGAGACCGCCAAAGTGCCGCAGGGTCGCGTTCATGCCGGGGGTGGCTTACTTCAAGCCGGCCGGTGTGCCAATGAGGCTTCTTGAAGAGGTCCGCCTTTCTGTCGAGGAGCTTGAAGCAGTCCGTCTCCGGGACCTCGAAGATTTAGAGCAGGAGGTGGCCGGGGAGAGGATGAACGTTTCCCGGGCAACTTTCCAGAGAATCCTGGAGTCAGCCAGGCGCAAGCTGGCCGATGCCCTGTTAAACGGTAAAGCTATCAGGATTCAGGGCGGGCGTTTTGAGATGGCGTCGCGCCGCTTCCGTTGCGTCAGCGGTCACGAATGGGAAGTGCCATTTGAAGCACTGGTTAACGCATTGCCGGAGACGTGTCCGACCTGCGAGACGCGGGATATTGCTCCGCTTCTGCCGGCGGGATTCGGATATTGCCATGGCGGCAGGGGAAGACCGGGGACCGGGCCGTCAAGAAATTATGTAAACAACCTCGTCGGAGAGACGAGGGAGGCGGTTGGAAAAATCCGTTAGAGGTGAAAAATGGCTAGCAGAAATTATTGGAGGGGCGGTTATGGAGGGGGAATGGGGTTTGGGTTCAGGGGGTGGTCTCCTCTCTGGCCTTACGTGGGTAGAGGCAGGGGTGGTCTGCCCCGGTGCGCTTACTATGCAGCGGGTGCCGCAACCGCACCTTCTGCGGTATCGGCGTTTACCAGCAGGGAAAGCGACATGTTGAAAGCCCGGGCCGAAGACCTTAAGAAGGAACTTGAGCGCATCGAAGCAAGATTGCGCGACCTTGAAGCCGGTAAAGCAAACTGAGGAACGTAACAGGTCAGCTACCGTATGATTACTCTACGCTGAAGCGGGATTGAGAAGTTAGCTATGAAAATCGCTGTTACGGCCGCAGGTCAGACTTTGGAAGCGCCAGTGGACCCGCGTCTGGGGCGCTGCCGGTACATTCTTCTGATTGACCCGGAGACCATGTCGTTCGAAGTGCACGATAACGTCGATGCCATGGCATCAGGTGGGGCTGGTGTGGCGGTGGCACAGATGCTCGCCGGCAAAGGTGTCAGGGCGGTGCTGACGGGCAACTGCGGCCCGAACGCTTATCAGGTACTTTCCGCCGCAGGAATACAGGTGATGACAGGAGTCACAGGGGTCGTCCGGGACATCGTACAGAGATACCGGTCGGGCGAGCTTCAAGCCAGTCCCCAGCCTACTGTGCCGGGCCATTTCGGTCTGGGGGGAGGTGGAGGCCGCGGTCGAGGCCGTGGCATGGGTTGGGGTGGGGGTAGAGGCGCAGAGCGATAGGAGGTGTCGTATGCCCGGAGGAGATGGTACCGGGCCGCCGAAAGGGCGTGCTGGAAGAGGTGCCCGCATGAGGGGGACACGTGCCGGGTTGGGCCCCGGCGGTAACTGTGTATGTCCCTCCTGTGGGGAGAAAGTACCCCACCAGATGGGGATGCCATGCTATAACTTAAGGTGTCCTAAATGCGGTGCCGCGATGGTCAGGGAATAAGGAACGTTACTGAGGATATTGAGTGATTATTTCGGTTGCCAGCGGTAAAGGCGGTACCGGCAAGACCCTGGTAGCAACCAGTCTTGCCCTGTCGCTGAAAGGAAAAGAGAAAGTCCAGCTCCTCGACTGTGACGTCGAGGAGCCCAATGCTCATATCTTCCTGAGACCTGTCATTTCCCACAGCGAGCCGGTCTTTGTACCGGTCCCTGTCATCGACGAGAAGAAGTGTACTTATTGCGGCGATTGCGCCATGATGTGTGCCTATCACGCCATCGCTATATTCCCCGGCCATGCGATGACTTTTGCTCAGCTCTGTCACGGATGCGGCGCCTGCGCCTATTTTTGCCCGCAGAAGGCAATTTATGAAGAGGGACGCGAGGTCGGTGTCGTGGAAAGAGGCCATAGCGATGGGGTGGATTTCGTACACGGCCGGCTCAACGTTGGAGAAGCTATGGCACCCCCTTTAATACGCAAGGTTAAGGAGTTTGTTGACCCCCGGAGTGTGGCTGTCATAGACGTTTCCCCCGGGACATCCTGTCCGGTGATAACGGCAGTGAGAGGTAGCGATTTCTGTCTTCTGGTGACGGAACCAACGCCTTTCGGCCTGAACGACCTCGATCTGGCGGTTCAGATGGTCTCGGAGCTTGACATGCCCCATGGTGTAGTCATTAATAGAGCTGGAGTGGGAAATGGTGCAGTCGAGGCTTACTGCCATAAACACGGTATTCCCGTCCTGCTTACTATACCGCTGGACCGCAGGATCGCCAGCCTGAACTCACGGGGTGTGGCCCTGGTGGATGGCGTACCGGGATGGATAAACGAGTTCAGGAGTCTCTATTACAGAATCAGGGAGATGGCTGGTGAAAGAGCTCGTTGTGTTGAGCGGTAAGGGCGGGACGGGCAAGACCAGCATTGTCGGCTCGTTCGCGGCGTTAGCCGGGAGTAAAGTGCTGGCCGACTGCGATGTAGATGCAGCAGACCTTCATCTGCTGGTGAGCCCTGAGGTGCGGCAAAAGCACGAGTTCTGGGGCGGTCGGGTTGCCTTCATTGATAAGGATAAATGCAGTCAGTGTGGCCTGTGCCAGCAACTGTGCCGCTTCAAAGCCATCAGTAACTTCAAGGTCAGCCTTGCGGCGTGTGAGGGTTGCGGCTTCTGCTTCCACGCCTGCCCTGACAGGGCCATTGAGATGAAGGAGAATTTGGCCGGGCACTGGTTTGTCTCGGATACCAGATACGGGGCCATGGTGCATGCGCGGCTTGGCGTGGGCGGCGAGAACTCCGGCAAGCTGGTGGCGCAGGTAAGGCAGAAAGCCAGGGCTATTGCTGAGGAGCGGGGTGCTGACTGTATTATCAGTGACGGGCCGCCGGGTATCGGGTGCCCGGTCATTTCCTCGCTATCGGGGGCTGATGTTGCTCTCCTGGTTGCCGAACCGACTCTGTCGGGCATGCATGATCTGGAAAGGGTACTGGGCGTTTGCGGCCACTTCGACGTGCCGGCGATGGTATGCATCAACAAATATGACATCAATTGTGATAATACTGCTCGGTTGGAGGATATGTGCACCGGCCTGGGTATACCGGTAAAGGCCAAGGTACCTTATGATGACGCAGTTATCAGGGCGATGGCCGCCGGGGTGCCTGTGGTGGAATATTGCGACAATTACGTTTCACGGGAAATCCGCAGGCTGTGGGAGTTGACAGAAGACTTCCTGTCCTGCACGACGAAGAGGAGTTAGCATGCCGACGTACGATTACAGATGTATCAACTGTGGTGAGGTCTCGGAATTCATGATGTCCGGCAACTCCGGTAATAATGAACTGTCCTGTCCTGCCTGCGGCGGGCACAAACTGGAGAGGTTGATATCTGCTCCCAACCTGCTAAAAGGTGGGTCAGCCCATTCGGGTACTACATGTTGCGGGCGTACCGAACGGTGCGAGACACCACCATGCTCCACCGGAGGGGGATGCCGGAGACACTAGGGGGAGTTCTATGCAGGACTTGACCAAAGAGTTTATGGCTCAGAAGAGATTTGCCATAGTTGGCGCCACCAATAATCCCAGGAAATACGGCAACCGGATTTTCAAGAATCTGAAGAGCCGTGGCTATGAGGTATATCCTATCAATCCAAAACTTAAAGAGATCGAAGGCGTCAGGTGCTATCCCGATCTTGCTGCTATCCCGGTCAAAGTAGATGTAGTTGATTTCGTCGTGCCGCCTCAGGTGACCGAGGGGGTGCTTAAGGAATGTAAGCGATTAGGGCTTGAGCGGGTCTGGCTTCAGCCAGGCTCCGAGAGTGAAGCGGCCATAGCTTATTGCCACGCGAACAATCTGAAGGTTGTGCATAGCGTCTGTGTGATGATGAACTAAAGGAGATGCGACCTGTATGGAGCCGGTGAATCTTGAGCCAAAGTATTCCACCAAAGACGTCCCGGGGAAGTGTGTCAAGTGCCTGGCGGAGCACGAACTCAACAACTGTCTTATGGAGCTTCTGAAGGGTGAGGATAGTGAGGAGCTCCGGCAGAGGTTTGAGATGCTGGTGACCTTCTTGAAGTCCCCGGAGTCCCAGAAGTTGCGCGATGAGGCAGAGAAGTATCTTGCCGAAGGGAAGGAGGTAAGACTCAGTTTAAGTTTTGCCGATGGCAAACCGAAATACGAACTTAAGACAAGCTAAATAAATCGGAGGTATGACTAATGAAGATTGCCGCGATATCTGAAGACGGAGTTACCATCAGCCAGCATTTCGGCCGAGCACCGCTTTATGTGGTCGTGACAGTGGAGAATGGTAAAGCAATGGGTAAGGAAACCAGGCCAAAGGCGGGGCACCATACCTTTGCCGCCCAAGAGCCGGGGCATCAAGAGCCGGGCGGCCGGCATGGCTACGATGCCGGTTCTCAGGCCAAGCATGCCACAATGGCCGGAGCCATTACCGATTGCCAGGTACTTCTTGCCGGCGGCATGGGCTGGGGTGCCTACGAAAGCCTCAAGAGTTACGGGATTAACCCGGTCGTCACCGACGTTGAGAACATCGATGAGGCGGTAAAGCGCTATCTTGAAGGTAAGCTGCCAAATCTGATGGAGCGACTGCACTGAGAAGGGCATCATGCTAACACAAGAACAGGTTAAGGAAACCCTGAAAAACGTTATTGTCCCGCGTGTTATGCGCAGTCTGGTTAAGATGAATCTGGTCCGCGATGTTAGCGTAGCCGACCACAAAGTATCGGTTACCCTGTCTTCGGTTGCCTTAACCGATGACATTGAGGAGGAGATTAAAGGTCAGGTAAAAGAGCTCATCAGCAAACTCGATGGGGTGAAGGAGGTTAATGTCAGCTACATTGGCGGTAAACCGAGCGATTTGAATAAGGTCAGTCATGTTGTCGCCATAATGAGCGGGAAGGGAGGTGTGGGTAAATCACTGGTTTCCAGCCTTGCTGCGGTTGCTTTGAAACGCCGCGGCCATGAGGTGGGCATCCTGGATGCCGATATCACCGGCCCCAGCATACCGAGGATGTTTGGCATCAGTGCTCGTCCCGGGGGCAGTGATACCGGTATTTTGCCGGTAGTCTCAAGGTCGGGCATTGAAGTCATGTCCATAAATCTCCTTTTAGCAAGTGAGGATGATGCTGTTGTCTGGAGGGGGCCTCTCATCGGCAAGGCAATTACCCAGTTCTGGGAAGAAGTGCTCTGGGGCGAACTGGACTATCTCATGGTTGACCTGCCGCCAGGCACGGCCGATGCTCCGCTTACCGTATTGCAGAGTCTGCCAGTGTCCGGGATTGTCATTGTGTTCACACCGCAGGACCTGACCGCGATGATAGTCAAGAAGGCGGTAAAAATGGCGCGTCAGATGAATAAACCCATTCTCGGCGTCGTCGAGAACATGAGCTATCTGTATGTGCCTGAGGTAAATAAGAAAATCGAGCTATTCGGTAAGAGCCAGGGAGTGGAAATGGCGCGGGCCGCCGGCGCTCCACTTCTGGGACAATTTCCGATAGACCCGGCCCTGGCCAAGCTGTGTGATGAGGGCGATATTGAACGCTACGATTCGGAAATGTACGATGCTTTTATCGAGAATCTGGCCGGAGCACTGAAGGCCAGCACGAAGTGACTTAAGTTAAGTAGTAAGGGAAGGAGATTGATATGCCAGAGCCTAAAGATGGTTGTGTCAAACCCGTCCGTGGGCCGATAGCCGCCCAGCCTGTACGGGGGGAAACAAAGACATCGTTACCGCAGGAGGTGAAAGAAATGCTGGCACGAGTAGGTCAGGAAGCACCTGATTTTGAGGCGAATGCTTTTATTGTCGGAAAGGGTTTTCTCCCCATCAAGCTGTCAGACTATAAGGGAAAATGGGTTGCCCTCTGCTTCTACCCGGGTGATTTTACCTTTGTCTGACCGACGGAACTGGCGGCAGTTGCCGCCCGCTATGACGAACTGAAAGGCCTGGGCGTGGAAGTCCTGGCGATGAGCACAGATAGTCGCTTCGTACACCAGATATGGCAGGAGCAGGAGTTGTCCAGGATGGTCAAAGGCGGAGTCCCGTTTCCGATGCTTTCAGATGCCGGGGGCAGGATCGGGAAGGTTTATGGCGTTTACGACGAAGGAGCCGGCGTTGACATCCGCGGCCGCTTCATTATCGATCCCGACTTTGTCATCCGGGCAATGGAAGTGCTTACGCCGGAGGTGGGTAGGAGCCCTGACGAACTGGTCCGGCAGATAAAGGCATTCCAGCATGTGCGCGCCACCGGTGAAGTAACGCCATCTGGCTGGCAGCCCGGTCAGGTTACCTTGAAACCGGGTCCAGCACTGGTGGGGAAAGTGTGGCAGGTCTGGAAGCCATAAGAAAAATCGGGCAATCCATTACCCGTATGACGGTTAATAATCACCATAACCAGCGTATAAGCTAGGAAAATAAGGGGCGCAAGGTTAAGAGAAACATGGTTCTAGCCCAGATACTTATCGCAACTTTTATTATCAGCCTGATAGCCTTTATTGGACTCTTAATGTTTGTGTTTAAGGATGAGTGGCAGGACAAAGCCCTATTGGTTCTAGTCGCGCTTTCCAGCGGGGCCTTACTCGGCGGCGCCTTCCTGCACCTGGTACCCGAGGCAATTTCGGAATTAGGGGACAGCTTGAGCGTGTTTCTGTACCTGCTTCTCGGTTTTTGTTTGTTCTTCATACTGGAGCAGTTCCTTCACTGGCGGCACCAGCACGGTACAATCCATGGAGTGAAGCCTTTTTCTTACCTTATTCTGGTCAGCGACGCCGTACACAACTTCATTGATGGACTGGTGATTGCTGCCAGCTTTGTCGTCAGCTTTCCGGTAGGTATTGCTACCAGCATTGCAGTCGCCCTGCACGAGATACCACAGGAGCTTGGCGATTTTGGGGTGCTGGTTTACGGTGGCTTCAGCAGATACCGGGCGCTGACCTTCAATTACATATCGGCAGTGACAGCGGTAGTCGGCGGCGTCGTTGGGTACTTCGCCGCTTCTATTGTTCAGGGTTACATCGTATATCTGCTTCCCTTCGCGGCGGGCAACTTCATATACATTGCTGCCGCTGACCTGATTCCCGAAATAAAGCACGCGGTGAGCCTGCGCCGGTCGATACTGCATTTCTGTGTTTTCCTTGCCGGTATAGGAATCATGCTCCTCGTGAAATTCGTGCATCAGGTATAGGTGGTTCTAACGCAGGTTGCCGGGCCATAAGTATTCGGTGAACTATGAGGAGGAATAACACGCAGATTCAGATAACAACACTTAGCGAGAACACGGCCAACTATGGCTTCCTGGCTGAGTGGGGGCTGAGCATTCTGGTCGAGGTAGACGGCCTGAGGATTCTTATGGACACCGGGCTCAGCTACTCGGCAGTAAACAATGCGGCGCTCCTGGGCGTTGACCTTTCTGCGGTTGACCGGATAGTGCTCAGCCATGGCCATGCTGACCATACCGGCGGCCTGCGCGACGTGCTCAGGATAAGGGGCGAGGTGGAGGTGGTTGGACATCCTGACATATGGACAGCGAAGTATGTACGGCGCGGCGCGAAACCAGCGAGGTACTGTGGGATACCGTTTTCCCGCGAGGAGCTGGAAAGCCATGGGGCGCGTTTCAATCTTACCCGGGAACCATTGCGCATCTCGGAACATGTCATGACCTCCGGAGAAGTCCCAATGATAACGGACTACGAGCAGATTGAAGACAATCTTTTCGTCAGGGCTGGCGACTCTTTGCAGCCGGATGTGCTGGCCGACGATCTGTCGCTTATCATCAATACGGACTTTGGCCTGGTCGTGGTGCTTGGTTGCGCTCACCGCGGCGCGGTCAATACACTTCGGCATGCCCAGAACCTGACGGGTAATGGGTCCGTTTATGCTGTTATTGGTGGCGCCCACCTTTTCCGAGCGTCGGATGAGCGCTTGAAAAGAACCGTGTTCGAGTTAAAGGGGATGGGGATTCGCCGGCTGGGCCTGTCGCATTGTACCGGGTTCGAGGCATCAGCCTGTCTGGCACGTGAATTTGAGGGCATGTTCTTTATGAACAATGCTGGTACCAGGTTTACACTGCCGTGACGTTGAAAATAGAACTAATACCGACTCTCTCCCACTGTATCGAGACAGTGGCTAAGGCGGAATATGAGAGGAGCATGAGGCAGTTGCTTGCAGGGATAAACGATAGCCAGCAACTGTCTGAACGTGTGGAGGTGCTTGCCGGGTTTCTCCGCACGGCCGATTTCAGGAAACTGCGGGCGGAATCGGAGAAGTATCTTCTGGAAGAGAAGATGGTTAAATTTCTGGTTTATCAGGAGGATGGTGCCGTGAAATACAGGATAGAGGCGCGCGACGGTTGATGAAAGAGCAAGCTGAAACCGCGAGAGCGATGCAACCCACCCTGTTGAGAATCGGATTATTTTCTCTTGCTATGAACCTGGTTCTGGCTGGCGGCAAGATGGCGATGTCTCTAATAACCGGTAGTCTGGCATTGCGGGCTGACGCCATTCACTCCGGGGTCGATGTTCTCGGCTCACTGGCGCTGATAATCGGTCTGCTGATATCGAATCGCAAGAGTAAGAACTTCCCCTACGGGCTCTATAAGGTTGAAAATGTCGTCGCCATTATTATATCTCTGCTACTGTTCCTTGCCGCCTATGAAATAATCAGCGAGGCGTTTAGCCGGGCTGAAGCGATTGTGGAATATAACGGCTGGGTACTTGTGATTGTCGGTTTACTGGTGCTGGCGCCTTTCTTATTCAGTCGGTACGAAGCGCGCGTCGGTAAAAGATGGCACTCACCGAGCCTGGTGGCAGATGCCGGTCATTTTAAGGCCGATGTCTTGTCAAGCATGGTCGTTTTCTTCGGTCTCGTAGGACAGCGTTTGGGCTTTCCCCTCGACAGGGTTGCCGCCGCCATAGTCGCGCTTTTTATCGGGTACGCTGCCTGGGGCTTGCTTGCTACTAGCATGCGCGTACTCCTCGATGCTTCAATTGGCCGTGACATGCTAGATCAAATTCGTTCGTTGGTTGAGGCAGAGCCCGCGGTAGCTGTGGTGAAAAGTATCGCCGGCCGTAACTCGGGTCGGTACGTATTTGTCGAGGTGGACGTTACCTTGCGGTTACCCGACCTCAAGCGGGCGCACCAGATAAGCGAACGTATTGAGGGGAGTATTAAGAGCGCGGTTCCCAATGTTGATACCGTGCTGGTGCATTACGCACCGCAGGACAAGACGTGGTTCCGGTACGCGGTGGCTCTGGCGGCCCGCAGCGGCGAGGTGAGCGAGCATTTTGGAGAGTCGCCGTACTTTGCTATTGTGGACATTGATGCCTCCACCAGGCTTGTCCGGAGGCAGGAGATGGTAGCCAATCCCTACGCCGGTTTGGAAAAGGGAAAGGGTATAAAGGTTGCCCAGTTGCTCCTTACCTATAAGCCAGATTTTGTGGTGTGCCGGGAGAGCCTGTCGGGCAAAGGGCCGGGGTATGCCTTTGCTGAGGCAGGGACTCAGGCGGTGCAGACGGAAGCCCGGTGCCTCGACGACCTTCTCGCACAGCTAACACACACTCCATCTTAGAGGACGTTATTGGCTATTGTGTTATCTGGAAACTTTGGCAGGTCTTGCCCCCCGGATTACTTGACAATACCTACTCATAACCCTACAATGGCCGCTTAGGTAATTTACGGTTGGAGGTGGGCGGGGGTTAACGGTTATCACTTAGGTATTCGGCGCACCCAATAGAGACTCAGCTGGTTGAGCATGGGCGCATGAGTAAGGAGGTAGCCGCGCGATGAAAATCATTGGCGAGAACATCCACATTATCTCCCGGACTGTCAACGATGCCGTCAAGGAGCGGAACCCCAGGCCCATTCAGGAACTCGCCCTCGCCCAAGCTAAGGCCGGCGCCGACTACATCGATGTCAATGTTGGTCCCGCCCGCAAGAACCCGGAAAACGTGTCCTGGCTGGTTGACGTTATCCAGCAGGTCACCGACCTTCCACTATCCATCGATACCATGAATCCCGTGGCCATGGAGAACGGCCTCAAGCTCTGTAAAAAACGGCCCCTGCTTAATTCCGCCTCCGGCCGTATCGATTCCAAGACCAACATGCTGCCTCTGGCAGTGAAATACAAGTGCGATGTAGTCATATCAGTGCTCGTCGATACCGGCTGTCCGCCGGATGTCGAAGGCCGCTCCGAGAGCATCATGAATACCGTGACCCTGGCCAACGAGCTGGGCATTCCCAATGAGGACATCTGGGTTGACCCCATTATCCTGCCGGTCAGCGGCGACCAGGTCCAGGTCGGCCTCTGCCTCGAGTTTGTTAAGATCCTTCAGGACCTGCTCCCGGGTGTGAAGAGCACCGTTGGCCTGTCCAATGTCTCCAATGGTACTCCTGAACACCTGCGGCCCATCCTTAATCGGACTTATATGGTCATGCTGGAGCGGTGCGGTATGTACTCGGCCATTGCCGACCCGCTGGACAGTGAACTTATGGCCATTAACCGCGGTGAAAGGCCGAATATCGTCAAGGTGATTCACCGTGTCATGGATGGTGAGGATATTGACCTTAACTCCCTGACTCCGGAAGAGCGCAATTACGCCAAGACGGCTAAAGTGCTCAAGGGTGATATCCTTTACTCTCACGCCTGGCTTGAGGTCTAGAGACCCTGTTGTGAAATCAGCTTTGGGCGAAAGGAGCTGAAATGGACTACAAAGCGCCTGTTGAAACCTATACCGGCAGGGTGGCCGAAGTCGTGATTGGCAAGGGAAGCAAGGCTGTAAAGGTCGGCGGTGAAAGCGTGCTTCCCCTCCATACTTTTGAGGGGACCATCCCCAATATGCCGAAGATAGCCCTGCAGACGCTGGATGCCGCTCCGCCAGCTGGCTGGACACAATGGGTGCTCGAGCCGTACGGCGATGCCGTCAAGGATCCGGTGGCCTGGGCGAAGAAGGCGGCTGAATATGGTGCCGACCTCGTAGCCATTACCCTTGACAGTACTGATCCCGCCGGCGCCAACGTCTCCGCCGACACCGCCGCCGCGGTGGTCAGGAAAGTCAACGACGCCGTAAACGTGCCGCTCATCGTTTACGGGACCGGCGATGAAAAGAAGGATGTCGAGGTGCTGGTCAGGGTCGCCGAAGTCTGTACCGGCGAAGCTTTGCTTTTGGGGCCGGCCCTCAAGGAGAACTATGAGCCTATCGGCCAGGCGGCGCTGGCCCACGGTCACAACCTCATTGCTCAGACCCCGCTCGATATCAACCTTTTGAAGGAACTGAACATCAAGCTCTCCAAGTTCTTCCCGCCCAACCGGATAGTCATCGACCCGCTGTCCTCGCCTCTCGGCTACGGCATGGAATACAGCTTCAGCCTGATGGAGCGCACCAAGCAGACCGGCATTATTTTCAAGGACGCCATGACCCAGATGCCCATCATCGCCAACCTGGCCCTTGAGACCTGCAAGACCAAGGAGGCCAAGGCGGACAGGAAGCAGGGTGTCCTCTGGGAGCTTATGGCCGCAGTCAGTCTGCTTTTGGCCGGAGCCAACATCATCGTGGTCCAGTACCCGGACACGCTAAAGGTCCTTAAGGACCTGATGGCGGGTAAAATATAAGAAACCACGGAGGGGTAGGCCCCTTCGTATAGTTATCTTCCTTCCGAGGGGGATAGCTATAGAAAGGAGAAGCTTATCGCGGATTTCGCGGCGTGGGATGTGGTGGTGGTCGGGGCCGGACCGGCTGGTTCAGTGGCCGCCAAGAAGTGTGCCGAAAGCGGCATGAAATGCCTGCTCCTGGAAAAGGCAGAGCCGCCCCGGAACAAGGTCTGCTCCGGAATGCTGATGGGCCGACTGGCCCAGGGCGTTGTCAGGGCGGAGTTCGGAGAGGTGCCGCAAGAGGTGCTGACCGACCCGTATCAACTGACCGGTTACATGATTCACTACCCGGGGGCAGACAGGCAGGAAGTATCCTGGCCGACGCCGATTGGCTGGCGCAAAGACCTTGACTGGTGGATGAACCGGCGAGCGGTGGAAAGAGGGGCTGCTTTCTGGACCGGGACCAGGGCTCTCGGGCTGAGGGAGGCTGGCGGCAGATACACGGTCAGTCTGGAGAGGAAGGGCGAGACCGCGGAGGTGACGGCGAAGTACGTCGTCGGCGCTGACGGAGCTACATCGGCAGTCCGCCGCTCGCTGTTCCCGGACCTAGCGGTGCGCTATGTCCAGAACTACCGTGAGTGCTACCGGGGGGCGAAGGTTGACCTGGAGCCGGGCTACTTTCACGCGGTATTCCCGCCCGGGGGCGGGCTGGTCTACCAGGCGGCCCATCATAAGGACGGGTATCTCATTCTGGAGATGGGGGCCGGCCCCGGTAAGGTCAAGGAGATGGCAAGGCGTTTTAAGGCGTATCTGTCGCGGGATTTCGGGCTTGACCCGGGGCTGAAGCCAGCATGGCGTGACGGATGTCTGACGCCGGCGCTCTTGCGGGAACTGGTGAGTCGGGAGTTCCAGCCGGCCATGGGCAACGTAATGCTGGCAGGAGACGCTGCCGGGTTACTGATGCCGCTGACCGGAGAAGGTATCGGCTGGGCGCTCAAAAGCGGGGTGCTCGCCGCCGGGGCGATTGCCGAAGCTGAAGAGCGAAGCTGTGACGCCGACGGACTGTATTTGAAGGGTTTTGTTGACATAATAGAGAAACTTGACATAATATTTACAAAGGCCAGAAGTATAGCGGGCAAGATTGAGGAAGGCCCACCGCATATCGCCGGAGTTCTGAGAGAGTGCTGGGAGGCCAGCCTGAAAATAGCCTGAAGCCCGCCGCCATGACCGGAAAAGTCAGGCGACTGCGCCGTAAGGGAGGTAACACATGACGCAGCTAGCAGACAAAGTAACCAAACACCAGGCCGAGAAAAACGAGATTATCCGTGCCGGTGACCCGTGGGAGCCGATCGGCCACACGCCGATGCCGGGCCTCCCCGACCTGCGGAGCTGGGATATGAGGCTTCTCAAGACTTACAAGCCGTTCTATGCCCCGTTCTGCGACCTGTGCTGTTTTTGCACCTTCGGCAAGTGCGATTTGACCGGGAGCAACCGCGGCGCCTGCGGCATTGATATCGCTTCACAGCAGGCTAGGTTCTTTCTCCTTGACACATGTATGGGCATGTCAGCCCATGGCGCCCATGGTCGTCATGTTCTTGAGTATCTCATTGATAAGTACGGTGAGGATTATAAGATTGACTTGGGCGACCAGGTGGA